>Ga0228703_1001486_pt1 | contig 14136 bp, 17 predicted proteins | sample McNCre217_Aug_MG_3_FD_178020 | JGI IMG/M metagenome (GOLD analysis project Ga0228703, IMG submission 178020) | Freshwater microbial communities from McNutts Creek, Athens, Georgia, United States - 29-17_Aug_MG | ecosystem: Environmental > Aquatic > Freshwater > Creek | place: USA: Georgia... | reverse complement strand
TGGCTGGCGCTGGATGACACATATGACGACGGAGGATTTTCCGGCGGCAACATTGATCGACCAGGGCTCAAGCGTTTGATGCAGGACATTGAAGCCAAGCGCATCGACGTTGTGGTGGTTTACAAGATCGACCGCCTCACGCGTAGCCTTCCAGACTTTGCCAAACTGGTGGAGGTGTTCGACCGCAACAACGTCTCGTTTGTATCGGTCACGCAGCAGTTCAACACGACAACATCGATGGGGCGACTCACGCTCAACATTCTGCTGTCCTTCGCTCAGTTTGAGCGTGAGGTCACGGGTGAGCGCATCAGAGACAAAATCGCAGCCAGCAAAGCCAAGGGCATGTGGATGGGCGGAACGCCTCCACTCGGGTATGACGTCGTTGATCGAAAACTGGTCATCAACGAACGTGAGGCTACGCTGGTGCGAGACATTTTCAGCCGGTACGCAGAGCACGGTTCGGCAGCGCGATTGGTTCGTGAACTGGATATCGAAGGTCACACTACCAAGTCATGGGTGACCCAGTCGGGTCAGCACCGAGAGGGGCGACCCATCGATCAGCAGTATCTGTTTTCCCTGCTGCGCAATCGCATCTACCTTGGGGAAATCAGTCACAAGGGTGAGTTCTATCCCGCGCAGCACGAGCCCATTGTGTCGTCGGAACTATGGGATCGAGTGCATGCATTTGTGAACCGTCGCAAGCAAGGGCCGAGAGAGCGCAAGGAGGACTACCCAGCGCTATTGGGTGGGTTGCTGTTTGCGCCAGACGGGCAACGCATGATCCATCACTACACCAAGAAAAAAAATGGTCGGATGTATCGGTACTACGTGCCGTACTTGGAAAGGCGGCGCTCAGCTGGTGCAACGCAAGACGGGAAAACCAAGAGCCTGGGGGCTTTGCCTGCGGCAGAAATTGAAGGTGCAGTGCTCAACGAGATCGAGCTGGCGCTCATGGAGCCAGAGCCATTAATTGGTGTGTGGCGCTCATGCTTGCGACACAGCGCAGGCGCAGATCTACAAGAAGAGCATGTGGCGGTGTCCATGCGACGCATCGCGGATGTGTGGAAACAACTCTTCCCGGCTGAGCAGCAACGCGTTGCACAACTACTTATTGAGCGCGTGAACTTTAGGGATGGCAGCCTGGACATCCATTGGCGTGAGGATGGCTGGATCGGTCTGGATCCTGAGATCGTGGCCCACCCCTATGTGGAAGAAGCCAAGGAATATGCGCAGGAGGTGATGGCATGACGACTGAGACTTATCAAGGCAACCCCAGGTTGCGCAGCGTTCGAATCGATGTTGACGGCAAGAGTTGTCAGTTCATGACGGACAGTCAAAGAGTGACGATGATCCCTCTCAAGATCCGGCGCAAGCAAAACAGAAAGCTGCTTACGCCGCCATCGGGAACGATGTCAAACGTGATGTCTGGCGGCGTGGATATCCCGATGATCAAGACCTTGGGTAAGGCGTTCTACTGGCAGCGCCTGCTCGAGGATGGTAAATATGCGACGGCAAGGGATCTGGCGCGTGCCTTCAATTTGGAGCCTGGGTGGGTGGCTGAGGTCCTTCGCATGACCATTCTGGCTCCAGACATTGTTGAGGCCATTTTGGAAGGTGTTCAGCCCAGGCATCTGAATCTGCAGACGATCCGTGGTCGGCATGAGCCTCTACCACGTGACTGGAAAGAGCAGAAAAAGATGCTTGCCTTTGTGTGATTTGGTTCAGTTTGACTTGACTGCAAACGGCCAAAAGCGGTCGCAGAAGAAGATGCCGTTGGTGCTACCAGAGAGGATTTGTAAAACCGGGTAAACCTTCACGGGTTGCGATCAGGAGTGCCAACCCATGAGCAACACATGGTGGCATTGCAACCCGAAAACTTCCGATGAATCGCTTCCCTGTCGGTAGCCTTTGACTTTTACCTGGATTTGAATTGCCAACTGGATGCGACCTAACAGACCGTTTAAAGTGAGTTATGTTAGATTGCGAGACAGCACATGAACAAATCACCTGCAAAGGAGCAGACCATGGACAGCCAACAATCCAGCACGGGGCAGTGCCCCATCATGCACGGCGCAAATTCCAGTGCCAGTCACGCCAGCATGGCGCAAGCCTGGTGGCCAGAGTCATTGAACCTGGACATCTTGCACCAGCACGACTCTAAGACCAATCCACTGCAAGGCTTCAACTACCGTGAGGAAGTGAAGAAGCTGGATGTGGCAGCCCTCAAGAAGGATCTGACCGAGCTCATGACCAGCAGTCAGCCTTGGTGGCCTGCCGACTGGGGGCACTATGGTGGATTGATGATCCGCATGGCCTGGCATGCTGCGGGCACCTATCGCGTGGCCGATGGCCGAGGTGGTGCAGGTACTGGCAACCAGCGCTTTGCGCCTTTGAATTCCTGGCCCGACAACGGTAACCTCGACAAGGCCCGTCGCCTCTTGTGGCCCATCAAGAAAAAATACGGCAACAAGATCAGCTGGGCTGACCTGATCATCCTCGCAGGCAACGTGGCCTATGAATCCATGGGCTTCAAAACATTCGGCTTTGCCTTCGGTCGTGAAGATATTTGGCATCCGGAAAAAGACATTTACTGGGGCTCTGAAAAAGAGTGGTTGGCCAAGAGCGGCGGCGAAGGCAGCCGATACAGCGGTGAGCGTGACCTGGAGAACCCCTTGGCTGCCGTCATGATGGGCTTGATTTACGTGAACCCCGAAGGCGTGGATGGCAAGCCCGATCCTTTGAAGACCGCTCATGACGTGCGTGTGACCTTCGCCCGTATGGCCATGAATGATGAGGAAACCGTGGCTTTGACCGCTGGTGGTCATACGGTCGGCAAGGCACACGGTAATGGCGATGCAGCCAACTTGGGTCCCGCACCAGAAGGCGCTGATCTGGAAGAGCAGGGCTTCGGCTGGATGAACCACAAAACCCGTGGCATTGGCCGTAACACAGTCACCAGCGGGATTGAAGGCGCCTGGACGACCAACCCGACCCAATGGGACAACGGCTATTTCAAGCTGCTTCTCAACTATGACTGGGAGCTCACCAAGAGCCCAGCGGGCGCTTGGCAGTGGGTGCCCGTCAACATCAAGCCCGAAGACATGCCGCCTGACGTGGAAGATCCTTCCATCAAGTGCATGCCCATGATGACCGATGCGGACATGGCCATGAAGATGGATCCCGAGTACCGCAAGATCTCGGAGCGCTTTGCCAAGGATCAGGCTGACTTCGACGAGGTGTTTGCCCGTGCCTGGTTCAAGCTCACCCACCGTGACATGGGTCCCAAGACCCGCTACATCGGCCCTGAGGTGCCAGCCGAAGACCTGATTTGGCAAGACCCGGTGCCCGCAGGTAACAAGACCTACGACGTTGCCGCGGTGAAGGCAAAGATCGTGGCTGCTGGCTTGTCTGTCAGCGAGATGGTGAGCACCGCCTGGGACAGCGCCCGCACCTACCGCGGCTCCGACCACCGTGGCGGCGCCAACGGCGCGCGCATTCGCCTGGCACCCCAGAAGGACTGGGAAGGCAACGAGCCTGCCCGCCTGTCCAAGGTGTTGGCGGTGTACGAGAAGATCGCTGCCGACACTGGTGCCAGCCTGGCCGATGTGATCGTGCTCGGCGGCAGCGTGGGCATTGAGCAGGCGGCTAAGGCTGCCGGGGTCAATGTTCAGGTGCCATTTGTCCCTGGGCGGGGTGATGCCACGCAGGCACAGACCGATGCCGAATCTTTCGAGGTGCTGGAGCCCCTGGCCGATGGTTTCCGCAACTGGCAAAAGAAGCACTATGTCGTCAAGCCAGAGGAGTTGCTCTTGGACCGCGCCCAACTCATGGGGCTCACAGCTGCCGAGATGACTGTGTTGGTGGGTGGGATGCGCGTGCTGGGCAGCAACCACGGTGGTACGAAGCACGGCGTCTTCACCGACCGTCCGGGCGCGCTGACGAACGACTTCTTCGTCAACCTGACGGACATGTCCTACAGCTGGAAACCCACGGGCCGCAACAGCTACGACATCGTTGACCGCGCAAGCGGTGCCACCAAATTCACCGCTACCCGTGTGGACCTGGTGTTTGGCTCCAACTCGATCTTGCGGGCATATGCTGAGGTCTACGCGCAGGACGATAACCGCGAGAAGTTTGTCAAGGACTTCGTGGCTGCCTGGGTCAAGGTCATGAACGCAGACCGCTTTGACCTTTGATCGAGGTGCCCTGAGCCATTGGCTCAGGGCATGACTTCAACAGGGTGGTTTACTCAACCGCATCACAAGGAGCCCATATGGCCAGCAAGAAACAGAGTATGGAAATCAACATCGGCATCTCGGATGCAGACCGCAAAAAGATTGCCTCAGGGCTTTCTGATTTGTTGGCGGACAGCTACACGCTGTACTTGATGACTCACAATTTTCATTGGAACGTCACTGGGCCCATGTTCAACACGCTGCACACCATGTTCATGACGCAGTACACAGAGCAGTGGGCTGCGCTGGATGTTATCGCGGAGAGGATTCGTGCACTGGGATATCCGGCCCCTGGCACTTACAAAGAATTTGTCAAGCGTGCGTCCATTTCTGAAATCGACGGAGTCCCCAAGGCCACCGAGATGATCAAGCATTTGGTCAAAGCCCAAGAAGCCACGGCGCGTACCGCACGCAACCTGTTCCCCATTGTGGACAAAGCCAATGACCAACCCACTGCAGACGTGCTGACTCAAAGGATTGATGTGCACGAGAAGACGGCTTGGATGCTGCGCAGTTTGCTGGAGGAGTAATGTTGACGGTGGGGGCTCAGTTTCAAGTCCCCAACTTCACAAAAAAGGATGCTTGCCGAGACAAATCAGCAGTTCATGTACAACTGGTGTCACAGAGGCCATGTACCTCAACTATCGACTGCTTTGGGTCGGACGGCGACATACCTGACCGTGTCCGTCAAAGAACATCCGGACAACAGCAACTAACTGCCTAAACATCAGGCAACTTCCCCAGCGGCGAGCCAAGTGCTCGCTGTTTTCATTTGTGGCAGGGCATTGGCGAACCAGAAGTTTTCGCATGGTTCGCCAATTGGTCCCTCGTATGTTCGCCACCCGAAATCTCCAATGACACCTGTTCCTCAACAACGTCAAAGGAGTATTTCATGCCAGCAACGGCAACCGCACTCACCCGATCGACCCAAGAGGCGATCAACACCCTGTCACCCGGAGATCGCCGGGTGCTCAACGAAAACGAACTGGCCCAGCGCTGGGGCATCAGCCCCAAAACGCTTCAACGCTGGCGCTGTGAAGGTCGTGGCCCCAAGTACCTGAAATTGTCTAAACGCGTGAGCTACCCGCTCGAAGGCGTATTCGATTTCGAACACAACGCTCTGCACGTTTCGACGTCTGAGCGGGCCATGGCGTGAAGGGAGGATGACATGAACGATTTGTCTATTTTCCCCGCCGACATCGCCGAGATGTCCGTCACACAACTTGCCAATTTGCCTGCGCAGCAATTGGTTGAAGTCGACACCAACTTGGATCAGGCGATCGCTTGGCTCAAGGCAGCTCGCGCAAAGCTCGATGGTGCTCTCGACCAGCGGTTTGGTGCACAGGGCCGCGACAGCCTGCATGCCTCTGGCCGTGACTTTGGCACTTCTCACGTAAAGACCGAAGGGGTGCACGTCAAGTTTGACCTGCCCAAGAAAGTCTCGTGGGATCAAAAGAAGCTCAAGACCATCGCCGAGCGAATCGTCGCTTCTGGTGAGGCTGTCGAGAGCTACCTCGACATCAAGTTGTCTGTGCCCGAGTCCCGCTACACGAACTGGCCACCTGCATTGCAGCAGCAGTTTGCCGACGCCCGCACCGTCGAGGCAGGCAAACCCTCTTTCCACATTTCCCCTGACTCGGAGGTCTGATCATGAATCAGCAACTTGCCCCATTTGATTTTGAAGGTCGACAAGTGCGCATCGTGACTGATGCACAAGGCGAGCCATGGTTTGTGGCCGCTGATGTGCTGTCAACGATCAGCCTTGATCGCAAGGCGCTCGAGCGACTCGATGACGACGAAAAGGGTGTGAACTCAATTCACACCCCTGGCGGAGTCCAAGAGATGACAACGGTCAATGAGCCCGGTCTCTACGCTCTGGTGCTAGGCAGCCGAAAAGCAGAGGCCAAACGCTTTAAGCGTTGGGTCACTCACGAAGTCCTGCCTACCATCCGAAAGACTGGCTCCTACGCTGTGCCCGCAATCGCTGCATTGCCCGCACCTACGCAAGACCGTGTCACATCGTTGCTCTTGATTGGTGAAGCTGTTGCCAAAGTTCCTGGTGTGAAAGCAGGCATTGCCATGGCTGCAACCCTCACGTGCATCCATGAAAACACCGGACTGGCCATTGAGACATTGCGCCGTGCGCTGCCTGCAGCCAACGAGCCGATCTGCTCCTTGAATGCCACTCAACTTGGCAAGCTGGTTGGCTTGTCAGCAAAGACCACCAATCTGCGCCTGGCCAACTTGGGTCTGCAAGTGCGCAATGAGCGCGATGAGTGGGAGTTGACCGAGATTGGTGAGGCCTGGGCGGAAGCCATGCCGTATTCGCGCAATGGACACAGCGGGTACCAGATTCTCTGGAATCCGACCGTTGCCCAAGAAATGCGGGAGGTGGCGTGATGGCACTTCCGATCATTACCGCTGATCAACGCCTGCGCGAGAAAAAGGGCGTCAAGCTGGTTCTTCTTGGCAAGAGCGGCATTGGAAAAACCACGCAGCTCAAAACCCTGCCAGAAGACAAGACGCTGTTCGTCGATCTTGAGGCTGGTGACTTGGCCGTCAAAGACTGGCGAGGGGACTGCGTTCGCCCAACCACCTGGCCGGAGTTCCGTGACCTTGTCGTGTTCTTGGCAGGGCCGAACCCTGCATTGCCCCCGGAAGCTCCCTACTCGCAGGCGCACTACGCGCATGTGTGTGAGCAATACGGTGATCCGAGCCAGTTGACCAAGTACGACTGCTATTTCGTCGACAGCATCACTGTGCTGGCACGCCTGGCACTGATCTGGGCCAAGACTCAGCCGCAGGCGATGTCTGATCGAACAGGCAAACCCGATACCCGTGGTGCCTATGGTCTTTTGGGTAGCGAGATGCTCAGTGCACTGATGCATCTGCAACACGCTCGCGGTAAGCACGTTGTGTTCGTGACCATCCTGGACGAACGCCTCGATGACTTCAGCCGCAAGGTGTTCGTCCCGCAAATCGAAGGCTCAAAGACGGCTGCCGAGTTGCCCGGCATCGTCGATGAAGTTGTGACGTTGGCCGAGATCAAGGCCGAAGACGGTGCGCCCTATCGCGCCTTCGTGACGCACACGCTCAATCCCTATGGCTTTCCAGCCAAAGACCGTTCGGGCCAGCTCGAAATGCTCGAACCCCCAAATCTGCTCGCACTCATCGAGAAGTGCGCAGCAGCAACCCAACCTCAAAACAACAAGGAGTAAACCATGTCCGCTTGGAACGATTTCAACGATGCCGAACAGCAACAATCATTTGACCTGATCCCCAAGGGCACGGTAGCTCCGGTGCGAATGACGATCAAGCCGGGTGGCCATGACGATGCCAGTCAAGGCTGGACGGGTGGCTATGCAACCCAGAGCTTTGAGACGGGGAGCATCTTCCTTGCCTGCGAGTTCGTGATTCTGGACGGTGAATACGCTCGTCGCAAGATGTGGTCGAACGTCGGCTTGCACAGCTCTAAGGGACCTGCCTGGGGAAACATGGGGCGCACATTCATTCGTGCTGTCCTGAATTCTGCTCGCAATATCCAGCCGCAGGACAACTCTCCCCAAGCGTCAGCCGCACGTCGCATCCAAGGCTTCAACGAGCTCGATGGCATTGAATTCGTGGCACGTATTGATGTTGAAAAGGACGGACGCGGTGAACTTCGCAATGTGGTGAAGATTGCCGTGGAGCCTGACCAGGCCGACTATCCGCGTGCGTCAGCGCCTGCAGCTCAGCGTCCTGCTGCGACCTATCAAGCACCTCCTGCCAGCAGTGCTCCTGCACAGGCCGGGCGCGCACCTGTCTCGGGCAAACCGAGCTGGGCTCAGTAAGGAGGGTTAATGAAATGCTGGGTCTGCAACAGACAGGCCCGGGGTTTCGGCCACACCGACAACCGTCACGGTGTGGGCCATCCCCGGCGCTACCCAATCGACTGGGTTTTCTGCTCGAAAAAATGTCAGGACGTCTTCCATGCGATGTACGGGAACTGGCAGCGCGCACTCGATGGGCGAGTCGATATGAAGGAGGTTCCCATGATCGATCCTTCTGATATCGAGCTGGCCTCCATGAAGAAGTGCCTTAAGGCATTCGGTGAGTCAGCAGGCGAAATTGGATTTGACAAACCACTTGGGGAATATTCCGAAGAGCAAGCCCTGCGCGTTATCGATGCCATCGTGACGTGCTGGACCGATGCCATGCTGGCACATCACGAGCAGACGAAGTTTCCGCCAGTGCGTGGGATGAAGGCAACGCCTGATCCTCTGGCACACCCATTCGCCGACATGGAGGATGACTTGCCTTGGGTGGTGGAAGGAGAGAAGAAATGATGGACTTCAATTCTTCTTCCAGCATCTCGGGTCAGGTCAGTGCGCTCATCGATGCCGGGCTGCAAAAGCGCCAGGCCGAACAACGTCCGAGAAGTTATCTCGGTGCATCGCGCTTAGGCGTCTCTTGCGAGCGAGCCTTGCAGTACGAGTTTGCGAAGGCTCCAGTAGATCCTGGTCGTGAGCATCCTGGTCGATTGCTTCGCATCTTTGAGCGTGGCCATCTCTCAGAGGAAAGCATGATCCAGTGGATGCGGCAAGCAGGCTTTGATCTGCGCACGACCAAACCCAATGGTGAGCAATTCGGATTTGCGGCACTCGATGGCCGCCTGGCTGGGCACATTGACGGTGTGATCGTTGATGGTCCTAATGGCTTTAAGTATCCCGCCTTGTGGGAGAACAAATGTCTTGGCTCCAAGTCCTGGCGTGACCTCGAGAAAAACAAGCTGGCGATCTCAAAGCCGATCTATCACGCACAGGTGGTGCTGTACCAGGCCTATCTGGAGCTGCATGAGAACCCTGCGGTTTTCACGGCAGTCAATGCCGACAGCATGGAGATCTATACCGAGTTGGTGCCCTTTGATGCGGCATTGGCGCAGCGCATGTCTGACCGTGCGCTCAAGGTGATCTCTGCGACCGACGCGGGCGAATTGCTCGCTCGCGCTTACCAAGACCCCACTCATTTTGAATGCCGGATGTGCTCATGGCAGGACCGGTGCTGGAGACAAATCAATGACGGACGTTAATCAAATTCTCAGCGAAAAGCTGGTCGATGCACATGAGGCGGCCTACTGCTTGAAGATGCCTTTGTACCTTTTCACACACCCCAAAGAGCGTGAACGTCTTGGGTTGCCGCATTACCGCGTCGGGAAGATGGTTCGCTTCAAGGTGAGTGAACTGATGGAGTGGATGCAGGCGGGGGGAGAAAAGTTGGATGCTTGATTTCAATGACAACGACTCGCCTGCGCACAAAGACACGGACGCCACCAGGGAGCAGTTGCGTGCATCACTGATTGATCGACTCGAATCGGTGCTGACGGGATTGTTCCCCGCTGGTAAGAAGCGACGCGGCAAGTTCCTGATCGGGGATGTCTTGGGCAGTCCTGGTGACAGCCTCGAGGTTGTCCTTGACGGGGAAAAGGCAGGGCTCTGGACAGATCGAGCCACTGGTGACGGCGGCGACATCTTCGATCTGATCGCGGCCTACCTCGGCGCAGACGTTCAGTCCGACTTTCCACGGGTGCTGGGCTATGCCGCTGAAATGGTCGGCCAAGCTGCACCCACCCCAACCCGCAAGGCAAAGAAGGAAGCTCCGGTCGATGAGCTGGGACCAGCTACGGCCAAGTGGGACTACTTTGATCCCACTGGTCACCTGATCGCTGTCGTCTACCGCTATGACCCACCCGGAGGCAAGAAGGAGTTCCGTCCCTGGGATGCAAAGCGACGCAAGATGGCTCCGCCTGATCCTCGTCCGCTTTACAACCAGCCGGGGATGCTTGCTGCTGAGAGAGTGATCTTGGTCGAAGGCGAAAAGTGTGCGCAGGCATTGATTGCCGTAGGCATCACGGCCACAACGGCGATGCATGGAGCCAACGCACCGGTGGACAAGACTGACTGGTCACCTTTGGCTGGCAAGGTCGTCCTGGTCTGGCCTGATCGGGATAAGCCGGGCTGGGAGTACGCGATGGCAGCGGCGCAAGCGGTATTGGACGCTGGCGCTCTCTCATGCGATGTGCTCTTGCCGCCAGACGACAAGGCCGATGGCTGGGATGCAGCCGATGCGTTGATCGAGGGCTTTGACGTTGACACGTTCATTGCGTCTGGGCCGCGCATGTGCGTGAAGTCCACCAAGGCCATGACAACGCAGGATGCCACGGTGTGGGCGACCGACGATGCGTTGACGCTGGCGTTCACCTCCCGCTACGGCGAGGAGTGGCGCTATTGCGCGGCTTGGGGCAAGTGGCTGGTGTGGACCGGTTGCCGCTGGCAGCCCGATGAGACTTTGATGGCACATCACCTCATCCGCAACATCTGTCGTGATGCTGCGCTCAAGGTGGACTCGCACCGCCTGGCAGCCAAATTGCTGGCCAGCAGCACCGTCGGTGGTGTCGATCGCATGGCACGCTCGGATCGTCGTCATGCCTCCACCACCGAAGAGTGGGACGCAGACCTGTACTTGCTCAACACCCCTGGTGGCGTGGTGAACCTGAAGGTAGGCGTCACGCGTCCGCATGACCGTGCAGACCGCATGACCAAGATTGCGACGGCCACACCAAAGGGTGACTGTCCACAGTGGAAAGCGTTTTTGAACGACGTGACCGGCGGCGACCTGCTTTTGCAGGAGTACTTGCAGCGCATGGCAGGGTACTGCTTGACCGGGGCAACCAGCGCCCACGCCTTGTTCTTTCTGTACGGGACCGGCGCGAACGGCAAGTCGGTGTTCGTGAACACCTTGGCCAGCATCTTGGGCGACTACGCCACAAGCGCACCTATGGACACTTTCATGGATGCCAGAGGCGACCGTCATCCGACTGACCTGGCCGGTCTGCGCGGTGCACGCTTTGTGGCATCGGTCGAAACCGAGCAAGGCCGTCGCTGGAACGAATCCAAGGTCAAAGCCATCACGGGCGGTGACAAGGTGTCGGCGCGTTTCATGCGCCAGGACTTCTTCGAGTACATCCCGCAGTTCAAGCTGTTGATCGCAGGCAACCACAAGCCATCGATTCGTAACGTTGATGAGGCGATGAAGCGGCGTCTGCACCTTATTCCCTTCACGGTGACGATCCCGCCCGAGAGGCGAGATGGCAGGTTGACAGAGAAACTGTACGCGGAGCGTGACGGTATCTTGGCCTGGGCAGTTGAAGGGTGTCTCGCCTGGCAGCGCGATGGCCTGCGACCACCCGAGTGCGTGGTCTCGGCAACCGAAGAGTATTTCGAAGCCGAAGACGCCCTGGGTCAATGGATCGAAGAGCGCTGCATTTTGAGCAAGACCCATCGCGAAGGTGTGTCGGATCTGTTTACCGATTGGCGTGAATGGGCAGAGCGTGCTGGCGAGTACGTGGGCTCGATCAAGCGGTTCTCGGAGCTGATGTCGACCCGCAAGTTCGAGAAATGCCGACTGCATGGCGGTGCACGCGCAATCGCGGGTATCAGTCTACGACCTAAGCCTCATACCGGTGGCGGCTACCCATACCGAGACGATTGAACCAAACCATGGTGACGGATTTGACAGTCTTACTGATTAACCCCTTACGCGTGCGCGCACACACACGATAGAGGAATAACCGTGAAACCTGTCCAACCCGTCACCCGAACAAATTCTGGAGACGAAATGAACATGACGATTCTTGCCCTGGACTTGGGCACAACGACTGGCTGGGCCTTGATGGGTTCAGACGGTCAGATCACAAGCGGCAGCCAATCCTTCAAGCCCCAACGCTTTGAAGGTGGTGGTATGCGGTTCCTGAAATTCAAACGCTGGCTCACGGACGTGAAGCAATGCACCACAGGCATTGACCTGGTCGTGTTTGAAGAGGTGCGCAGGCATGTTGGCGTGGATGCTGCCCATGCATACGGTGGCTTCATGGGACAACTGACAGCCTGGTGTGAGCACCATCAGATCCCCTACGAAGGCATACCGGTCGGCACGATCAAAAAGCACGCGACCGGCAAAGGCAACGCAGCCAAGGAGGAGATGATCGCCAGCGTTCAAGCGCGTGGCCATCAGCCTGCAGACGACAACGAAGCAGATGCGATCGCCTTGGTCTATCTGGCCCGTGATCGTCAGATGACGCAGGAGGTGTGAGATGAAAGTCCCAGCACAACCGTATCGCTGCGCTCTTGGAAAAGTGCAGCCTGTCGTGACAGATCTGGATGCCGTCAAGCGTTCAGGCTGGCGTGAGCAACACATCCTCGTTGTGTCAGATCAAGACGAGCGACTGGACTTCCTTGAGCGTGAGTTCATTCGACGCATTGGTGAGCGCCTCTATGGCTCAGGAGGCAAGCATGGCTAAGACGATCACCCTGTGGACCATTGACGATGTGGCGGCACGTTTCAGTGATGCCGCCCACACCTCCTACCGCCTGCCTCCCGTGCGCGTCCAGGGATATGCCAGCCCTTGGATGAGCTTGGCCATGCAAGTGCCCAATCGCTATCCTGACCCCGAGCGTGTCTACCGCCCCATGCCACCCGGACCTGAGGCAGTGGAACGCATGCTTGAGACCATGCGCTGGGTTCAGTGGTTGGAGGAGGAGCAACGTCACCTGGTTTGGATGCGGGCCAAGCGCTACGAGTGGCATCAGATCGGCAGGCGCTTTGCTTGCGATCGGAACACGGCAGCCAGGCGTTGGAAGAAGGCAATGGAGAAAATTGTCGAAAAGCTCATGAGTGATGAAAAATAACCTACTTGCCAAAATGAACCAACTAGGTTAGTATTCGGGCATGGAGAAACGAACCCCACATTGCAAGCTGCCAGTGATCAAGGCTTTGGTGGCGGCAGGCAAGGTGCGTGCGACCTACTCGGCCACACAAGGCGCTGCGCAAATGGGGTTCGGTTTTTCCGAGATGCTGAACGTGGTGACCACGCTCACGACAGCAGATTTTTACAAGAGCATGACCACCCATGCCGATCACACGGTATGGCAGGACGTCTACCGCCCGAGCACGCAGGCAGGTGATGTGTACCTCAAACTAACGGTCATTGATGACGTGCTGATCGTTTCTTTTAAGGAGCTTTGAACATGAAATGTCCTGTTTGCGGCGCAGCGGAATTGATCCACGACACTCGCGACATGCCCTACACCTACAAGGGTGCATCCACCGTCATTGAGGCGGTGACGGGTGATTTTTGTCCTGCATGCGATGAGGCGGTTCTGGATGTAGGCGAATCAACGCGCACCAGTGAGTTGATGTTGCAATTCAACAAAGAAATCAATGCAGCGTATGTTGACCCTGTCTTCATTACACAGGTGCGAAAGAAACTGCATTTGGATCAGCGGGAGGCAGCTGAGATTTTCGGTGGCGGTATCAATGCGTTTTCCAGGTATGAAAACGGGAAAACCAAGCCGCCACTCGCATTGGTGAAGTTGCTTAAAGTGTTGGACCGTCACCCTGATTTGTTGGGTGAGATTAAAACCGCGTAGTTGCAATGAGACCAGTAGCCTTTAAGGCGACACCTCGGTTAGATTCCGAGGCCAGTCGGGCCTTGCTTAAGGCTATTGGCAAGGTGAGCCTGTCTGAAAAGCGACGCTCCGAGTTGGCCGCTTTTGCCGAAGCGGCTCGTCAAGCATTTGCTCGGCCTTTCCCCGTCAAAGCAATCAAAGAGGAACTTTGAGCGCGCAGCTGCATCTGCGAGTAATTTGGCGTGTTTGAAAGCATTTGTGCGGATGAATTGCCCTTTGTGCGGGGATGAGCGGGTGAAGCACCGTTTTTCAGGTGCAGCATTTCACCCCGTTTGAGCGTACATTTTCAGCTACGGTGTGGAAAGGAGTGCAAGACATTCCTTTCCACTTTTCATTTCTGCTTCCTGTTGGCGCATTCACTGCGATCAAGGGCAGCACTACTCCCCTGATTTGCTCAT
>Ga0228703_1001481_pt1 | contig 14155 bp, 10 predicted proteins | sample McNCre217_Aug_MG_3_FD_178020 | JGI IMG/M metagenome (GOLD analysis project Ga0228703, IMG submission 178020) | Freshwater microbial communities from McNutts Creek, Athens, Georgia, United States - 29-17_Aug_MG | ecosystem: Environmental > Aquatic > Freshwater > Creek | place: USA: Georgia... | reverse complement strand
TACTGGTGGATGCCCAAAGAGGACGCAAGCGCGACCGTCATCCTGCTGTCTGGAGGCGGTGGCGGGATCGGGTTCAGAGACGGTCAGCCTCGCTCGAACAACTTTTTGATCCGTTCCAGGGAGTCGTTTCGCGACGAGGGATGGAATGTCGCCTTGCTGGGCAATCCCACAGACCGGCGCGACATGGACGATGCCTGGCGCACCTCTGACGCCCACCGCACCGACGTCCAAAACGTGATGGCCGACATCCGAGCGCGATCCACCGCCCCCATCTGGCTGGTGGGCACAAGTCGGGGCACGGTTTCTGCCACGGCTTTGGCATTGGCTTTGCAGGAACAGTTGTCGGGCCTGGTGTTGACCGCATCCATCACCAGCTACAAAGAGGCTGCCGCCGTACCCAGGCAAGCCATTGGCCAGCTGCGCTTACCGGTCCTGATTTACCACCACCAGCGCGATGCCTGTCACATCACACAGGCGCATGAGGCCGGGAACATCTTGCGGGGTCTGACGCAGGCCCGCGTCAAGAAGCTGATGGTCGTCGATGGTGGGCAGAACCCGACGGGCAACCCCTGCCAGGCCCTGCATTGGCACGGTTTCATCGGGATGGAGGAGCGCGCCGTGCAGGACATCGCCGCCTGGATGCGCGATCCTCGGCCTTGAATGGATCAAGGTTTCTCTGAACAGTCCGCCCAGTCCCGGCTCCACCGGGCCAAGGCTTGAGGGATATGGGCATCACCTGATGCAGGCGCCAGGCCCAACGCTTGAGCTGCGGCGCTCAGTGCAACCAATGGCCGATGCAGGTCCAGCGCCTGCGCCCCGTTTTGCTTGCTCAGTTTTTCGCCGTTGGGGCCCCGCACCAGCGGGGTGTGCAGGTACTGCGGTGTGGGCAGATTCAGGGCTTTTTGCAGCACGATCTGGCGGGCGGTGTTGTCGGCCAGGTCTTCGCCGCGCACCACATGGGTGATGCCTTGCGCGCCATCGTCCACCACCACCGCAAGTTGGTAAGCCCACAGGCCGTCGGCCCGGCGCAGCACGAAGTCGCCGACTTCTTCGCAGACGTTTTGCGTTTGTGCACCCAGGCGGCGATCGGTCCATGCCGTGACGGCGGGCAAGCCCAGAGCCTGCTGTGCGGCCTGCACGTTCAGGCGCCACGCTCGTGGTGCTTTGCCGTTCAAACCTGCGCGGCAGGTGCCGGGGTAGACGGCCGCATGGTGCCGCGCCACGGTTTGGGTTTGGGCGGCTTCAATGTCCTTGCGCGAGCAACCGCAGGGGTAGGCCCAGCCTTGGGCGATCAGGTGGTCCAGCGCGGCTTGGTACGCCGCCTCACGCTGGCTTTGCCAGAGGACGGTGCCATCGGGCACCAAGCCGCAGGTGGCCAGTTGCGCCAGGATGGTTGTCGCAGCGCCGGGCACGCAGCGCGGTGTGTCCACATCTTCGATGCGCACCAGCCACTGGCCGCCGTGGGCCCGGGCATCGAGCCAGCTGGCCAGGGCTGCCACCAGCGAGCCGGCATGCAGTAAACCCGTGGGGGAGGGCGCAAACCGGCCCACATACCGCAAACCCATGCAGGATCAGCGCTTGCTCAGCACCGACAGCGCCAGCTCCAGGCCAGACACAAAGGCGTCTTCGGCGCGGTGGCCCAGGCACCAGTCGCCGCACAAGCCAATGCCTTGCGCCTTGAACCACAGGTGGCTCTGGCCCAAGGGCTGCGAGGTCTTGGCGTACAGCCAGCGGTGGACTTCGGCGTGGGCCGGGGTGGCGCGGATGCCGGAGATTTCGGCAAACGCCTTGAGCAGCTTGCCGGTGATGCGATCTGCGCTGTCGTTGATGTGCTCGGCCGACCAGGGGGCGCTGGCCTGCACCGTCCAGCGTTCGATGCGCTCGCGCCCGGGCTTGGACGATTCACGCGCCATCCAGGCGATGCGGTGGTGCGTGCTGCGGGCCGCATTCCATTGCGGGCCAATGGTGATCAGGCCCGGCTGCACCGCTTGCGGGTAGGCCACCATCAGCGTCCAGCAGGGGTCCACGCGCACGTCGTTCAGTGGCTCGGCCAAGGCCGATTGGCCCGAGGCCTTGAGCAGCTCAGCCGCCTGTGCCGGAGGAATGGCCAGCATCACCTTGTCGAAGCCGCCATACACATGCTGGCTGCCATCGTCGCCTTGGGTGTGCAGTTGCCAGCCGTTTTTGTGCAGCGGGTCGGCACTGATTTTGGTGACACGCGTTTGCAATTGCACATTGCCGTCTTCCACCAGTGGGGCTGCCCAGGCCTTGACCAGGCCGTTCATGCCGGGGGTGGCCACCCAGTGGCGTTCGCCGCCGGGCAGGCCGGCTTCGATCACACGGCCCATCGGGTCCAGCACACGCACCGCGTTGGCGCTCCAGGCCTTGCACAGACCAGGCACCGTGCCCAAGGCCAGTTCAAAGCGCGGATCGCGCACCGTGAAGTACTGCGTGCCATGGTCAAAGCTGCCAAAGGCGCTGGCGCGTGTCGACATGCGACCACCGAGCCCGCGGCTTTTCTCGAACAGGGTCACGTTGTGACCGGCCTGGCGCAAGGTGCGTGCGCAAACCACGCCGGCCATGCCGACGCCGATGATGGCGATGTGTTGTGTGTTCATGCCTCACACTCTACACGTGATGGACAGGCCCGAGCAATGCATCGCGTGTGGTGGGGCGTTCCAGTTGTGACAGCCACCAGCGCAAGGCCTGCCCGGCGGGCGCCTGCTTGCTGTCGCGCCAGGCGCAGTGGGCGGTGGTGATGCGGGGCTTTTGCACCTGCCGCGTCACCAGCAAACCGCTGTCAATGTAGGGCTGGGCCAGCGACACAGGCAAAAAGCCGCCGCCCAGGCCGCGCAATTGGGCTTCGAGTTTGCTGGCCATGTCGGGCACGGTGAACACATCCTGCCCACCCACCAGACCAATGGTCAGGCCATCGCCCCGGCTCACCGAGTCGGCCACGGCCACGGCGCGGTGCTGCTGCAGCAAAGCGTCTGTCAAAGGCTCTGGAGCCTGAGCCAGCGGATGGTGTGAGGCCACCGCATACACAAATTTAATTTGGCCCAGCACCTGGTGCTGGATGTCCTGTGCCATGCCCGGCTCCAGCACCACGCCCAGCGCCAGGTCGGCCTGGCCGGAGGTCAGGGCCGCCAGGGTGCCGGACAGTGTTTCGTAACGCAGCCGCAAACGGGTCGGGGCCTTCAGTTCGAGAAAAGCCGCACACAAGTCCATCACCACAGGTCTGGCGATCACGCTGTCCACCGCGATGGTGAAAACCGCCTCCCAGCCTGTGGCCACGCGGCGCACCCGGTTGGCCACAGCGTCCATGTCGTCCAGCAGGCGGCGGGCTTCGCGCAGCAGGGCCTGACCTGCGGCGGTGGGGCGGGCCTGGCGCGATGAGCGGTCAAACAGCAGCACATCCAGCGCGTCTTCGAGCTGGCGCACCCGGTAGGTCAGGGCGCTGGGCACCAGGCCCAGTTGCCGGGCGGCGGCGGCAAAGCTGCCGGTCTGCTCGATGGTTTGCAGCATGGTCAGGGCTTCAGGGGTCAGCCAATCGCGTGGTGTTTGCATGATGGGTATGTTTTTATTCAAATTAATTGAATGATGCCAGCAAATCCATTGCACCCAGACCTCAGGGGTCTTGCGTACAGTTCAGGACATGGATCACAGGAGCACCACATGCTGACACTGCGCAAAGCCGACGAACGGGGTTATGCCGACCATGGCTGGCTCAAGTCCTTCCACAGCTTCTCGTTTGCCAACTACTTTGACCCGGCCCACATGGGCTGGGGCAATCTGCGGGTCATCAACGAAGACCGCATCGCCCCGGGCACCGGCTTTGGCACCCACGGCCACCGCGACATGGAAATCATCAGCTACGTGCTGTCGGGCAATCTGGCGCACCAGGACAGCATGGGCAATGTCAAAGGCATTCCGCCCGGCGATGTGCAGCGCATGAGCGCGGGCAGCGGTGTGCGCCACAGCGAGTTCAACCACGCCAAGGGCGAGCAAACCCACTTTCTGCAAATCTGGATCGAGCCCAATGTCACCGGCATTGACCCCGGCTACGAGCAAAAAACCATTCCCGCCGCTGCCAAACGAGGCCAGCTGGCGCTGGTGGCTGCACCCGAAGGGGCCGAATACACGGTCAAGATCCACGCCGATGCGCGCATGTACGCGGGTCTGTTTGACGGCACTGAAGCCGCCAGGCTCACGCTGGACCCAGCGCGCAAAGCCTATGTGTTCCTGGTGCGTGGTGCCTTGCAAGTCAACGGCCAGCCCCTGAACGCTGGAGACGCGGCGATGCTGCACAACGAATCCTCATTGGCCTTGGGTGAAGGCCAGGACGCAGAAGTCCTGGTGTTTGATCTGGCCGCCTGATTTTTTCACCCTGTTTTTTCTCAACCAAGGAGCTTTTCATGGCAAAGACTGTTGTTGTTTATCACTCTGGCTACGGCCACACCCAGCGCGTGGCCCAGTTCGTGGCACAAGGCGCAAACGCCCAAATCGTCACCATCGACGCGGACGGCAACATCACTGAAGCCGACTGGGCTGCGCTCGACGCTGCTGACGCCATCATCTTTGGCTCGCCCACCTACATGGGCATGGCCTCCTGGCAGTTCAAGAAGTTTGCCGACGCCACCTCCAAGCGCTGGTTCACCAGTGCCTGGAAAGACAAGGTCGCAGGCGGCTTCACCATCTCGGCCAGCCCCAGTGGCGACAAGCTGTCGACCATCCAGTACTTCATTACCTTGGCCATGCAGCAAGGCATGGTCTGGGTGGGCCAGCCCGCCATGAACGACGGCACCATCAACCGCATCGGCTCCAACTCCGGTGTGATGGCACAAGTCGGCCCGACCAGCCCTGCCGAAGACATTCCCCAAGGTGACCTGGACACCGCCAAAACCTACGGCGAGCGCGTGGCCGCTGTGGCCGCCAAGCTGCGCGGCTGATTGCGGCTTGCCGGAGCGGCGGCCTCTGTGGGAGCAGTATCCTGTGTGGGAGCCCCGCCCTCGGGGCGAATACTTGTGGACTGCGGGCGCCCATTCGCGGCGAGGGCGCCGCTCCCACCACCCATAAGCACAGAGGCTCGGGTAGCATGGCGGCATGAAAATCATCTCCATGCTGCCTTGGGCCGACTGGCTCGCCTTGCTCGGTTTTTTCAGCCTCTGGGTGGGCTATGCCTGGTTTTCCAAGGCGCGCGGCCAGCACGAACAAACCCTGCTGGCCACCACCAACCACTTGCGACACCAGTGGTTGTTGCAGTCCACAGCGCGTGACCCACGCATGCTCGACGGCCTGATCACCCAGAACCTGTCGCACACCCCCTCGTTTTTCTCGTCCACCACGATCATCATCATCGGCGGTCTGTTTGCCTTGCTGGGCACCACCGACAAGGCGGCCGAGCTGGTGCGCGAAATCCCGTTTGCCGAGCCCACACCCATCCTGGTGTTCGAGTTCAAGATCCTGGTGCTGGTGGGCATCTTCGTGTACGCGTTTTTCCGCTTCTCGTGGTCCATGCGCCAGTACACCTTTGTGGCGCTGGTGATCGGCGCCATGCCGCCCCCAGAGGCCTTCGAATCCGGTCAGCATGACCGCCAAGTTTTGGCCGAGCGGGCAGGGCGGCTGGTGGGGGCTGCGGCCGAAACCTTCAACGACGGTTTGCGGGCCTATTACTTTTCGTTTGCAGCGCTGGCCTGGTTTTTTTCGCCGCTGGCGTTGGTGATCGCCACCGCGCTGGTGGTGCTGATCCTGTACGGCCGCGAGTTCCGCTCCGAGGTGCTGGACGTGCTGCGCGACTGAGTGTGTAGCACTTCGTTTGCAGCCATTTCGAGGCGGCCATTTGGAGGTCGCCAAGCGCGGGAAATCACTGCCCTGAACGGGCAAAAACAGGCAGGTCGCCACCTACAATGAAGGCCTATGTTTGTCCACCTGCGCCTCCATTCCGAATTCTCCATTGTTGACTCGACCTGCCGCATCGACGACGTGGTCAAAGCCGCAGCCAAGGACAAGCAGCCCGCACTGGCCATCACCGACCTCAACAACCTGTTTGGTGGCGTCAAGTTCTACAAAGAAGGCCGGGGCAAAGGCGTCAAGCCGGTTCTGGGTGCCGAGATTATCCTTGAAGGTCTGGGGGGCGACCCCACCGTCACCTCCCGCGTCAGCCTGCTGGTGCAAAGCCACCAGGGCTACCTCAACCTGTGTGAAATGCTGGCCCGTGGCTGGACGCAGGGTGTCAGCAAGGCCGTGGCTGTCATCCGCCTGGAATGGCTGAAAGAGCTGTCGCAAGGCTTGATCCTGTTGTCGGGCGCACAGGCTGGCCCGGTGGGCCAGGCACTGGTGCAAGGCGACAAGCAAAAAGCCGCCGATGTGGCGCTGCAACTGGGCTCGATTTTTCCGCACCGCTTCTACCTCGAACTGCAACGCGCCGGGCGCCCCGAAGACGAGTCGCAAGTCATGGGGGCGGTGGAACTGGCCGCGCGCCTGGGCCTGCCCGTGGTGGCCACCCACCCGGTGCAGTTCCTCACACCCGACGACTACGAATCGCACGAAGCACGTGTCTGCATTTCCGAAGGCGAGATTCTGGCCAACACGCGCCGTGTGCGCCGCTTCACCCGCGAGCAGTATTTCAAGTCGGCCGAGCAGATGTGTGACCTGTTTGCCGATGTGCCCAGCGCCATCGCCAACACGCTCGAAATTGCCAAACGCTGCAACCTCAGCTTGGTGCTGGGCAAACCGCAGCTGCCGAACTTCCCGATCCCGCCGGTCGATGGCGTTGTCATGTCGGTGGACGACTATTTCCGCCATGTCTCGCACGAAGGCCTGAAAGAGCGCCTGGTTCACCTCTACCCCGATGAAGCCAAGCGCGAAGCGCAGCGCCAGCGTTATGTGGATCGGCTCGAATTTGAGCTGAACACCATCCTGAAGATGGGCTTCCCGGGCTACTTCCTGATCGTGGGCGACTTCATCCAGTGGGCCAAGAACAACGGCTGCCCGGTCGGTCCAGGTCGGGGCTCGGGTGCTGGCTCTCTGGTGGCCTATGCGCTCAAGATCACCGACCTCGACCCACTGCAATACAACCTGCTGTTCGAGCGCTTTTTGAACCCCGAGCGGGTGTCCATGCCCGACTTCGACATCGACTTCTGCCAGGGCAATCGCGATCGCGTCATCGACTACGTGAAGGACAAATACGGCCGCGACGCGGTGTCCCAGATCGCCACCTTCGGCACCATGGCGGCCCGTGCGGCCATCCGCGACGTGGGCCGGGTGCTGGACATGAGCTACACCTTTTGCGACGGCATCAGCAAGCTCATCCCCAACAAACCGGGCATGTCGGTCACGCTGCAATACCCTCCCGCCACGCCCAAAGAGGGCGACAAAAACAACTACGCCATCGCCATGGAGCCCATCCTGGCCGAGCGCATCGAGCGCGAAGAGGACGTCAAAACCCTCATCGAGCTGGCGCAAAAGCTCGAAGGCATGACCCGCAACATCGGCATGCATGCCGGGGGCGTGCTGATCGCGCCGGGCAAGTTGACCGACTTTTGCCCGCTGTACCAGCAGCCCGGCAGCGACTCGGCGGTGAGCCAGTACGACAAAGACGATGTGGAGGCCGCAGGCCTGGTCAAGTTCGACTTTTTGGGCCTGGCCACGCTGACGATTCTGGAGATCGCCCGCGAGTTCATCATGAAGCGGCACAAGGGCCAGGAGAACTTCGCGTTCGAGAACATCCCGCTCGACGACGCGGCCACCTACAAGCTGTTTTCAGACGGCAAGACCGAGGCCGTGTTCCAGTTTGAAAGCCGCGGCATGCAAGGCATGTTGCGCGACGCCCGCCCCAGCCGCCTGGAAGACCTGATCGCCCTGAACGCGCTGTACCGCCCGGGCCCAATGGACCTGATCCCCAGCTTCGTGGCCCGCAAGCACGGACGCGAAGAGGTCGAATACCCGCACCCTGCCGTGGCCGAGATGCTGAGCGAGACCTACGGCATCATGGTCTACCAGGAGCAGGTGATGCAGACCGCGCAGATCCTGGGCGGATACTCGCTCGGCGGCGCCGACTTGCTGCGCCGCGCCATGGGCAAGAAAAAAGCCGAAGAAATGGCCGAGCACCGGGAGAAGTTCCGCGCCGGTGCCCTGGCCACCCACGGCATTCCACAGGACAAAGCCGACGAAGTCTTTGACCTGATGGAAAAGTTCGCGGGCTACGGCTTCAACAAGTCGCACGCCGCCGCTTACTCGCTGCTGGCCTACCACACCGGTTGGCTCAAGGTGCACTACACCGCCGAGTTCTTCTGCGCCAACATGACGGTGGAAATGGACGACACCGACAAACTCAAGGTGCTCTACGAAGACGCCTTGAAGTTCGGCATCAGCTTTGACCCGCCCGACGTCAACCGGGGCAACCACCGCTTCGAGCCCGTCACCGACAAGATCATCCGTTACGGCCTGGGCGCCATCAAAGGCACCGGCCAGCAGGCGATCGAGGCCATCGTGGCGGCTCGCAACGAGGGCGGCCCGTTCACCAGCCTGTTCGACTTTGCCGTGCGCGTGGACCGCAGCCGAATCAACAAGCGCACGGTGGACGCGCTCATCAAAGCCGGGGCGTTTGACTCGCTGCAGATGAACCGCGCCGCACTGTCGGCCAGCATCGATAAAGCCTTCGAGTTTGCCAACGCCACAGCGGCCAACGCCAACCAGGGCGGCTTGTTCGACATGCTGGGCGACGACTCGCACGGCTCCAGCACGCAAGAGCCCGACCTGGCCGATGTGCTGCCCTGGGGCATCAAGGAACGCCTGACCTTCGAGAAGACCGCCGTGGGTTTTTACCTGTCGGGGCATTTGTTCGACGCGGTCGAGCGCGAGGTACGCCAGTTCGCCCGCCGCAAGATCGACGACCTGATCGACAGCCGCGAGCCGCAGCTGCTGGCCGGCATCGTGAGCGACCTGCGCATCATCAATGGCCAGCGCGGCAAGGTGGCCATCTTCAAGCTTGACGACAAATCGGGCGTGATGGAAGCCACGGCCGACGAGAACCTGATCAACGCCTCGCGCAACACGCTCAAGGACGATGAGCTCATCATCGTCATGGCCAAAATGCAGGCCGACCGTTTCTCGGGGGGCTTTCGCCTCAAGATGGAACAGATCATGGACCTGGGCCAGGCGCGCTGCCGCTATGGCAAGTTTTTGCGGGTGGCGGTCAACGGCCGAGCACCCGACATCGAGCGCCTGGTCAAGGAGTTCCCGGCCCAGCGCGAAGAAACCGAGCACGGCGTGCTGGTCAAAGGCCTGCCGGTGCGGCTGGCGCTGGAGCGGCGCAATGACACCGTCGCGGCCCGTGCCGAGCTGGCGCTGGGTGAGCAGGCCAAATTCTTCCCATCAGACGCGGCACTCGCCAGCTGGATGGCGCAGGCCGATCAAGGCCTGGCTCAGATCGTGTACGACGACGGCCAAAACATGCTCGCCATCCGCACGGTCTCCATGTAGGAGCCCCGCCCTCGGGGCGATAGAACCTGTAGCGTTCTGCTGAAGCCCTATCGCGGCGAGGGCGCCGCTCCCACACACCGCGGGGGCCCATCCGCACGGTCTCCATGTAGGAGCCCCGCCCTCGGGGCGATAGAACCTGTAGCGTTCTGCTGAAGCCTCATCGCGGCGGGGGCGCCGCTCCCACACACCGCGGGGGCCCATCCGCACGGTCTCCATGCAGGAGCCCTGCCCTCGGAGCGATAGAACCTGTGCCGTTCTGCTGAAGCCCCATCGCGGCGGGGGCGCCGCACCCACACACCGCAGGGGCCCATCCGCACGGTCTCTATGTAGGAGCCCTGCCCTCGGGGCGATAGAACCTGTAGCGTTCTGCGGAAGCCCCATCGCAGCGAGGGCGCCGCTCCCACACACCGCGGGGGCCCATCCGCACGGTCTCCATGTAGGAGCCCCGCCCTCGGGGCGATAGAACCTGTGCCGTTCTGCGGAAGCCCCATCGCGGCGGGGGCGCCGCTCCCACACACCGCGGGGGCCCATCCGCACGGTCTCCATGTAGGAGCCCCGCCCTCGGGGCGATAGAACCTGTAGCGTTCTGCTGAAGCCCCATCGCGGCGGGGGCGCCGCTCCCACATACCGCAGAGGCCCATCCGCACGGTCTCCATGTAGGAGCCCCGCCCTCGGGGCGATAGAACCTGTGCCGTTCTGCTGAGGCCCCATCGCGGCGGGGGCGCCGCTCCCACACACCGCAGGGGCCCATCCGCACGGTCTCCATGTAGGAGCCCCGCCCTCGGGGCGATAGAACCTGTAGCGTTCTGCTGAAGCCTCATCGCGGCGGGGGCGCCGCTCCCACACACCGCAGGGGCCTATCCGCACGGTCTCTATGTAGGAGCCCCGCCCTCGGGGCGATAGAACCTGTGCCGTTTTGCTGAAGCCCCATCGCGGCGGGGGCGCCGCTCCCACATACCGCAGACTTGTTTACTGCAACACCACCGAACAGCACAAGGTGTAGCCCACCTTGTGCAGCGCCTTGATGCAAGGCTGAACAGCCCCGGCGCTGGTGAGCTTTTTCCGCAGACGGGCAATGCGCATCTCCATGGTGGCCGCCGTGGGCGGGCTGTCACTGCCTGCGGCAATGATTTCGCCCAGCTGCCAGCGCTCCAGGCTCTGACCGGGCGCACGGGCCAAGGCGCAAAGAATCTGAACATCGCTGGCCGTCAGGTCCACCAGCCCATCCGGGCCGGTCAATTGCAGCTGAGACAACTGAAGCACCAAGGCGTTCTCGCGTGCTGACTTGGTGCGCAACCGTTTGCCCAGAGCCGTCACCCCTGCCATCAGCTCCTGCGGGTGCACGGGCTTGGTCAGGTACAGATCGGCGCCGCTCTCATAGCCCACCACCTTGTCGCCAATTTGCGCACGCGCCGTGGTGATCACAATGCCCACATTCGGCTGCGACGCACGCAGGCGCCGCGTCAAACTCAAACCGTCTTCATCAGGCAGATTCAGGTCGATCACATACACGTCGGGCACAAAACCGCCAGTGACGTCGTTGATTTCTTCTGCCATGGGCACACCGCGCACGTAATGACCCTGGCTCTGCAAAAAGGCCAGGGTGGCTGCGCGCAACTCGTCGTTGTCTTCGACAACCAGAATTTTCAGGGCGGTTTCTTGCATGGTCAGGGGGCAAACGCTTTGTCAATTGTGACAATCTTGATGATTGCAGGCGTCCACTTCCAACAATAGCTAACACGAAGTCGGCTGTGTTGGCACCCAGAAGCTGAACACCGCACGGTCATCTTGCACCGAATACGTGATCGAGCCATGCATCAGATCCAGCAAACCCTTGACCAAAAACAGCCCCAAGCCCGAACCCGAAAGCCGCCGAGCCTGCGGACTGCGGTAGTACTTTTCAAACAGCCGATCGGCATCGGGCAGGCCTGCCAGCCCGACCTGGTTGCTTACCTGCCAGAGCCAGCCGGGGCCATCGCCTTGCACAGCGGGCGTCAGTGTCACCTCAATCGGAGTTTGCGCTGCGCCGTATTTGCAGGCGTTGTCCAGCAGATTGCCCAGCACGATCGACAGCATCTGCGCATCGGTTTCCACCGAGGCATGGCTGGCCGGTTCGGCAAAGTTCACACGTTCCGGGCTGCGGCAGGCCTGGATGCAGGCCCGGGTCAGCTCGGTGGGTGACACCGTTTGCGCGACGGCCTGCAAGCCCTGGTCAGCCAATTGCCCGGTGTGCACGCAACGCTCAATCACTTGGTTCATGTCGGCGATGGCACGCTCCATCGCATCGCGCTTGAGCAGGCCCGCATCCATCCACATGCGCAGCGTGGCCAGCGGGGTTTTCATCTCATGCGCCAGCATGGCAAACAGCTGGCTTTGCTCTTCACGGTGGCGCGCCTCGGCTTGGGCTTTTTCCTGGCTGCGGTACAGATTCAGGGTGATCTTTTGCTGTTCTTTGGCCAGGTCGCGTGCACGGATCTGCATCACAAAGAACATGACGATGCCATCAAAAACCGTGTGCGCCAGGGTACCAAACACCGCGATCATGTCTGCTTTGATCCAGCCCAGATGCATCAACGGGGGAGTCGAATTCACCAGGGTGTAGCAACACAAATAAAACAACATGAACTTCAGCGGAATGGGCTTTTGCACCTGGTGCCGCCACGCACTCAACAAAGTGATGGTCAGCAAGGCCATGGCCAAAGGAATGCAAACATTGCCAATGCTCAAGGCCAGATAGGGATAGCCCGCCCAATGCAGCACGGGCAGCATCGCCAAAAACGCAGCCAGGCCATAGCAGGCCCGCAAAGCAATGCGTGAAGGTTTGTACTCTTGAATCAGCTGGGTCAAAAACCACAGCGTTGTGGCAATCAGCCAGAGGAAGCTGGTCGATGCGATGTCTGACAATCGTCCTTCCGGAAACCAGGGGCCAATGGCCACCCGGGCAAAGCCCAACAGCAAGAATCCCCAAGTCATCGCCATCAGCTGCTTGAGGGCGAAGACCCCAATGACCCGCTCACGCGCGGAGAGCCACTGCGCGAACGCCCAAAACGCTAACAGGGCTGAACCGGCCACGATGAAGCCCATGAACCATTCTTGCTGGCGATTGGTTTGTTGTGCCTCACCGTAAGGAATCACCTTCACCTGCATGACTCGCGTGCTGATGCTGTGCATCTTCAGATAAACCGTGCGCTCACGGGCCATGGGCGGAATCTGGAACGTCAAATTGATCGTCGCCAGCTCATTGGCATGTGGGGGGAGGGCATCGCCAGTGCGCTGCACCAGGTCGTTGGTTGGGTCGTACAGCGTCACGTAATCCAGGTAGGACGGCCGCACCTGCACCACCCAGGGCTGGGTCGCCCGCGATGTGTCTGCCTCCAAGTTCAGGCGCACCCAAATGGTCTCTGGGCCATAGCCCCAACTCTTCCATTCGGGCAGGGTTTGCCAGTCTGTGGCGGTCTCCATGTCGGCCAGCGTGGCTTGCCCTCCGGGGTCCATTCGCCATTGTTGTGACTGCACCAGCCCCTGGCTGGCCGGGGTTTCTGGCGCTTGGCACCCCGCCAGCAGCAGGCCCACCACTAGCCACGCCCATGCCCTGAACCAGAGACGGAGCGCAGACGAAGTGAACAGCAAAGACATGGAAGGTGAGGGCGTGGATGACAGGGTTGTCCGTCAGCGACTGTACAGGATGGTCTTGTTGGATCTTGTTGGTTTTGTTGGTTTTAATTTTTTAAATTACGCGCAATTCAATTTTCACAATAAAGTTGTTTTCTCTACTCATTCCGCGGTCGCACCCTGCGCGCACCTGGCTCATGACCCTGTTGGCAGGGGCATGTGCTTTGGCGCAGGCGCAAACCACGCCTGGCCAGCTGCTGCAAGACATCCGCAGCCTGCAACCCCAGTTACATGAACTGCCTGCACCCTCGGCAGAGGGCGGGCTCACCTTGGCCCCGCAAGACAGCGGCAAGTCAGGGCAGCTGACCTTTGTGGTGCAGCAATTCGTTTTTGAAGGCCAGGAGCGTGTCTCGGTGTCAGCGCTCCAAGCCGTGCTGGCGGACTGGCTGGGCAAACCCATCACCTACGACGACCTCAAGCAAGGCATCCAGGCGCTGTCCAACTTCTACCGCGACCAAGGCCTGCTGGCCCGTGCCGTGTTGCCACCCCAAGACATCACCGACGGTCATGTCACGGTTCAGATCATTGAATCGCGTTTGGGCGGCTTGGCGATCGACAACCGCAGCTTTCGTTTGAGCGATGCACAAATCCAGACCTGGTTTGCGCAGCAAACCCCGATGGGCCGGCTGATCGAACTGCCTGTGCTCGACCACGCCTTGCTCACCCTGGGCGACCTGCCCACCGTCAACGTGGACGGCTTTTTGCAAGAAGGCGAAGCGCCTGGCCAAACCGTACTGGCCCTGACCGTGCAAGACAAACCGCGCTACAACGGCCAGGCCTTGCTGGACAACTTCGGGGACAAAAACACCGGCCAAGCGCGCACCTCGGCGCAGCTCAACGTCAACGGCCTCATGGGCTACAGCGACCAGCTCAACCTGTATGGCCTGCACACCCAGGGCAGCAACTACGTGCGCCTGGGCTGGACCACCACCCCGGCCACCGCCACCCGTGGCCAGCGTGTGGGTGTGTACGCCAGCCAGATGGACTACAGCATCACCAA
>Ga0228703_1001480_pt1 | contig 14159 bp, 12 predicted proteins | sample McNCre217_Aug_MG_3_FD_178020 | JGI IMG/M metagenome (GOLD analysis project Ga0228703, IMG submission 178020) | Freshwater microbial communities from McNutts Creek, Athens, Georgia, United States - 29-17_Aug_MG | ecosystem: Environmental > Aquatic > Freshwater > Creek | place: USA: Georgia... | reverse complement strand
GGGTGTGATGCCAGCGGACAAAGCACGCTGCGCCTTGGTGGCGACTTGCTCATCCGTTTCGCCGTGGTACTGGCGACGTTCAGAATGACCCACGATGGCATAACGCACCGCAAAGTCCTTCAACATGGCCGCTGAAACTTCACCGGTGTAAGCGCCCTGCTCGTGCGCTGACAGGTCTTGCGAGCCCAGCGCCATGCCAGAGCCCGCGACGAGTTGCTGTACTTGCGCGAAATACGCGGCAGGCACACACACGGCGACAGCGGCTTGCTTGCCGTTCAAGGCCTGCGCCAAGCCTTGCTGCACACCATGCACCAAGGCTTCATTGGCAGCCAAGCTGCCATTCATCTTCCAATTACCTGCGATGAGTTTTTGTTTCATCACACACTCCAAGTCAAAACAATTTTGCCCACGTGTTGGTTGGATTCCATCAAGCGATGCGCTTGCGCCGCACCATCGGCAGAAGCCGCATCAAAGGTGGAATGAATCACGGGCTTGATATGGCCTGCTTCAATCAAAGGCCACACGTGCTGACGCAAACTGTTGGCAATTGCAGTCTTGAAAGCCACAGGGCGAGGACGCAAGGTCGAGCCTGTGACCGTCAAACGACGACGCAGCACCAAACCGGCATTGAATTCGCTCTTAATGCCGCCTTGCACCGCGATGATGACCAAGCGGCCATCTTCGGCCAAGCACTCGATTTCACGGGCCACATAATCGCCCGCCACCATGTCGAGCACCACATCCACGCCTTTGCCACCGGTCAGGCGCATGGCCTCGGCCACAAAGTCATGGGTTTTGTAATTGATGGCATGGTCCGCGCCCAAAGCCACACATGCTGCGCACTTGTCGTCGCTGCCTGCGGTGACGATGACCGTCGCGCCCATGGCCTTGGCCATTTGAATGGCCGTCACACCGATGCCGCTGGAGCCGCCTTGCACCAGCAAGGTTTCACCAGCTTGCAAACGACCGCGGTCAAACACATTGCTCCACACGGTGAAAAATGTCTCGGGCAACGAAGCTGCCTCAACATCGCTCAAGCCTTTGGGGGATGGCAAACATTGACCCACAGGCGCCACGCAATATTCTGCGTAGCCCCCACCCGCCACCAAGGCGCACACACGATCGCCCACCTTCAGATGCGCAGCCGCCATGGCAGCCGCGTCACCTGATTCAATGACACCAGCCACTTCCAAACCAGGCACGTCAGACGCGCCAGGGGGCACAGGGTAGTTGCCGGTTCGCTGCAACACGTCTGGGCGGTTGATGCCACTGGCGCTGACACGAATCAACAACTCGCCCGCGCCGGCTTGCGGCACCGCCCGTTGGGCAGGACGCAAAACCTCAGGAGCTCCGGGGGTAGAGATTTCAACGATGTGCATCATGTGTGACCTCTCAGTCGCAATTTATTGCTGTTGTGGTTGCTGTGCGTGAGCCGCGTCATCGTGGTGGTGACGCTCGCCTTGATGTTCGGCCGCTGGGCGCTCCATCAACGCTTTCATCGACAACTTCACGCGACCTTTTTCGTCGGTCTCGAGCACTTTCACGCGCACGATTTGACCTTCGCTGAGGTAGTCAGTGACTTTCTCGACGCGCTCGTGCGCGATCTGGCTGATGTGCAACAAACCGTCTTTGCCAGGCAACAGGTTGACCAAGGCACCGAAATCCAAAATCTTGGTGATGGGGCCTTCGTAGACTTTGCCGATTTCGACTTCAGCCGTGATTTGCTCAATGCGCTTCTTGGCTTCCTCAGCCTTGGCGCCGTCGGTGGCAGCGATGGTGATGGTGCCGTCTTCTTCGATGTTGATCTGGCAACCGGTCTCTTCGGTCAAGGCACGGATGGTGGCGCCGCCTTTGCCAATCACGTCGCGGATCTTCTCGGGGTTGATCTTCATGGTGAACAACTTAGGTGCGAAATCAGACACTTCAGTCTTGGCTTCACCCATAGCAGTTTGCATCTTGTCCAAGATGTGCATGCGGGCTTCTTTGGCTTGCGCCAAAGCGACTTGCATGATTTCTTTGGTGATGCCTTGGATCTTGATGTCCATTTGCAAAGCGGTAATGCCGTTGGTGGTACCGGCCACTTTGAAGTCCATATCGCCCAAGTGATCTTCGTCACCCAAGATGTCGGTCAACACCGCAAAGCGGTTGTCTTCTTTGATCAAGCCCATGGCGATACCGGCCACGTGTGCCTTCATGGGCACGCCAGCGTCCATCATGGACAAGCAGCCGCCGCAGACCGAGGCCATCGACGATGAACCGTTGGATTCGGTGATTTCAGACACCACGCGCACGGTGTAGGGGAATTCTTCTTTGCTTGGCAACACAGCCACCAACGCGCGCTTGGCCAAACGACCGTGGCCGATTTCGCGACGCTTGGTCGAACCCATGCGACCCACTTCACCAGTGGCAAAGGGAGGCATGTTGTAGTGCATCATGAAGCGGTCTTCGTACTCACCGGCCAAAGCGTCGATGCGTTGTGCGTCGCGCTCAGTACCCAAAGTGGTGACGACCAAAGCTTGGGTTTCGCCGCGTGTGAACAGGGCCGAACCGTGGGTGCGTGGCAACACGCTGTTACGGATTTCGATCGGACGCACGGTGCGTGTGTCGCGACCGTCGATGCGGGGCTCACCCGCCAAGATTTGGCTGCGAACGATGTGGGCTTCGATGTCGAACAACATGTTCTCGACCTTGACCGAATCAAACTCAACGCCATCAGCCTTGAGAGCTTCCATCACAGCGGCATAGGCTTGGCGGCAAGCCAAGGTGCGTGATTGCTTGTTGCGGATTTGGTAGGCAGCGCGCAGCTTTTCTTCACCGTGTGCTTGAACCTTGGCGATCAGAGGCTCGTCCTTGGCAGGTGCCGACCAATCCCACACAGGCTTGCCTGCATCGCGTACGAGTTCGTGGATGGCGTTGATCGCGATATTGCCCTGCTCGTGGCCGAACACCACCGCACCCAACATGATTTCTTCGGACAGCTGTTGCGCTTCCGATTCCACCATCAACACAGCTGCTTCGGTGCCCGCGACCACGAGGTCCATCTGGCTGTCTTTGCGTTGTGTTTGACCGGGGTTCAACACGTATTCGCCGTTGATGTAACCCACGCGCGCGGCACCAATGGGGCCGTTGAAAGGAATGCCAGAAATGCTCAAGGCAGCAGACACAGCGATCAAGGCTGCGATGTCAGCATCGACTTCGGGGTTCAACGACACGGTGTGCACGACCACATGCACGTCGTTGTAGAAACCTTCGGGAAACAAAGGACGGATGGGGCGGTCGATCAGACGGCTGGTCAATGTCTCGTGTTCGCTGGGCTTGGCTTCACGCTTGAAAAAGCTGCCGGGAATCTTGCCTGCGGCGTAGGTTTTCTCGATGTAGTCAACGGTCAAGGGAAAGAAGTCTTGACCTGCTTTGGCGATCTTGGAGCCGACCACGGTGGCGAGCACCACGGTGTCTTCGATGTTGACCATCACAGCGCCGCCGGCTTGACGCGCGACTTCGCCGGTTTCCATGATGACCTTGTGTTGGCCCCACTGGAAGGTTTTGGTGACTTTGTTAAAAATTGACATGTGAATTTCCTAATGAAATTTGGCAGAACCCGGTGCAGTACACGATGCCATTCCAGAAAAGAGAGGGCTTTTTTGGAATGACACAGCTTTCGAATCTGCGCCTCGTTTTCGTGCCGGTTGCGAAAAAGTGTGTTTAAAAGTGCAAAACGCCTGAGCTTGTTGAAAACTCAGGCGTTTGTCGCGAGAACTTCAGCGTTTACTTGCGCAGGCCAAGCTTGGCGATCAGAGCAGCGTAACGGTCGAAGTCTTTGGACTTGAGGTAGTCGAGCAATTTACGACGACGGCTCACCATGCGCAACAAGCCGCGACGACCATGATGGTCTTTGGCGTGTTCTTTGAAGTGAGGTGTGAGTTCATTGATGCGAGCAGTCAGCAGTGCCACTTGCACTTCAGGACTACCTGTATCGTTGGCGGCACGTGCGTTGTCTTTGACGACTTCAGCAATTTTTGCAGTCAGCATGTTTTTTCCTTTGATGTTTGACTTGCGTTGCACCATGGAAGTTGATGCAACGTGCTTGCTTTACCCCAAAAGGTAAAGCTCGCAGAGTATAACAGGCGAGCTCACAACAAGCCAGAGGCCATGTTGATGGTCAAAGCCACCAAGGTGGTGTTGAAGAAAAATGCCAGCACGCAATGCACCAGACCAATGCGCCTCAGATGGCGACTGGTAAAGCTCACATCCGCCGTTTGACCCGAAGTACCAATCACGCAAGCCACGTACAAAAAGTCGGCGTAATCGGGCGCATGGCCACCGGGAAAGTCCAAGCCGCCATTGACGCCATCGGATGTAGCCATATAGTAGTCATGGGCATAGTGCAAAGCGAACATGACTTGGGTAAACGACCAGGTCGTGAACACCGTGAAAGCGGCCAATGCCATGTGCTCTATCTTCAGCGACCCCGGCAAGTCCTTGGCCAGCGACAGTTCTGCCACGATGCCCGCCAAGCACAGCAAGGCCGCCGTCACCACCATGCTCAGCACCATGAAACGCCCGGTGTTGTGTTGCAAGGCACGGTGCTTCATGCGTTCGTGGGACGAGCCAAACATCATCTTGGCAGAAAGCAACAAGTACAAAACCGCCCCCATGTTCCAAGCCACGATGGCGCGCGTCACCTCGTGCTTGGCCCACACCGTGGGAAACCAGGCATAGGCCAAGCCGCCCAACACGATCGACATCACAAAACGTGGACGGACCCAAAAGGCACGTAACAACTTAGACAACCACGATGTGGGCATATGAACTCCTCGACTCAATCATGCGACATGTGTCAATAACGCTGCATTTGGCAGCTGCTGGGCATTTGCGCGGCTTCGGGCGTCAAGGACTTGATGACCCGAAAACCATAGCTTGAGCCTTCGACGTCAAATACCACGCCAGGCTCGCCTTGGTGGTCCATCTGCCCGACCACCAAGGCTTGCTGAAACTGATGGTCCACAGCACGCATGAAACCTTTTTGTCCAAATTTCTGCAGCGCCACACGTTCCAGTGCACGCGCGACGGGTACGGCATCTACGGTGCCCGCTTTTTCGATCGCCTGCACCAAGGCCTCGATCATCAGCTGCATGCGCATGTGCACATAGTCATCGGAGGGCTGAGGGAAACGCTGGCGAAACGCCTTGTAAAAAGCAGCCGACGCTTGACCTGGCACGTTGGGCAACCAATCGGCCACAGCCACCACACGCCCCACCCCGGCCTGGCCAATGGCTGCCGGCGCACCCAGGGCGTTGCCATAAAAGGTGTAGAACTTGCCTTCGTAGCCGACCTCTCGGGCCGCTTTGACCAACAGCGTCAGGTCGTTGCCCCAATTGCCCGTGACCACCGCTTGGGCGCCGCTGGCTTTGATCTTGGCGGCATAAGGCAGAAAATCCTTCACCCGCCCAACCGGATGCAGCTCCTCACCGACGATGCGCATGTCCGGACGCTGCACGCCAATTTGGCGACGGGCTTCACGCAACACCGCTTGACCAAAGCTGTAGTCTTGCCCGATCAGGTACACGCTGTTGACTTGGCGATCTGTCTTGAGCACTTGCATCAACGCAGCCATGCGCATGTCCGCATGGGCATCAAAGCGGAAATGCCAAAAGCTGCAGCGCTCGTTCGTCAAGGCGGGATCCACCGCTGCGTAATTTAAGAACAAGGCCCTGCGTGCGGGCTCACGCTCGTTGTGTTTGTTGAGTGCGTCAATCAAAGCTGCGGCCACCGCCGAGCTGTTGCCCTGCAACACAAAATTGGCCCCTTCGTCGAGCGATGTGCGCAACGCCGTCAGCGCTTCTTCAGTTTGGCTTTTGCTGTCGTGACGCACCAGCGTCAACTCACGCGCCCCACCCGGCAACTTGACGCCGCCTCGCTGGTTCACACGCTCCACAGCCCACAACAAATTGCGGTACACCGCCTCGCCGGTGTTGGCAAACGGGCCGCTCAAACCTTCAATCATGGCGAGCTTGATGACTGGCTGCGCAACAGGTGTGGCGCTTTGAGGGGATGTCGCCGCCCACGCCACAGACAAGCCAGACAACCCCAAACACAAAGCGCTCAACACGCGAACACGAGACCAAAAAAACATGAATCAATTTCCAATTCGATTGAACAAGGCCATGCGCGTCAGCGCTTCGCCCCTCACACACCCGATGGGTGCGAAAAACTCACACCACCAAATCAGCCAAAGGCCAACGGGGCTGCACATCAAAGCTGTAAGTGGTCTGCGCTTGCGACGCACCTCCTGGGGTTTGCAAACGCATGGCTGCGGCCATGGCGATCATGGCACCGTTGTCAGTGCACAAATGCAGCTCGGGGTAATGTACGCGCACGCCTTGGCGCTGACAGGCCACGTTCAGTTGTGCACGCAAGTGGCGATTGGCCCCTACACCACCGGCCACGACCAAGCGCTTCAAGCCGGTGTTGCGCAAAGCGGCCAAGGACTTCTTGAGCAACACCTCCACAATCGCCGCTTCGGTAGACGCAGCCAAATCTGCTTTGCGCGCTTCTAATGCATTGCCCAATTTCTTGGCTTGCGTCATCACCGCTGTTTTCAAACCTGCAAACGAAAAATCCAAATCTCCGCTGTGCAACAAAGGGCGTGGCAGTTTGAATGCGGTGGCATCCCCCTGCTCGGCCAGCTTGGACAGCGCAGGTCCACCAGGGTAGCCCAAGCCCATGAGCTTGGCCGATTTGTCAAAGGCCTCACCTGCGGCATCGTCAATCGTTTCGCCCAACAAGGTGTAGCGACCCACACCGTCCACCCGCATGAGCTGCGTGTGCCCGCCCGAGACCAGCAAGGCCACAAACGGAAACTCAGGCGGATCGGCACTCAAAAAAGGCGACAACAAATGCCCCTCCAAATGATGCACGCCCAACACCGGTTTTTCTAAAGCTGCCCCCAGCGCGCATGCCACCCCGGCACCGACCAGCAACGCGCCAGCCAGACCAGGGCCACGGGTATAGGCCACCACATCAATGTCTTGCAAGCTCTGTTTGGACTCAGCCAGCACCTCACGTGCCAAGGGAATCACCCGGCGGATGTGGTCGCGACTCGCCAGCTCGGGCACTACACCGCCATAGGCTTGGTGCATGGCGATTTGGCTGTAAAGCGCGTGCGACAGCAACGCAGGCACATCCGCGCCTTCTGCGCGCACCAAAGCCACACCGGTTTCGTCGCAAGAAGATTCAATACCGAGGATCAACATAGCCTATGAGTTTATGCGGTTCGCACCGGCCGCAAAAGCAAGTTGGCGCGCAACTTGCGTAGCTGTGTTCACGATTGAGCACAGCACGTTGATGAAATTTCCGCCAAAAAAACAAAGATCCCACCAAGCACGACCGACGTCTTCTGTCTTCGTCCCGTCATTACGCATCGTGGTGGTCGCCCCCGACTTGGTCATCGAAGATCCTGAGGATGAACACGCCCGTACCCAAGCCGCACGCTCACGTGCGCTGCGCATTGGTTTGTTAGAGAGCGGCTTCAATCTGATCGCTACGCTGCCTGCCGACGTATTTTTGGCCGACCGCATCAGCCAATTGCAGCCGGACCTGATCATTGTGGATGCCGAGTCCGAAGCGCGTGATGCCTTGGAGCACGTGGTGTTTGCCACCCGCGACGCGCGCCGTCCCATCGTGCTGTTCACCGACGACAACGACACCACGCATGTGGGCGATGCTGTAGCCGTGGGCGTGTCGGCTTACATTGTGGACGGACTCTCAAGCACCCGCATCCGTCCCATCTTGGATGTGGCCATGGCTCGATTTGAATACGAAGAACGCCTGCGCGAAGAGCGCGACGATGCACGCAACGCCCTGCAAGAGCGCACCTTGGTGGACCGCGCCAAAGCGCTGCTGATGGAGCGCCAAGGCCTGAGCGAACAAGACGCCTTCACCAAGCTGCGAAAAATTGCAATGGACAAAGGCTTGAAGATGGCGGACGTGGCACAACGCACACTCGACATGGCCGATCTGTTGTCCTAGTTTGGTGCGCCGACTTGGTGCACAGTTGTTTAAACGCCCCGCCATGGGGCGTTTTTCATTCGGGAGAACCCTGAACGGCTGGCACAGCTATTGCAAACAGTCCAAAGCAAGAACCAACGAAGGTTCAAGGACAAAGGCGTCCCCACCCATGCACCTAGGTGCGTGTGGTGAGGACGCCTTTGTCGTTTCTGCCCCAGTTTTCTACTAAGGAGTGATGTCATGACCGATCTTTTGGAGACTCCCATGAGCCGCCGTAATGTATTGAAAGCCGCCACCGCAAGCGCACTGACCATCGCCCCTGCCTTACGTGCCGCTGTGTATGCCCAAGGTTCAGACAAACCTGAAAAAGAAGAAGTCAAGATTGGCTTCATTCCCCTCACCGATTGCGCGAGCGTGGTGATGGCTTCGGTACTGGGCATCGACAAAAAGTACGGCGTCAAGATCATCCCAACCAAAGAATCCAGCTGGGCCGGTGTGCGCGACAAGCTGGTCAATGGTGAACTCGACTTTGCTCACGCTTTGTATGGCCTGATTTACGGCGTGCACATGGGCACCGCCGGTCCTAAAAAAGACATGGCCGTGTTAATGAACTTGAACCAAAACGGCCAAGCCATCACCTTGTCCAAAAAACTCGCCGACAAAGGCGCGGTCGATGCGGCCAGCCTTGCCAAGTTGATGACCATCGACAAACGGGAGTACACCTTTGCACAAACTTTCCCCACAGGCACACACGCCATGTGGCTGTATTACTGGTTGGCCAGCGTGGGCGTGAACCCACTCAAAGACGCCAAGGTCATCACCGTGCCGCCACCTCAAATGGTGGCCAATATGCGCGTAGGCAACATGGACGGCTACTGCGTGGGCGAGCCTTGGGGTCACCGCGCGATTGCCGATGGCATTGGCATCACCGCCGCAACCACCCAAGACATTTGGCGTGATCACCCCGAGAAAGTGTTGGGCACCACCAGCGACTTCGTCAAGAAATACCCCAACACCGCACGCGCGGTGACCGCCGCAATTTTGGAAGCGGGCAAGTGGATTGACACAGGCTTGCAAAACAAAATGAAGATGGCTGAAACCATCGCTGACAAAGCCTATGTCAACACCAGTGTGGATGTGATCAACCAACGCATCTTAGGCCGCTACCAAAACGGTTTGGGAAAAACTTGGGACGACCCCAACCACATGAAGTTCTTCAACGACGGCACAGCCAACTTCCCTTACCTCTCAGACGGCATGTGGTTTCTCACGCAGCACAAGCGTTGGGGATTGCTCAAAGACCACCCTGACTATTTGAAAGTCGCCAAAGAGATCAACCAAATCGACATCTTCAAACAAGCTGCGGCCGCCAGCAAAACACCGCTACCCAAAGACACCATGCGCACCAGCAAATTGATAGATGGCGTGGTGTGGGACGGCAAAGATCCAAAGAAATATGCCGACAGCTTCAAGGTTCATGCGTAAAACATCGACAAACGCGCTCGCACAAGGACACATCTCATGACTTTCAAACACCTGTTGTCACGCGTGGTGCCGCCCTTCATGGGCTTGGCACTGCTGGTGGGCATTTGGTCGCTGGTGTCCGTCACCAGCACCAACAACTTTCCCAACCCAACCGACACCTTCTGGCAAGCCGTGGATGTGTTCAGCAACCCGTTCTACAGCAACGGCCCCAACGACCAAGGCGTGGGCTGGAATGTGTGGAGCTCGCTCAAGCGGGTGGCACTGGGTTTTGGTTTGGCTGCGTTGGTGGGCATTCCTTTGGGCTTCTTGATCGGGCGGTTCGATTTTTTGTCGCGCATGTTCAACCCGCTCATCAGCTTGTTACGTCCCGTGTCGCCACTGGCTTGGTTGCCCATTGGTTTGTTGGTGTTCAAGGGCGCCAACCCTGCGGCCATTTGGACCATCTTCATTTGCTCCATCTGGCCCATGGTCATCAACACCGCCGTGGGTGTGCAACGTGTGCCGCAAGACTACATGAACGTGGCGCGTGTGCTCAACCTTTCGGAGTGGAAGATAGTCAGCAAGATTTTGTTCCCTGCGGTGTTGCCCTACATGCTGACCGGCGTGCGCTTGGCCGTGGGCACAGCCTGGTTGGTGATCGTCGCGGCAGAAATGCTGACGGGTGGCGTAGGCATTGGTTTTTGGGTCTGGGACGAGTGGAACAACCTGAACGTGAAAAACATCATCATCGCCATCTTCGTGATTGGCATCGTGGGCTTGGTGTTGGAGTACGCCCTCATCAAACTCGCTACCGCATTCACCTTTGAGGAGGTGCAGTCATGAACGCATCGTTGACCACCAAGTATTTGCAAATCCAAGGTGTGGCCCAAACCTTTCGCACCGCCAAAGGCGACTTCCCCGCTCTGCGCGACATTGATCTGAACGTGAGCAAAGGCGAGTTTGTTGCCCTCATCGGTCACTCCGGTTGCGGCAAATCCACCTTGCTCAACCTGATTGCGGGTTTGACCACACCAACGCATGGCACCCTGATTTGCGCCAACCGCGAAATTGCAGGGCCTGGCCCCGAGCGCGCGGTGGTGTTTCAAAACCACTCGCTGCTGCCTTGGCTGACCTGTTTTGAAAACGTTTACCTTGGGGTCGAGCGCGTGTTCGGGCAAAGTGGCGTGGTAGACGGCAAACCCAAAGAAGACCAAGCCCTGCTCACCGCACGCACTCACGCGGCCCTCGACATGGTGGGCTTGAGCCACGCGGCGCAAAAGCGCCCCGGCGAAATTTCAGGCGGCATGAAGCAACGCGTGGGCATTGCTCGCGCCTTGGCCATGGAGCCGCAAGTGTTGCTGATGGACGAGCCCTTCGGCGCCTTGGATGCGCTGACACGCGCCAAGCTGCAAGACGAGTTGTTGGCCATCGTTGCCAACACCCAAAGCACCGTGGTGATGGTGACGCACGATGTGGATGAAGCCGTGTTGCTGTCCGACAAGATTGTGATGATGACCAACGGCCCTGCCGCCACCATCGGCGAAGTGCTGCACGTCGACCTGTCTCGCCCCCGCTCACGCGTGACGCTGGCCGATGACCCTGCGTATCAGCATTACCGAAAAGCCGTGATTGACTTTTTGTACACGCGCCAAGCGCACGTTGAGAAACACTGAGGAGCCACACATGACGCACAAACTCAAACTCGTGATGGTCGGCAACGGCATGGCCGGTGTGCGCACCTTAGAAGAGCTCATCAAGCTCACGCCTGATCTGTACGACATCACCGTCTTCGGCTCGGAGCCACACCCCAACTACAACCGCATCTTGTTGTCGCCCGTGTTGGCCGGTGAACAAACTTTGGATGAAATCATCCTCAACCCACTCGACTGGTACAGCGACAACAACATCACCCTGCACACCAGCTGGACGGTAACCGAGGTGGACCGCATCAAACGCATCGTGCACGCCACAAACACCGCAGCCGAAGTCAAAAGCGCACCGTATGACCGTTTGATTTTGGCAACCGGCTCCAACCCTTTCATGCTGCCCGTACCGGGTCGCGAATTGGACGGCGTGCTGGCCTACCGCGACATCGCCGACACACAGGCCATGATTGATGCGGCCACAAAGTACAAACACGCCGTGGTGATTGGCGGCGGTTTACTGGGCCTCGAAGCGGCCAACGGTTTGATGAAGCGCGGCATGCGCGTGACCGTGGTGCACGTGGGTGAATGGCTGATGGAGCGTCAGCTCGACAAAGTGGCGGGTGGCTTGTTGCAACGCTCGCTCGAAGAGCGCGGCATGCAGTTCCGCATGGGCGCGCACACGCAAGCATTGCAAGCGGACAAAAACGGGCGTGTGGCATCGGTGTTGTTCAAAGACGGTTCACACGTGACCGCCGAGTTGGTGGTGATGGCCGTGGGCATTCGCCCCAACACAGCGCTGGCCGAAAAGATGCACCTGCATTGCGAGCGCGGCATCGTGGTCAGCGACACCTTGCAAACCGTCACCGACCCGCGCATTTATGCCGTGGGCGAATGTGCGGCTCATCGTGGCATTGCGTATGGCTTGGTGGCGCCTTTGTTTGAACAGGGCAAAGTGTTGGCCAACCATTTGGCAGAGTTCGGCATTGGCCGCTACTCCGGCTCGCTCACCTCAACCAAGCTCAAAGTTACCGGCATTGATTTGTTCAGCGCGGGTGACTTCATGGGCAGTGACGATGGCAACACCGAAGAAATTGTGCTGAGCGACCCGCACGAAGGTGTGTACAAAAAACTCATCATCCGCAACGACCAATTGGTGGGTGCCTGCTTGTATGGCGACACCGTCGACGGCAGCTGGTACTTCAAGCTGTTGCGCGATGGCCGCAGCGTGGCCGACATCCGCGAAAAGCTGATGTTTGGCGAATCCAACATTGGCGACGTGGGCCACGAAGGCCACAGCAAAGCCGCCAGCATGCCCGACGATGCCGAAGTGTGCGGTTGCAATGGCGTGAAAAAAGGCGCGATTTGCAAAGCCATCCAAGACAAAGGTTTGTTCACCTTGGACGAGGTGCGCAAGCACACCAAGGCCAGCGCCTCGTGTGGCTCCTGCACCGGCTTGGTCGAACAAATTTTGATGTTTACCGCCGGCGGTGACTACTCGGCCACGCCGAAGAAAAAAGCTATCTGTGGCTGCACCGACCATAGCCACCAAGAAGTGCGCGATGCGATTCGTGACCACAAGCTGTTGACCAACGAAGCGGTGTTCAAGTTTTTAGAGTGGAAGAGCCCAACAGGCTGCGCTACCTGCCGCCCTGCCATCAACTATTACCGCATCAGCAGCTGGCCCAAAGAAGCCTTGGACGACCCACAAAGCCGCCTCATCAATGAGCGCAGCCACGCCAACATCCAAAAGGATGGCACCTACAGTGTCATCCCACGCATGTGGGGCGGCGAAACCACCGCCGACGAATTGCGCCGCATTGCCGATGTGGTGGACAAGTACAACATCCCCACCGTCAAGGTCACGGGCGGCCAACGGATTGACTTGTTGGGCGTGAAGAAAGAAGACCTCGTCAATGTGTGGAAAGACATTGGCATGCCCTCGGGCCATGCCTACGCCAAAGCCTTGCGCACGGTCAAAACCTGCGTGGGCAGCGAGTGGTGCCGCATGGGCACTCAAGACAGCACGCAAATGGGCAAAGACCTCGAAAAAGCCATGTGGCGCATGTATGCCCCACACAAGGTGAAGTTCGCCGTGTCAGGCTGTCCGCGCAATTGTGCAGAGGCGGGCATCAAAGACGTGGGCATCATCGGCGTCGACAGCGGCTGGGAGATGTACATCGCTGGCAACGGGGGCATCAAAACCGAAGTGGCCGAGTTTTTTGTGAAGCTCAAAACCGCAGAAGAAGTGATGGAGTACACCGGCGCCTTCATGCAGCTCTACCGCGAAGAAGGTTGGTACTTAGAGCGCACCGTGCACTACGTGAATCGCGTGGGCATGGACTACGTGAAGAGAAAAATCTTGGATGACGAAGCAGGCCGCAAAGCCTTGTGGGCACGTTTGCAATTTGCGCTCGATGGCGAACCCGACCCATGGTTTGAGTTCGACAAAGCGCAAGTGGACACGCGCCAGTTTGAAGCCCTCACCGTTTAAGGAACACACACCATGACCGAATGGAAAGTCATTTGCAAAGTTGACGACATCCCCGTGCTGGGCGCACGCCGCGTGCAGCGCGCCAAGGGGGTTGAAGTGGCGGTGTTTCGCAACGCCGAAGACAGGGTGTTTGCCCTGCTCGACCAGTGTCCCCACAAGCGTGGCCCTTTGAGCCAAGGCCTGGTGTTTGGTGACACCGTGGTGTGCCCGTTGCACAACTGGCATATCGGGTTGACTGATGGCTGCGCTCATGCGCCCGATGAGGGCTGCACCACGCCCTTTGCGGTACGGGTAGAACACGGCGAGGTGGCCTTGGATGTGAACGAGCTCAATACGCTCGCGCTCGACGACGCCTCGCACTGAAGCACACGCCTAACGCTGCGCATCACCTCACCCACGGCCGAAAGAAATCATGAAAGAAACGCGTTCGACCTGCCCTTACTGCGGTGTGGGCTGCGGCGTCATCATCGAATCCCATGCGGGGCAGATCACGGGTGTGCGTGGCGACCCGTCGCATCCTGCCAACTTTGGCCGCTTGTGCAGCAAAGGTT
>Ga0228703_1001476_pt1 | contig 14185 bp, 12 predicted proteins | sample McNCre217_Aug_MG_3_FD_178020 | JGI IMG/M metagenome (GOLD analysis project Ga0228703, IMG submission 178020) | Freshwater microbial communities from McNutts Creek, Athens, Georgia, United States - 29-17_Aug_MG | ecosystem: Environmental > Aquatic > Freshwater > Creek | place: USA: Georgia... | reverse complement strand
CTCGAATCTGCCCGATACGGGAAAGTGATTTTGATGAGCGATGCTGATGTTGATGGCGCTCACATTCGTACTCTGCTACTCACGCTCTTTTTCCGTTATATGAAACCAATGGTTGAGGCGGGCAGAGTGTTTGCCGCTGTGCCACCACTTCACCGAGTAGTAGTTATTAATCCTGGTTCCAAGGCGAACGACACGTTATACACCTACTCGCAGGCTGAACTTGAAGCAGTTCTAGCTAAGTTAGCCGCGCAGGGTAAGCGCTATCAGGAACCAATTCAGCGTTACAAGGGTCTTGGTGAAATGGATGCAGATCAATTAGCCGAAACCACAATGGACCGCGATCGCAGAACACTTAGACGCGTCAGGGTAGAGGATGCCGTTGCGGCAGAGAAAGTATTTGAACTTTTGATGGGCAACGATGTTGGGCCTAGAAGAGACTTCATCATCGATTCCGCGGATAATTTCGATACCGAAAAAATCGACGCTTAGTTCTTACCGACTTCCTACGCTTGCGATAGCAATGTCGATTACGGTTCCGCTGGCATCGCGCTTAGCAAGAGGTACATCCGAAATGTCCATCGGTTTACCATTGGCACTAGATGCCATGATTTCCCCATTTACTAAGGCAGCAAAATAGAGATGGTCTTCATTTCTAATGAATTTGTGTGCACGGACTCCACCGGTTGCTCGACCCTTGGAAGGGAATTCGCTCAAATCTGATATCTTTAGGCTGCCGCCGTCAATTCCAGATAGAGTACTTGCCGATTTAGCGGCGGTTATGACGCGTGGAGCCTGCCCAGGCTTAACAGCGCCAAATGAAATAACAGTCGCACCTTCGGAAAGATTGATACCTGCGATTCCTGCGGCCGCTCTACCGGTAGCGCGAACCGAGGAAGCGTCAAATCGAAGTAATTGGGCGTCTGAGGTAACTAATACATACTCGCTAGCTTCATCAGCGACAACTGCTCCGACTAACCAATCTCCATCCTTTAGCGTGATCATTTCGAATTCATCTTTAGTGGGGAAGTCTGATACAACACGCTTCACTACGCCATGGGCGGTAGCTAGGGCGATTTCTGCTGCACCAGAAAGGTCGAATACGTCCAGGAGTCTTTCCTCTCCCTTGAGGCCTAAGAACTCTCTTGCCTTAATGGCTGAGTTTGGTTCAAAAACATCGCCCGCAGGTGGAATGTCACCGGCATGTACGCGGATCATTCTGCCAGAACTGGTGAGGAATCCAACATCTTTACGTGTGGTCGTTTCAATGTGGTTTGCGAGAGCATCATGGCGCTTTCGCTTTGTAGCTTCAGCGCTCGCTAAATAAGTGGGGGTTCGTCCAAGTAGACCACTAGCCGTAAGAATTATGGAACACTCGGTGTCGGCAAGCTCAGCTCCTGATGCCACGGCCTTGGCGTTGCTCACTGCCTTCACCTCAACTGCACCATCGACAAGTTGGGTTCGTCGAGCGTCACCATGTTTGTCTGCGACTGCCTGTAATTCTTCGGCGACCAGGCTCTTTAAAAGGGCATCATTACTTAGAAGTTGTTCGAGGTGCGCGATTTCCTTGGCCAATGATTCTGCTTCAGAATCTAGCTCCAATTTACTGAACTTGGTTAGGCGTCTTAGCCGAAGTTCGAGGATGTACTCTGCTTGAATCTCCGAAAGTGTGAACTTGCTCATCAAGTTGCTTCTGGCCTGGTCAACTTCATCCGAAGCGCGAATGATTCGAATTACTTCGTCGATCTCGAGGATCGCCTTAAGCAAACCTTCAACTAAGTGAAGTCTGGCCTTCTTTTTACCGAGACGGTTTTCGCTACGTCGGCGGGTTACGGTAATGCGGTGAGCGAGGAAAACCCCGAGCATGTCTCGCAAGCCCAAAGTCTGTGGTCTTCCGTTTACCAGAGCAACGTTATTAATACCGAACGAGTCTTCCATCGGCGTGAACCGGTAGAGCAAGTCCAACACAACGTCGGGGTCAAATCCGGTCTTCAAGCCAATAACCAACTTCAGACCATTGGCGCGGTCGGTCAGGTCGGTAACATCGGCAATTCCTTGGAGCTTCTTGTTGTTTACGCCTTCTTTGATCTTTTCTATGACCTTCTCAGGCCCGACCAAATAGGGGAGTTCAGTTACCACAAGACCTAGTTTTCTTGGGCTTACGCTTTCGACGGTAACTTTCGCTCGGGTTTTGAAGGTTCCTCGACCGGTTTCGTAGGCGTCTCGGATTCCATCCAAACCGACAATGATTCCACCCGTAGGTAGGTCAGGTCCAGGGATGAACTTCATGAGTTCCGAATTGGTTGCATCCACATTTCGAAGCAAATGGATAGCAGCTGAAATAGCCTCACGTAGGTTGTGGGGTGCCATGTTGGTTGCCATACCAACTGCAATACCAGCCGAACCGTTTACCAGAAGATTGGGAAATGCCGCTGGTAACACCTCTGGCTCTGTCAGTTGCGCGTCGTAATTAGGTTTGAAGTCGACGACATCTTCGTCTAAGTCTTCGTTCATCAACATTGCGGCTTGGCTAAGGCGAGCCTCGGTATAACGAGCTGCGGCCGGACCATCGTCCAGGCTTCCAAAGTTTCCATGGCCGTCAATCAAGGGCATTCTTAGGCTGAAGTCTTGAGCCATGCGAACCATGGCATCGTAGATCGCCGAGTCGCCATGCGGGTGGAGTTTACCCATCACCTCGCCGGTAACACGAGCTGACTTGACGTGGCCTTTATCGGGTCGGAGGCCCATCTCACCCATTTGATAAATGATTCGACGGTGAACCGGTTTCAGTCCATCTCGCGCATCAGGCAGAGCCCGAGAGTAAATAACCGAATACGAGTACTCCAAGAATGACTCTTGCATTTCGAGAGTCAAGTCGATGTCGACAATTTTTTCTGATGGAGTGATGTTGTTCGTCATGTTTTCTATATCTGTTGTGGCAAACTCTAGGGGATGACCCCTTTGATGCTACCTGTCGCCCCGAAAGATGTGGGGAGGCTCTCGGATGTGTTTATCAGTGCCTTGGCTTCGTTGGGTGATGGTGGGGAAAACCGTTTACGCCTGCCCAAGGTTAGACATTCGGTTGTGGTTCTAGTTGACGGCTTGGGTTTCGAAAACCTTAGAGAGACTCCCGCTTACGCAAGGTTTTTAACTCAGAATCTGAACGGATCGATGCGGTGCGAGTTCCCAAGCACCACGGCCACATCCATTGCAGGGTTTGCAACTAGCGTGCGGTCTAACCAGCATGGTCTAATTGGCTACTCCGCATATGACCGCAGCAAAAAAGCGAATGTGGGATTACTAACCGGCTGGAATTCAGTGGATCAGGCCTTGCGATTCAAAAGAGTTCCGACAGTCTCAGAGTTAGCCAAGGAAGTAAAAGTCTTTTCGATTGGTCCTAAGGCTTATGCGCAAACCGGATTCACGGCTCTGACAATGCCCGGTGCTAGTTATTTGACAGCTGAAGGCTTAGGTGAGAGGTTTGAGCGCGTTGAAGAAGTTATACGCTCGGCAGAAAAAACTCTCAGTTATGTTTACGTGCCAGAACTCGACCAAATAGCTCATAAAAACGGTGTTACTTCCGATCGGTGGTTACATGCGTTAGAAGAGTTGGATTTGATAATCAATCGATTCTCATCAAAACTGGGCAACGATGTGGGCGTAGTAATCACAGCCGACCACGGTGTGATTGATGTGCTTGAAAAAAATCACGTTTACCTGGACGATTTTGATTGGTATGTGAAGGCAGTTGAATCAACGGCTGGAGACCCTCGCTGTAGTTTTGTGTATTTGGCAGACCGCGAAGACCTTCTATCGCTAAAAGCTAAGCTGCAGTCTGAGTTCGGACATGAAGCATACATTTGCGAACCCCAAGAACTCACTGCGGCTGGTTGGTTAGGCGTTTTAGAACGGGGACACAACGACTTCTTGCCAGATCTCTATGTGATCTGGCAATCTCCAAAGGTTTCATACGATCGGCGTTTTGCTAAACCCACACACATGAAAATGATTGGCCAGCACGGAGGAATTTCAGATTGTGAAACCAGAGTTCCTCTGATTCGGTTGGGTAGTTATTAGAACGCTTCTCCGTCGTCTGAATGTGTGCCGCGCACAATTTCATCCCAGGACGGCATTGGAGCTCTGGTTTTCCTCGGGGTTTCGGTGTTAGGTGTTGCAATTTGCTCGCTAACGGGTGTATCCAAAGCCGTGTCTGGAGTTTCCTGTGATTCTTCACCGAGATCTGCAGGAACTAGCGAAATGGGCTGTGTGCCATCGTTGTGAGGCTCGGATACTGTCGATTCGGGGATGATTTCAACTTCGGCGACTATCTCAGCAATTTCAGGGTCGATTTGCGTTACTGGTTTTTCCGAAACAGACAGCTCATCATTGGTTACCTGAGCTTCTGCCTTGGCTCTGCGGCTCCGGAAGGCGTCCAGTTTGTCCGCAGTGATTACAGATTCACTTTGGTTCTTTGATTCAACGGAAGTGGATTTTGGCGTTGGTCGTAGCGGAGTGTCAAGGGCGCTACCCGGCTTTGAGAGCGCCTGTGCATTCGTGGTCTCAGGGGTCAAAATGTATTTTCGAGGATCGAATGACCAAGTCGCTGAACCGTCAGTCGCCTCGATCACGTAGTGAACGGTTATTTCCCAGAGTGAGTTATCGGTGCGTTTTGCTCGCCAAGAGATGTCGCTCGCATTTGCAGATGCCAAATTTTCACCCACAACCTCGCCAAAAGGTTTCTTGGCTATCTCATTGAATCGATCCGCAGGAAGTTCAATTCTGATACTCAACGCCAAGTCAACCATGTGTTGAAGTTCTTCCAGCACCGGGTGGGCGAATCTCTCGACTAAACCTAGGCGAGTGCCGCTGCGTTCTGAAATTTCCGCAATGCTTTCACCAGCTCGAATCGCATCTTGAATCTGGCGAGGGGTCAATTCAATCCCACTGGCATCAGGGACACGATGTTCTTTGAGGGTTCGCATGAGCGTTTCGTCGACGGCAACAGAAAACTGTTCTCCATCTTGGCTTACCAAAATAAGCGAATCGTCTTCGCGTCCGATTGGATTTAACTCGCGCATGAAAACCTCCTGCGAGAAGTTTGCCACCTGCAAAGGGTTTTTCGTTGGATTGCCCAAGTGTGGAATAAAGAACTTTTTTTGTGCGTTTAGGCGTTTCGCGTTTGCGAAAATGCTCAACATGTTGGACACTAAACGCGCCTTAAGTAAAAGTTAGTCCCTGAAGGGTAGGCAAATGGCCACCGATTACGATGCTCCTCGCAAGAACGATGACGATGCAGAGTCGCTTGAAGCGCTGAAAGAGCGTCTTCCTGAGAAGTCTTCTGTCAGCTCGGACCTTGACGAAGTCGAGCACGTTGGGGAAATTATCGACCCTGACAAACAGGACGAACTCACCGAAGTTGTTGTTATCCCGCCACAAACGGACGAATTCACGTGTATGGATTGCTTCATCGTGAAGCACAAGTCGCAAATGTCCAAGGTAAAGAAAAAGAAGGACATCGACGGTCCATTCTGCACCGAATGTGCTGGTTAATTAACTCCTAAGGCTTTCTTCAGCTCTTCTGGTTTTCTTGTACTGAGTAACCAGTACGGTGTTGGATCTTGTTTATCAAGGATTTCAATCTTCACCATAGTCTTGACGCTGGCTTGAACGCTAAGCCATGCGCGTGCGTCCAATTTGGGTCCGAGTTCTTCGAATGAGTTGCTCTTGGGGATGATTTCTACTACGCCAAGGTTTCGGAGGGGGATCTTGGCACCTCGTGCCGACAGTGTTTGATTGGAAATCTCAATTACCGGCGAGGACACAAAGATAAAAACAGCGAATACTAGAGTTAGTGCTAGTGCGGCTGGGAAGGCGAAAACTGCGTTAAGCGGCAACATAATTGCCCAAACGCTAGGAAACAGAAGAATCGGCAGTGCTATTACCCCAACATTTGGGAGCACGCGTTCACGGTAAACAATCACATTTTTAGACTACGCTCTAATGCATGACTGAAACCGTTCCAGTGCTAATTGTTGCCGACCCCGAGTTACTTCCGGCTTATGCCCAGCCAGGTGACGCAGGTTGTGATCTGCGCGCATCTGAGGCAACCGTTGTTCCCGCTAGGGGCCGTGTATTGGTAAAGACCGGTGTAGCAATCGCCTTACCTGATGGCTACGTGGGTTTAGTGCACCCAAGATCTGGTTTGGCTGCGAAGCATGGTATTACAGTCTTGAATACGCCAGGAACAATCGATTCTGGTTACCGCGGTGAAATAATGGTTACCCTGTACAACAGCACCGACACAGACTTTCCGGTCGCTAGATTGGATCGAATTGCTCAGCTGGTCATCCAGGAATACGTGAAGGCTGAGTTCGTTGTTGTTGAGTCTCTTCCAGAATCTCACCGAGGTGAGGCTGGATTTGGCTCAACGGGAGTGAAGTAATGTCTGATTTTCAGCTAAATGAACTGTCCGGCCCATTTGATGTGTCGGAGATTTCTTCCACTTTGGGTTATCTGTCTTTTGGCTCAATTTTAATTCCAACCATCGAAGGTGTTTCCGTTCGCGCTGAGGTTGACGAAGCAACCAATGAAGTGATTGCCGTTAGCTTTGAGCACGAGGGTTCGGTTCTCCAAGTTTCGGTGTTCTCGGCTGCCAAGAGCGAAGAACTTTGGCCAGAAATTTACAGCCAATTGATTTCAACGATTACTTCCACGGGTGGCTCTGTCAAAGAAACGATTGGCGGATTTGGAAAGCAGCTGGACACGAAACTTGTTACCCCAGATCAGGTTCGTGAAATTCGTTTCATCGGATTTGATGGACCAAGATGGTTCCTCAGGGGAGCCATAACCGGACCGGCACTCACCGATGCAAATGCTGCCATCAATATGGAAGACATTTTTAGGTCGCTGGTAATTGATCGAGGAAACTTTCCACTCCCTCCGAGAGAGCCACTTCCGCTGAGAGTTCCGGAAGGTAACTTCGTTCCCCCAAAGTTCGGTCTCTAGCCTTGTCGAAGAAGTTCGAGAATTCGGTCAACAAATCCGATTTGTTGGAAACTCTTGGCGGACCAATTGGAATTCTGGAATCGCTCGTTCCGGGAACTATTTATGTAACGCTTTTCAGCATCACTTTGAACGTTCTTCTATCAGCGCTTTGTGCTGGTGCAGTGGCTCTCGGCTTCGCTATCTATCAATTGCTGAAAAAGCGGCCATTAACCCAAGTTCTGGCTGGAATCTTTGGACTGGCACTTTCGATTTATCTGCCACTGCGTGATGGTTTAAATAACACCCATGCGGGCGATTATTTCGTTCCAGGTTTACTGACCAACCTTGGTTACGCTGCAGCTTTCACCATATCGATCCTGATTCGTAGGCCGCTTGCCGCAATTGCGCTCAGTTTTTTGAGCGAAAACGCTAAAGGCTGGAAAACAGACAGGGAGATTTATCGAAAATTTTTCTGGATAACCGTTATGTGGATCGGAATGTTTACAGTTCGTCTGCTGGTTGAAGTGCCACTTTACCTAACCAACCAAATTGCAGTACTAGGAATTGCCAAACTCGTTCTGGGTACGCCTTTTTATGCTCTGATCATTTGGTTTAGCTGGTTAATGGCTCGGGATACCCTGACACGAGGCAAGTAATGGTAGTTTTTATAGCGACAGTGTTGTTTTAGTAGGAGAAATATATGTCCAAGGTGAACAGTTTCCAAGCCGCCGACAAACTAAAAGTTGGCGACAAAGAGTATCGATACTTCCGTTTGGACAAATTGAATGCTCCAAAACTTCCTTACAGCTTGAAGATCCTTCTGGAAAACCTCCTACGCACTGAAGATGGCGCCAACGTAACCGCCGACCAGATTAAGGCTCTAGCTGCCTGGGATCCAAACGCCGAACCAGATACTGAAATTCAGTTCACGCCCGCACGCGTAATCATGCAGGACTTTACCGGTGTTCCTTGTGTAGTAGACCTAGCGACAATGCGTGAGGCAGTTGCTGCGCTCGGCGGTAATCCAGACCAAATCAATCCGCTTGCACCTGCAGAAATGGTTATCGACCACTCGGTGATTATTGACGTGGCTGGAAGCCCAGATGCTTTTGAAAAGAACGTTGAGTTGGAGTATCAGCGTAATGGTGAGCGGTACCAGTTCCTACGCTGGGGTCAGACGGCGTTCGACAACTTTAAGGTGGTCCCTCCTGGCACCGGTATCGTGCACCAGGTGAACATTGAGTACCTTGCTCGCACCGTCATGGCTCGCGAAGTTAACGGTGAACTGCAGGCTTACCCAGACAGCTGTGTTGGCACCGACTCTCACACCACCATGGTGAATGGTCTTGGCGTTTTGGGTTGGGGAGTTGGTGGAATTGAAGCCGAGGCAGCAATGCTTGGCCAGCCAGTTTCGATGCTGATTCCTCGTGTTGTTGGATTCAAACTAACGGGAGCGATCCCTATGGGAGTGACTGCAACCGACGTTGTTCTTACCATCACCGAGCAACTTCGCAAACACGGTGTTGTAGGAAAGTTTGTCGAGTTTTACGGAAATGGTGTCTCTTCGGTGCCGCTGGCTAACCGTGCAACCATCGGAAACATGAGCCCAGAATTTGGTTCAACTGTTGCTATTTTCCCAATCGATGACGTGACCTTGGATTACCTACGTATTACTGGCCGCACCGAGGAAGAAGTTGCTTTGGTTGAGGCTTATACCAAGGCACAGGGCCTTTGGCACGATCCAAGCATCGAGCCGGTATACAGCGAATACCTCGAGCTAGATCTAAGCACCGTTAAGCCTTCAATTGCAGGTCCGAAGCGTCCACAAGACCGCATCGAACTACACAAGTCGAAGGAAAGTTTCAAGCAGGTTCTTCCAAGTTATGTTTCTGAGGTTTCAAAGCCTTCGAAGGTAAATGGCAAGGACTACACAATTGACAACGGATATGTAACCATCGCGTCGATTACTTCCTGCACCAACACTTCTAACCCATCGGTCATGTTGGCTGCTGGTTTAGTTGCCCGTAATGCTGTAAAGAAGGGTCTCAAGGCCAAGCCTTGGGTTAAGACCTCATTGGCACCAGGTTCGAAGGTTGTAACCGAGTACTACGAAAAGGCCGGCCTAACTAACGACCTAAACGCTCTTGGGTTCAACCTTGTTGGATACGGCTGTGCCACCTGTATCGGTAACTCCGGACCACTTGACGAAGCAATCTCGGCTTCGATTCAGGAGAACGACCTTGCGGTTACCGCTGTGCTATCGGGTAACCGTAACTTCGAAGGCCGAATCAGCCCTGACGTGAAGATGAACTACCTCGCTTCGCCTCCGCTGGTAATTGCCTACTCCCTTGCTGGAACCATGGACTTTGATTTTGAGAATGACGCACTTGGTCAGGACCAGGACGGTAAAGACGTGTTCCTAAAGGACATCTGGCCAACTGCTGAAGAAGTTCAGGAAACCATCGACAACTCGATTAACTCTGAGATGTTCAAGAAGCAATACGGAAGCGTTTTCGAAGGCGACGCACGCTGGAAGGGCCTACCAACCCCAACCGGCAGCACCTTTGCTTGGGACGAAAAGTCGACTTATGTCAAGAAAGCTCCATACTTCGACGGTATGAAGTTAACGCCAGATCCAGTGCAGGACATCCACGGAGCCCGTGTGCTTGCATTGCTTGGTGACTCGGTTACCACCGACCACATCAGCCCAGCTAGCTCAATCAAGGTTGACTCTCCAGCAGGTAAGTACCTAACTGCGCTTGGTGTAGCCAGAGCCGATTTCAATAGCTACGGATCTCGTCGCGGAAACCACGAAATTATGATTCGCGGTACCTTCGCAAACATTCGTTTGAAGAATTTGCTCCTAAACGGCGTTGAAGGTGGTTACACCCGCGACTTCACAACTGCGAATGGTGAGCAGAGCTTCATCTTCGATGCGTCCGAAAATTACCGCGCTCAGGGTACACCATTGTTGGTGCTCGGCGGTAAGGAGTATGGAACAGGCTCCTCACGTGACTGGGCTGCAAAGGGAACAAGCTTGCTTGGCGTCAAGGCCGTTATCGCCGAAAGTTTCGAGCGTATTCACCGTAGCAACCTAATTGGTATGGGTGTGGTTCCACTTCAGTATCCTGCGGGTGAAACTGCAGCCTCGCTAGGTCTAGACGGTACCGAAATCTTTGACATCGAGGGAATCACCGAGCTCAACAATGGTTCGACTCCGAAGACTCTGAAGGTAACCGCAAAGCCTTCGGCTCACTCGCCAGCAGGCAAGGCGGAGATTGTTTTCGACGCAGTTGTTCGTATCGACACACCTGGAGAAGCAGATTACTACCGCAACGGTGGAATCCTTCAGTACGTTCTACGTTCATTGGTGGCATAAACTCAAAGTTTTTTGGGTTATTACTGGCATGGGCATCCTTGAGCGCATTAAAGGTCCGCGAGACCTAGATGCACTCAGCGATGCCCAATTGCCTGTGCTATGTGCAGAAATCCGGGAACACTTGGTTCAGTCGGTGGCGAAAACGGGAGGGCACTTAGGCCCAAATCTGGGTGTGGTTGAAACCACAGTTGCAATTCACCGCGTGTTTGATTCTCCCAAAGATCCGATTATTTTTGACACGGGGCATCAGTCTTATGTTCACAAGTTGCTTACTGGTCGCAAGGATCTGAGCACGCTACGTAAAAAAAATGGTATCGCCGGGTATCCTCAGCGGTCCGAATCAGAACATGATGTTGTGGAAAGTTCTCATGCATCATCTTCACTTTCGTGGGCAGACGGGATAGCTAAGGCCTTCAAAATCTCTGGTCAAGACGACCGATATGTGATTGCTTTACTCGGCGATGGCGCACTAACCGGTGGTATGACTTGGGAAGCTCTCAACAACATCACTCATGAAAATGATCGCAAACTGGTGATAGTTGTAAATGACAATGGTCGTTCTTACGCACCAACCATCGGTGGTTTGGCAAAACACCTAACCAACATTCGAACCGACCGTACATACAAGCGCATGTATCGCTTCAGTAAGCGCGTTTTCTACAGTTTTGGCACCTTGGGTCGCTTGGTGTTCAATGCAGCGCGCGGTGCGGGTCGGAGCGCTTTGGAAACTATGGCTCCCCAGAGTATGTTTCCCAATCTTGATATCAAGTACATCGGACCCGTGGACGGTCACGACATTCTCGCTGTGGAGCATGCACTGAAGCAGGCCAAAAACTACTCGAGTCCGGTAATTGTTCACGTGATGACTCAAAAGGGCAAGGGTTTTGACCCAGCAATGTTGAATGAGGATGACCAATTCCACGCGGTTGGAAAGATCGATCCAACTACAGGTGAGTCACTTGAGGTTTCTGGCGGCGCATCGTGGACGAATATTTTCCGGGACGAAATGGTTGCGCTAGCCGATTCTCGTAAAGACTTGGTTGGAATTACCGGCGCCATGACAATTCCAGTTGGCTTGGATGCCATGGCTGCAAAGTATCCAGAGCGTGTCTTTGATGTTGGTATTGCCGAACAACACGCTGTAGCCTCTGCCGCAGGTATGGCATTCGGTGGGCTTCACCCGGTTGTTGCCGTTTACGCAACTTTCATCAACCGTGCCTTCGATCAGGTGCTGATGGATGTTGCACTGCACAAAGCCGGTGTTACATTTGTTTTGGATCGCGCTGGAGTCACCGGTCCAGATGGGGCTAGCCACCACGGTATGTGGGATCTATCGGTTCTGCAGGTGGTACCCAACATTAGAATTGCAGCGCCTCGCGATGCCGAACGTCTCCGTGAAGAACTTCGTGAGGCCGTTGCAGTTGCCGACGCACCTACCGTGATACGTTTCCCCAAGGGTGTTGCAGAAACCAGTATTGACTCACTCAAGCGTTCGATGGACGGTGTTGATTTCCTTTACCAGTCGCTTTCAAAAGATGTGTTACTGGTTGCCATTGGTTCCATGGCAACAATCGCTCTCGAGGTAGCTGATTTGCTTCGAGCCCAGGGGATAGGTGCCACCGTGATCGACCCTAGATGGGTTGTTCCGGTTCCAGCCACGGTTTTATCTGAATCTGCTGAACATCGCTTGGTGGTCACAATTGAAGATGGTGTCAAAGTTGGTGGAATTGGAACCCGCATTCGTCAAGACCTCCGCTCAGCCCAAATAGATACAGCCCTAAATGAAATCGGTCTTCCTGACGAATTTTTGGAACATGCATCTAGAGATGAGATCCTTGAACGCGTTGGACTAACCGCCAAGCAGATCGCTCATGACATTGTGGCTCAAGTTTTAGGTGCAAAAGTTCCACACGCTAGAAAATTGAGTGAAGTTACTGAGTCAACGATTCGAGAGCAGCGCTAAATCGGGCGGCAACGGCAGACACTTGCCAAGGTCTGGCACCAAGTTCCTTCAACTGTTTTGCAATATCCTCACCTGGTTCCCATGCCACTCTGCGCATTAGGTCAGGCTGCAAAACATTTTCAGCTGGAACATTTAGATCTTCGGAAATCTCTAGCATCACCGGTTTGAGTATTTGAAGGCGTGCATCGGCTTCTGGGAATCGATTGGCCCAATTTCGGTGATTTGGCATGCCGGTCTGAACAACTTTCAGCGGTGGTAAATCCCTTGAGCTTAGACCCTTGGAATACGCTTCCCACCAGGTGTCTAAATAAGTGCGCGAGGCGCGACCGTTGAAACTTGAAAGCGAAGCCAAAGCCGATCGCGTAGTAACTTTAGACTTCACCAGTGCAACAATCGAAGAATCTGGTACTAATCGACCGGGAGAGACATCGAGCTTGCATGCAAGCTCATCCCTTGCAAGCCAAAGCTCTCTCGCAACGGCGAGGCGTTGAGAGTCTTTGACATCATGAAGACCCGACATATTTCGCCATCGGTCAGGACTTTGCTCTTTTGGTCGAAACTTCAATAGGTGATCGAATTCTTGGGCTGCCCACTCGAGTTTTCCACTCTTGGAGAGTTCATCCAGCAGGGCCGAGGCGAGGTCGGGTAAAACATCAACGTCGAGTGCCGCATAGTTGAGCCAAGCCGTTGGGAATGGGCGAATAGACCAATCGGCTGCAGAATGTTCCTTAGCCAAGCTGAATCCCAGTAACTGTTCGCACGCAGCTCCAAGCCCCACCCGCGGCAGGCCAAGAATTCTTGATCCAAGTTCGGTATCTATCAAACCCGGTGGACTCAAACTGATCTCACGCAGGCAAGGTAGATCCTGGGTAGCGGCGTGGAGAATCCAAGGTATGGCGTTACAGAATTCCGTGAATCTTTTCCAGGTTTCTGTTTCCGCTAGCGGAATCGGATCGATGAGGAAAACATCGGTGTTAGCTCGATGAACTTGAATCAGATAAGCTCGGCTGCTGTACTTGAAACCACTCGCACGCTCGGCGTCAATTGCCAATGGGCCTTCACCCGCGGCCAAGCTAACTATTGCGCCCGCTAATTCCTCTTCGGTGTCGAGATAATAAACCGGCGCTTTAGAAACAGCCCTGAGGGGGAGTGCAGGTTGTTCGATAGGGCTAGTTTCTTCGGTCAATAGAAGAAACACCTTCCCCGTGAAGCGACAACCCGCTCATCATGCAGATTAGATCAATCCAGGCTTCTAAATGGCCTGCAAGATTCTCATTTGCAGGACACCAGCTTGCCCGTAACTCTAGTTCAGCATGGTGAGACTGTGAAGCGAGAGTGCCATGACCCACCGATAGCACACGTGTTGTGGTGCCACCGGCTACCTCAACAGCGGCTCCGTGCTGTTCAAGTGAGGTCATCAGCCAAGCCCATGCAATCTCAGCCGAGTCATCGTCAAATCCGATGTCGGTTTCCAAAGGAGACTTTGCGTAAAGGATAATTCTGTAGTTGTTGGTCCACGACTCTTGAGGTACGTCGTCCCAAAGCAGAATAAAACGCCCGGTGCCACGGAATATGGAAGCATCGCCCTCTACAGCTTTTACGTCGCAGGCGAAAGCAATTGCATGTCTTGACAGATTGGTTGGGGCATCAATTTGATCGATTATGACTTCGCTGCGAATGTTGGCGCGCGAAATCGAGTTTGCAGCTAAGCGAAACTCGGCATTCGCATTTTCATCGATTTCAAGGTCAAGCACCATCTAAGAATATTGGCTATCAGACGCTGCTACCTGTTGCCACGCCGCCATACCGTAAAGAGGGTTCCGTCTAGCTCGGTAGCCGAGTGCAGAGTTAAGATTGACTCA
>Ga0228703_1001472_pt1 | contig 14213 bp, 16 predicted proteins | sample McNCre217_Aug_MG_3_FD_178020 | JGI IMG/M metagenome (GOLD analysis project Ga0228703, IMG submission 178020) | Freshwater microbial communities from McNutts Creek, Athens, Georgia, United States - 29-17_Aug_MG | ecosystem: Environmental > Aquatic > Freshwater > Creek | place: USA: Georgia... | reverse complement strand
GACCCAACCATAGCCACCCTCATCGGCGCCCTAGCCATAATCATCACCCGCATCCTCGCAATGCGTCTCGGGTGGAAACTGCCGGCTTGGCGTAATTAGATGTCTATCAAACTTCTACTGACATCAGGCGGAATAACGAACGCCAGCCTTCGCAATGCTTTGGTTGAGATGTTGGGGAAACCGATTGAGGAATCGTCGGCAATCATTATTCCAACGGCTGTGCTCAATTGGGATAACGGGCCTTATGCGGTTGCGGATCTGGTTCGTGGGGTTGGGCAGTCGGCGATGACGAACCTTGGCTGGGGCAAGTTGGGTTTGATGGAGCTCACCACTCTGCCTTTCTTGGAACGTGATGTTTGGGTAAAAAATCTTCAAGAGGTCGATGCGATTCTGGTTGCAGGTGGTGATGCACTTTTCCTGGCTCACTGGATGCGGGAAAGTGGCTTTGCTGATGTGCTGCCAACATTGGATGTGACCTATGTTGGGTTGTCGGCTGGAAGCATGGCGTTGACACCGCGGATTGGCTCAGACTTTGTAACTTGGAACCCAGACGGAAGAAGTGACGAAACTATAGGTCTGGTTGACTTCTCGATTTTTCCCCACCTTGAGCACCCTGGATGGGAAGAAAACAATATGGCGGCAGCTGACAAGTGGTCTGAGGAGATTGGCTCGCTTTGCTATGCCATCGACGATCAGTCGGCTATTCGTGTTGAAGACGGGGAAGTCTCGGTTATCTCCGAAGGCCTCTGGAAGAAATACGAGTTCTAGGCTCTAAGGATCTTTTCTAGTTTCTTGCCGTTCGCCAGTTCGTCCACGATTTTGTCCATGTAGCGAATCTTTTGCATGAGCGGGTCTTCGATGTTTTCTACTCTGACACCACAGATAACGCCAGTGATGAGATTGGCATTTGGGTTTAACTTTGCATTTGCAAAGAACTCCTGGAAAGAGGTTGTGCTTTTTGCTAGTTTGGCGAGTTCAGCTTTTGTGTAGCCGGTGAGCCATGAGATTACCGTTATGAGGTCGGCTTCACTCTGGCCTTTGCGTTCAACCTTTTGAACATAGAGAGGGTAGACCGTTGAATACGGCATGTTGAAGATCTTGGTGTTCAAAATGAGTTCAAAACTTTCTCGATACGCTTTGCTCTGGTTTCTTCAGCCTTTGCTTCGTTCACTTGCCGAGCAAATTCTTTTCGTTTCGAATAGGTGAGCGCGTCGAAGGTTTCCTTCTTATTGGCTTTGAGAAGTGCGTTGTTTAGTTCGGGATGAAGGTCAACCTCACGAAAGCCATCGTCGAGGGTGAGGGTAATTTCAATCTCATCGCCTGCTTTAGCGTTGGCACCAGCTCTGTCTTTCTCTGGGAAAACAACCATGCACTTTCCATCTACGCCGGTTGCGGTGCTCTGGTAGGTGTAGCCATTGATGGTTACCTTCAGGGGTGCCCGTTTGTTGGTGCCTAGTTCGTCCAAGATTTCCTGCGGGATTTCAAGGGCGGCATGGTTGCCATGGCCGATGACGGTTGTTTTATAGGAAGCTGACTTACTCATTGACCATCCTGTACCAAGTGGGTTCGAAGCCGAGTTTGCTCCAAGCTTCATTTGCTTCAGTATTTAGTATCCGCCAGTCGGACACGATTGTTTCAAAACCCATCAGTCTTAGCTGGTGCACGGTTTCGGAAGTTAAAGACCTACCAATGCCCTTTCGACGGTGATTTTCGGTAACCACTGCCTTGGCAAAAGTTGCCGAATTTGGTGGCCGGCGTTCGCCGCTATGCAGACTGGAATAACTTGTGCTGCAGGCGTATGCCATACCAACAATTTCGTCATTCAATTCGGCAACCAGCGTTACGAATTCTGGGTTCGACAGCTGCTCTTCGAAACCTTCTCGCATTTCATCATCGGTTTCAGAATCGAAAATGGCGTTGATCTCTGGCGATCGCATGTGGTCTTCAAATTCTCGCTCAAGTTTTATGAGTTCTGGAATGTCGCTTGACGTTGCTTTTCGAACTTTCACATCATTGCTCGCGTCCAGAGGAATGTTTTGGCGAAGTTGCGCAACCACATGTTGTTTGGTGAAACCGAGTTGTTCGAGGCGAGCGATTTCCTCGGTGTCGGTTGCACGCACGTAGAGCATTTCGCTGCTGGTCATACCTTTCAACTTACTTCGGAAAATGACCTCTCGGGTAGTCTTTGGATATGCCCCGCGTTGCTCAAACCAAGAACGGTTTTCCTCCGAAAACCTGTGTGACCTGCGGGTTGCCTTTTGAGTGGCGAAAGAAGTGGGCTCGAGATTGGGAGAACGTAAAGTATTGCTCTGAGAAGTGTAAGAAATGACTTTCTCGAGAATTCTTTACGTCGCTCATGACCACCTGAATGCCGCCTACGGTGTGCTTAAGGATGCCGACCCGACCCGCGATGCTGTGGTTTTGGTTGAGAGCGAACGAATGGTTTCGGGCCGCAATTGGCATAAGGAACGTTTGTTTTTCCTTCTATCCTCTGCCAGGCATTTTGCGCTTGAACTTCAAGAAGCGGGCTTCCAAGTTGAATACGTTCAGGCTCCAACCACATTGGATGGGCTTGAGGTTGCCAAGGGTATTTTTGGTGATTTACCTGTTTGGTGTGCTGAGCCTTCAAGCCATCGCCAATTTGCTCAGCTTCGAGATGCGGGCGTCTCGTTTGTTGATAATGATTTCTTTCTAACCTCGCGTCCGTTGTTTTCCCAATGGGCCGAAAAGCAGAAAACCTTTGTGATGGAGAACTTCTATCGAGCTCAACGGCAACGGTTGAACATATTGATGCAGATGGGCGAACCAGTTGGAGGTCGTTGGAACTTCGACGCCGATAATCGGCTACCTCCTCCCAAGAATTATGTTTGGGCTCCGTATTTGGAGCACTCCCGTGACTCGATTGATGAACTGGTTGCTTCGCAACTTGTCTTTTCGCCAACCACAACTTGGGCCACCACTCGTGCTGGTGCTTTGAAGCAGCTGGAATATTTCGTGGAGCACAATCTGAGTGGTTTCGGCCCTTACGAAGATGCCATAACTAAAGAGAACTGGGCTTTGCACCATTCACTGTTGAGCCCCTATCTCAACAACGGGCTGTTGCATGCACGTGAAGTGGTTGTGGAGGTGCTTCGGGCCTTCGAAGCTGGGGCGGCTCCAATTGAATCGGTGGAAGCCTTTGTTCGCCAAGTAATCGGTTGGCGTGAATACATCAACGGAATGTATTGGTTCTTGGGTGAGGATTACCGCAACAAGAATGAACTTGGTGCAAGTCGAAGGTTGTTGCCACTTTTCACAGACTCCTCAAAAACCAAAATGAATTGTGTTCGTTCGGTGGTGGCAGACGTTGAAGCTAGATCTTGGACGCACCACATTCCGCGCTTGATGGTTCTGAGTAATCTGGCATTGACCACAGGAGTGAACCCGCAGGAATTCTTGGATTGGATGCGTGAGCAGTTCATCGACGCTGCCGATTGGGTGATGGTTCCAAACATTATCGGAATGGCAACCCATGCCGACGGCGGTCAACTTATGACCAAGCCATACGCATCCGGTGGTGCTTACCTAAACAAGATGACCGACCACTGCAAGGGCTGCATTTATGACCCGAAGAAGCGCGTAGGGGATGACGCCTGTCCTTTTACAACTCTCTACTGGGACTTCCTGGATCGACACCGCGAGACGTTCAAAAAGAACCATCGAATGCTCCAGCAGTATGCCGGCTTGAACCGTTTGAGCGATTTACCAGATGTTCGCAATCGGGCTAAGCAGGTTCTAGCTGGGCTCGATACTGGAGAAATCTAGAAGCGCGAGCGAATAGCCCAAAGGTCAGGGAAGACCGGGCGGAATAGAGTGCTGGCGAGGTAGTCGGCGCCTGCTGATCCACCGGTACCCATCTTTCTGCCAATAGTTCGTTCAACCATCTTCACGTGGCGATAGCGCCATTCCTGAAGGCCTTCATCGAGATCCATAAGGCGTTCGCAAATCGCGGCGGCGTCGTGGTCTTTCTTGTGAAGTTTGAGAAGAACTTCTTGTAGTTCTTCGCTGGCTTCGTAGGGCTTGGTGACGTCGCGGTTCAGGAGAGCTTTGGGAACCTTGTGACCCTGCTTTTTGAAGTAGTGGAGTGCCGAGTCCCAGATAGAGTTTCTGGTCATTGCATCTTCAACGGCTTTTCTTGCGGGCGAACCTTCGATTAGGTGTTCGGCCATTCCCATTCCGGATGTCTTGCTGGCGTCGGCTCCGGCTCGATCTCTTCTGCCGAGGACGGCTTCGAACTCCCGGAACTGGGCCGACTGGAAGCCACTGGATGACGAGAGGAAGCTGCGGAACGAGTTGAACTGCAGCGGGGTCATGGTTTCGAGGATGTCGATTTGCCCCACGCAGGTCTTCATGATGGTTCGCATGCGTCCGAGGGTTGCTAGCGAGGTGTGGGTGTTGCCGGCTTCGAGTTCTGCTTGGAGTCGCTTGGCTTCATGAAGCAGCTGCTTGAACCACAGCTCATAGGTTTGATGGATGATGATGAACAGCATCTCATCGTGCTCTGGGCCAGGGCTTTCAGGTTTTTGTAATTCGAGCAGTTCATCGATTTTGAGATAGCTGATATAGGTAATCGCTTTACTCATGTGACACGGCTTCCGTTGTCTTCAATTTCTAGGTAGCGCTTGCTCTCAACAAGGTCTTTGAGTCTTGCAAAGCCGTCCCAGACCTCGGTGTAGCTGGTTGGAAGTGGGGCGATCGCCAGGCGAATCGAGTCTGGGGTGCGGTAATCGGGAACCACCTTAATCTCGGTGCGCATCGCGGTAGCGATTTTCTTGGCATCGGGGTGACCGATTGTGATGTGGCCGCCACGTTCCTTCGGGTCGCGTGGGGTGAGCAGTTCGAAACCGAGCGGTTTTAGCCAGGCGTCGAACAGAGCAATCATCATTGCGGTGCCAACATTCGCCTTGTGTTCGATGGCCTGAATCGTTGCTTCCTCAATCATTTTGAAACTTGACTGAATCATTCGCATGCCGATGATACTTGGGCTTGCGATTTGGAATCTACGAATGTCGTCGGCAGGTTCGAAGAATGGACCCATTGTGAACTGGTCTTTCTGTGAGAACCAACCCTGGATTGGCACACGAAGTTCTTGCTGAATCTTCTTGTTCACGTAGAGCCATGCGGTGCCACCAGGCCCTGCATTTCCATACTTGTAGGTGCAACCAACAGCCAAATCTACTCCGTTGGCATCGAGATCAAGTTCGATGGCGCCAATAGCGTGAGAGCAGTCCCAAACAACGAGGATGCCGTATTTGCGGCAAAGATCGGTGATTGCCTTAATGTTTGGGCGAGAACCAGAGCGGTAGTGAATTGCTTGAAGTGTGACCAAAGCAACATCTTCGCTAAGGAACGGTTCAAGCGCTTCCGCGGTAATCAGTTCCTTCTTAGTTTTGATTTCCTGAGCGTTTGGGCCACCCATTCCGTCGTTGTTGAGTGTGATTAGCTCTAGGTTTCGGTCTCTCGCCAAACCTTCGAGGATGTAACGGTCAGTGGGGAAGTTACTCGAGTCGATGATGATCTTCTTGCGGTTTGGCCGCGCCATGATGGCAGCCGAACAAAGTTGGAAGAAGTTCACGCTAGTCGTGTCAACGGCTAGTACCTGACCGGGTGCAGCACCTAGAGCAGCTCTACCGAGTAGGTCTCCGGTTGGTTGGGCTTCATCAATCCAGTGACTCCAACCGTCAACGAGTTCGGTACTCCACTCGTCGAGGAAATCATTAACAGCTTGCTTTGTAGCCTTCGGCATACGACCGAGCGAATTTCCGTCGAGGTAGCAAACTTCAGGGTCTTTGATAACGAACTGGTCTTTGTATTTGGCCAAAGGGTCGTTGGCATCAAGGTCTACCGCGGTTTGGCGGTTGGTGGCGTCTCCATTGAACATGGAACAAGCCTACGACCTCAATCGAGCATCTGTGTGGCAGCGAGTTCCTTGTAAAGCGGGGTGCTCTTTAGGAGTTGCTTGTGTGTGCCGGTGCCGATTACCTTGCCCTGTTGCATGACGATGATCTGATCGGAATCGACCACGGTTGACAACCGGTGGGCAATAACAATTACCGTGCGGTTTTTGGCTACTGCGTCTAGCGCCTCGCGCATTCGTTGTTCGTTAAGACCATCGAGGCTTGCGGTGCTTTCATCGAGCAACAAAATTGGTGGGGCGGCCAGAAGGGCACGGGCGATTGCCAAACGCTGACGCTCACCGCCGGAAAGCATGATGCCATTTTCACCAACTTCGGCTTCAAGCCCGCGTTTGTCTCGCTTCAAAACGTCGGTGAGGTTCACTTCCTTGAGCACCTTTTTGAGTTCGGCGTCGGTTGCGTCTGGTTTTCCAATCAGTAGGTTGTCTCTGATGGAACCAGCCAAGACCGGTGCGTCTTGTTCAACATAGCCGATTTGTGCTCGCAGGTCGTTTCGAGAGATGTGGGTCACCGGTTGTCCGTCCATGAGGATCTCTCCAGACGTTGGTTCATAGAAACGCTCGATAAGCGAGAAGCTTGTGGACTTTCCCGCCCCCGATGGCCCAACGATTGCTACGCGAGTTCCACGCTCGATCTTGAAACTCACGTTGGTGAGAACCTCTGTATCGCCGTAGCCGAAGTGCACCTTCTTGAACTCGATGGCGGTGGTGTTTTTGCCTTTGCGTTTTTCTTGGTGTTTCACCTCTTCGTTGGTCTCTTCGAGCTCAACGTCTAAGACTTCCTGGATGCGCGCGAGGGCGCCGAGGGCGCTCTGGATGCTCGAGTAAGCGCCGAAGGCTTGGCCCAGTGGTCGGCTCATTGTGAACATAAGCAGAACGAAGGTAATCAAGTTAGCGATGCTGGTGTCGCCGTTGGCAACACGGTAGCCACCAACACCTAGGACGGCGATAAAAGCTCCTTGGAAGGCCAGCCCTGCAATGGGCGTGACCGCAGCGTTTAGCTTCGCTATCTTGACACCCTGGTCGTAGGCTTCTTTTGAGTTTCGAGTGATTTCTTGTGATTCGCGTTCTTCGGCACGGGCTGCACGAATGGTTCGAACGGCACTTAGAGCTCGTTCAACGCTGGCGGCCATGTCGCCAACGCGGCTCTGAGCCTTGGTGGTTGCCGCCTTTATCTTGCGTGAGGTAAACGCTACCGCAGCAATGGCAATTGCGATAACTGCAAGGGTGATCCCCAGTAGTAGCGGGTCGATTACCGCCATGGCCACTATGGAACCCACAAAGATCAGCACTCCGCCTGCTGCGTCTACGAAACCCTGAGTCAGCACCGCACGAAGCAACGTGGTGTCGGAGCCCACTCGAGAAACTAGGTCTCCGGTGCGACGAAGGTCGTACTCCTTAATCGGTAGGCGAAGTAGCCGATTGGCAAGTTTTGTTCTTGCCGAAAGCACCACACCTTCGCCGGCTTTGGAAAGGATGTAGTACATCAAGCCACCGGTTACGGCTGTGCCCAAAAGCACTGCAATTAGGCCAATCGCCCAACCGGTTACATCTTGCTTGTTTTGAACCGCGTCGATCAGTTTTCCAACGATGATCGGTTGACCCAGGTTGACCCCGGCTCCGAGGATGCTCAAAATTACTGCCGTCCAAAGTGCCGGCTTGTGTTCCATCAGGTATGGCCAGAGTTGGCTGAATTTTGCCTTCGGTCCGTCGTCTTTAGGATTTCCGGTTGGCGCGCCTCGGCGACCGCCTCTTCCCATCATGCTCATGGATTCTTTAACCTTCCGGTTTCTGTACTTATTTCTTGATTGCTTCGTTTAGCAGGAAATTGATTTCTTGGAACGATAGGGCATCAGTGTAGGCGGTGTTTTTGGAAAACCTCTGGTAGTCCATGCTTTTTAGAGCCTTCAGCGCTTTAGGGTGGTTCAGTTTTAGGAACATGCGGGTTGTGTTTGGTTTGCGTTCAAATTCTTCGTTCACCTTGCCGCACGAATAGCCAAAGACGGTTAGGGCGATGTCCGCCTCATCCGGCTTCACCTTGGTTACGAAACCACGGTCTTCAATCTTCACGATTGGTCTGAGTTCGTCTTTGCGCTGCCAAACCTGGAAACACGTTTTCAAAAGGTTCTTTTGTGAGATCAAAGTGTGGGTGTCATCGACGTAATCAATTTGCAGATCTTCATCGAGTACGAGGTGGAATCGACGATCGAGTCGATTGATCACAGACCATTTTCGCCATGAACGTGGCACGATGAACGCAATGAATTCGCTGTGTTCGGCGGCACGATTGAAAAAGGGTATGCTCAGCGAGTTGTTTCTGCCGAAGGGTGGGTTAGAAATGGTAACCGCATCGGTTAGATTTAGCGGCGCTTCCAAATAGTTGGCAAGGCCAACCTCCGCATGCTTCGGTTCGATGTCGACGCTAAGCACCTTTTTTGCCCCAGCGCTTTTTGCCGCCTCAACGAAAGCGCCCGTTCCACCAGCTGGTTCCAGCACGGTTCGGGAAGAAAAATCGGGGATGAGCGCTTTAGTTTTTTGAACTAGTTTTTCGGCGAGATCTCTCGGCGTGTAGTACTGCTCTTTGCCCGTCACCCTGCGGTTGCCAAGTTTGGCACGCGTGGGTGTTTGGCTCTTTTGAGGCATGTATCTAGGCTAGCAAGGTAGGAGATATCGTGACCCAATCAAATCAGCCTGAATACGTTATTCGCGCAAAAGGACTTCGCAAAACTTACGGTGACTTTGTTGCTGTCAATGGCATCAACTTTGAGGTGAAACGTGGCGAAGCCTTCGGCCTACTAGGCCCAAACGGTGCCGGTAAGTCGACCACCATGCGCATGATTACGTCCACGTTGCAGCGCACCGACGGTGAACTTGAGATTTTGGGCAAAGACCCAGACAAGTCTGGCCCGGAGATTCGCGCGCACCTGGGTGTGGTTCCTCAGGCCGACAACCTAGACCGACAGCTTTCGGTGTGGGAAAACATTTTGGTTTACGGTCGTTACTTCGGTTTGAGCCGCAAGTTCCTAAAAACCAAGATTGAGGAACTGCTTGCCTTTGCTCAGTTAGAAGACAAGCGCAATGTGAAGAGTGAAGAGCTTTCTGGCGGTATGAAACGTCGCCTCACGATTGCCCGGGGCCTGGTGAATGAGCCAGAAATTCTGTTGCTCGACGAACCGACCACCGGCCTAGACCCTCAGGCTCGCCACGTGCTCTGGGATCGCCTTTTCCGCCTCAAAGAGCTGGGTGTGACCCTGGTGCTCACCACTCACTACATGGACGAAGCCGAGCAACTGTGCGACCGACTGATTGTGATGGACAAGGGGCAGATTATGGCCGAAGGTTCACCAGCCGAACTTATCAAACAGTATTCGAGTAAAGAGGTGCTCGAGGTTCGTTTTGGGTCCAGCGGTAACGCCGAGGCTGCCAAGCAGTTGGAAGGCATTGGGGAACGTCTCGAAATTCTCCCGGACCGCATTTTGGTTTACACCGAGAACGGTGAGAAGGCTCTCGACCAAATAACCAAGAAGGGTCTAGATCCAATCACTTCGCTAGTTCGTCGCAGCTCGCTCGAAGACGTGTTCCTTCGCCTAACCGGAAGAACTCTGGTTGACTAATGTCTGAAATTTTTGCGAACTGGCAGGGCGCCAGCAAGCTGGTGGATTTCAATCGCACCAGACGTTGGGGTTCGATTTATGTTGCTTTGGCTCGTGGTCGCGAGTCTTTCAAGTGGTGGCTGCCGATGATTGCCTACGGTGTTGGGCACCCGGTTCTCTACCTAATGAGCGTTGGTATTGGTGTTGGTGCGCTGGTATCTAAGAACGTCGGGCTGGTTGATGGTGTTCAATACCTGCAATTTCTGGCCCCAGCGCTGCTACTAACCGCAGCCTTACAGGGTGCTGTCGATGAAACCTCGTTCTGCGTTTTGCAAGGTTTCAGTTGGGAGCGCGGCTTTTACTCAATGACGCAAACCTCCATAAATTCACGCCAGGTGGCCTCAGGTTTGATGCTCTACGCACTGTTCCGCGTCACCTGGAATTCGCTGGTCTACGGCATCATCCTGGTGATGTTCGGCGCCCTCACGTGGCAGGCTGTGCCAGGCCAGGTTTTCCTTGGAATGGTAGTTGGCATGGCTTGGGGTTTCCCAATGTTGGCTTACTCAAGTTTCATCAAGGAAGAAGGCGACTGGCTGGTTTTGGTTATGCGTCTAGTAATCGCTCCGATGTTCATGTTTTCGGGCACTTTCTACCAGATGGAGAAAATGCCTGACCTGATTCAGAACATTGCCTGGGCTTCACCACTTTGGCACGGCATTGAGTTGGCAAGAACTTGGTCTTACGGTTCACCAGACCCAAACTTGATCTGGCACTGGGTTTTCCTAATTAGCCTCGGTGCCTTCGGCGCTGCTTTGGCTTATCCACAGTTCAAACGGAGGTTGGCACGATGAGTTTCACCTATTCAGCGGTTGCCATCGCAGAGCGTCGCATCGGCAAAATGGGGGCAGGTTTGTTTGCTGGTCGCCCTGGAGCGATCGCCGAACGTAACCTTCGAACCCTTCGTTCTTCCAGCGGAATCATGTTCCTAGCGGGGTTTGTTGAACCAGTGCTAATCCTGATTGCCTTCGGCTACGGGGTTGGCGGAATGGTTGGAAACATCACCGACGCGTCGGGCCACACCTATTCGTATGTTGCTTACATCATGCCGGCTCTGCTGGCTACCAGTGCGATGAACGGTGCCATCTTCGATTCCACCTGGAACGTTTACTTCAAAATGCATTTCGCCAAGCTTTACAACGCGATGCTTGCCACGAGTCTTGGAACCTTGGACGTAGCGATTGGTGAGATTGGTTGGGCAATGCTTCGCGGTGGCATCTATGCGTCGAGCTTTGTGATTGTGGTTGCGCTTCTCGGTTTGGTTCCAAGTTTCGGGGGAGCGCTCTTGGCAATCATCGCCGCAACGCTCGTGGCATTTGGGTTTGCCTCAATCGGTATGGGAATTACAAGTTACGTAAAAAGTTTCCAGCAACTCGACATGGTGACATTCTTCCTACTACCGATGTTTCTGTTCTCGGGAACCTTGTTTCCGCTGACGCTCTTCCCCGAGTGGCTGCAGTGGATCATCCAGGCTTTGCCTTTGCGCCAAGCAATCGAACTCGTGCGCGACTGCATGCACCTCAACCTGGGTTGGAACCTGCTCGGGCACTTCGCGTACTTCGCGGTAATGATAATCGGCGGGCTGTTTTTCACAACCCGCCGACTAACTGCTCTGTTCTTGCGTTAACCGTTAACGATTGGCCCCAGCACCGCTAGCGCGATGTTGGTGATTGTTAGCAACGTGATAACTGGCACAACCCACTTTGGTGCGTTCTCTTTCTTGTTGAACGAGTAAGCGATGAAGAAGATTGCGGTGATGATTACGCTCTTTGCACCTAGAACCAGGTTGTTAATTTGGACATCTGGCTCGGCAACTGGCAGCAAACCGGCCATAGCAAAACCGGTGATGAGCATCAACCAGGCACCGTGAATGATGCCGGCATTAACTTTCATGCCAGCCTTCATGTCTTTTAGCTGATAGAAGAAACCGGAAAGTAGTGCTCCAACACCGATGATGTGAAGAACTAGAAATACGTCGTTTAGTGTTTTCATGGTTTCAGTCTAGCCATCACGATTGCCGCTTCAACGGCTTCCGCACCCTTGTCTTCAGACGAGCCTTCAAGCCCAGCGCGGTCGAGTGCTTGCTTCTCGTTGTCAACCGTTAGAAGCCCGAAACCGATTGGTATGCCGGAATCCAGTTGCACACGAGTCAGGCCATCGGTGGCAGCATTGCAAACGTATTCGAAATGTGGAGTTCCACCGCGAATTACAACGCCGAGGGCAATAACCACTTCTGCGCCGTCTTCAATTGCGTACTGCGCTCCCAACGGTAGTTCGAAAGCGCCCGGCACTCGCATGATTGAGTAGACGTCGTTGCCGGCGGCTTTCAAGGCGCGCTCGGCGCCAGCCAGTAAACCATTTGTGATTTCAGTGTGCCAAGAAGTGACCACAATGGTAACGGCCAAGCCCGATGCGTCTACGTTTAGTTTTGGTGCACCCTCACCGCTCATTAGATACCTGCCTTAACTTCTTCAGGGATGATGTGACCCATTTTTTCACGCTTTGTTTCAAGGTATCCGAGGTTTTCGGAAGCCAGTCCGGTGATCACTGGAACGTATTCGGTAACGGGAATTCCGGCATCGTTTAAGAAACCACTCTTGGCTGGGTTGTTGGTCATTAGCCGAACCGAGGAAACACCTAGGTCGCGCAAGATTGAAACGGCAGCCCCATACTCACGGTTCTCCGAAGGAAGCCCCAAAGCTAGGTTGGCTTCAACCGTGTCGAGACCCTGCTCCTGCAGTGCGTAAGCCTTGAGCTTGTTCAATAGACCGATTCCTCGACCCTCTTGACCTCGTAGGTAAATCACAATTCCGCCGTTTGGGTCGCCCGCAATCTTGTCTAGAGCGAAGTCAAGCTGCGGACCACACTCACACTTCAACGAGCCAAACGCCTCACCGGTGATGCACTCCGAATGCATACGAACCAAAACGTTTTCGCCGGTTGGGTGTCCGGAAATAATTGCCACATGATCGGCCGTGGTCTTGAGGTCGTAGTAGCCACGCAAACGGAAGTTTCCGTGAGTGGTTGGCACATTAGCTTCGGCCTCAAATCGAATACGGTTGGTTGGGTTGTGGCTGTGGTCAACCTCATGGTGCTTGATGTGCTCAATCAGTTGCTCGATGGTGATCACCGGAAGGCTTTCGCGCGCACCAACTTCCATCAGCTCAGGTAGGCGCATCATCTTGCCGTTCTCCGAAACCATTTCACCGATCACACCAACCGGTTGCAAGCCTGCAAGTTTCATCAGATCTACGGCTGCCTCGGTGTGACCTGCGCGGCCGAGAACACCGTGTGGGTGAGCACGAAGCGGAATTAGGTGGCCAGGACGAATCAGCGACTTTGCAGTAGACGCAGGGTCGGCCAAAACTCGTGCGGTCAAGGCGCGGTCGTAGGCAGAGACACCGGTTGACTCACGCGTTGTCGCATCCACCGAAACGGTGTAGTTGGTGCCGTGAGGGTCTTGGTTGTTCAAGATCATCTGTGGAAGTTCTAATTCGTTTGCGCGAGCTTCCTCCATCGGGGCGCAGAGGAAACCGGTGGTGTTGCGCACAATCCACGCCATCCACTCTTCGGTGGCGAACTCGGCGGCGATGATGGCATCACCCTCGTTCTCACGATTCTCGTCATCGGCAACTAGCACCGGCTTACCCGCGCGAAGCGCTTCTAGCGCCTCTTCAATAGTGTTTAGCGGCATTAGCTGTTCCTGCTTTCCATTAGTTTCTCAATGTGTTTCGCCATGATGTCTGCCTCAACATTCACCTTGTCGCCCACTCCCTTTGAGCCGAGAGTGGTAAGTCTTAGTGTTTCTGGAATTAGTGAGAACGAAACCGTCGACGACGTAACCTCGTTCACGGTTAGAGAGATTCCATCGATGGTGATGGAACCCTTCAAAACCACATACTTCATCAAATCCGTAGGGATCTCGATGGTCACCCATTCCCAGTTCTCCGAAGGCTTCCGTGAAACAATCGTTCCAACCCCATCCACGTGACCGAGCACCATGTGACCACCAAAACGTGTGGACGCATTCATGGCGCGCTCCAGGTTGACCGGAGAACCAACCGACAGAGAACCCAAGGCGGTCAAACGCAAGGTCTCATGCATAACATCGGCAGTAAACGTAGAACCAGAAATCTCAACCGCGGTCAGGCAAGCACCATTCACGGCTATCGAATCACCTCGGTGAATATCCGAGGTAACCAAAGGCCCCGAGAAGGTTATGCGCTTAGCATCGGGCTGTTCCTCAATGGCAACAACCGAACCAAGCTCTTCAACAATTCCGGTAAACATTAGTTACTCCTAACCGAACGAACAAGAAGGTCTGAACCCAAAACTGTGGTGGAAACAAAACGAAGCCCAATAGCCGACGACATTGAAGAAACGCCTAAGTCTCGAACCGCAACCCCGGCACCACCCAAGAGCATCGGCCCAACATAGGTAACGAACTCGTCAACCAAACCGGCTTGCACGAATGCCGATGCCACGGTTGGGCCGCCCTCGACCATCAGGTGCTTAACACCACGTGCATAAAGCTCTGCCAACAAAACCGCTAGGTCATGATTACGAACTCGGATGGTCTCAGCCGAGGAATCAAATACGGCAGCATCGGA
>Ga0228703_1001471_pt1 | contig 14214 bp, 15 predicted proteins | sample McNCre217_Aug_MG_3_FD_178020 | JGI IMG/M metagenome (GOLD analysis project Ga0228703, IMG submission 178020) | Freshwater microbial communities from McNutts Creek, Athens, Georgia, United States - 29-17_Aug_MG | ecosystem: Environmental > Aquatic > Freshwater > Creek | place: USA: Georgia... | reverse complement strand
CACTGATACGCAAGAAGCCTGCTGCCTGCTCAAAAGCTTTATCACCTAAACGTGGCACTTCTTTTAATGCAGCACGGTTATTAAAACGGCCTTTGCTATCTCTAAAGCTCACGATGTTTCTAGCTAATCCAGCATTCAAACCCGATACTTTTGATAGCAATGGCACTGAAGCCGTATTAAGATCAACGCCAACCGCATTCACGCAATCTTCCACAACGGCGTCTAAGGTTCTAGATAACTGGAACTGATTAACATCATGCTGATACTGACCAACCCCAATCGCTTTTGGCTCGATCTTTACAAGCTCTGCCAACGGGTCTTGCAAACGACGTGCAATGGATACCGCACCACGTAAAGATACATCTAAGTCAGGGAATTCTTGAGCAGCCAGTTCCGATGCAGAGTAAACAGAAGCACCCGCTTCTGAAACCACAATTTTTTGCAAAGCTAAAGTCGTTTTACCTGCTACCAGCTTCATAAGGTCTTTGACCAAGCGATCAGTCTCACGACTCGCCGTGCCATTACCAATCGCAATTAATGAGACTTGATGTTTGACACACATAACCCCTAATACCGCCAAAGAACCATCCCAATCTTTACGTGGCTCATGAGGATAAATGGTGGTGGTCTCTAATAACTTACCAGTAGCATCCACCACAGCCACCTTACAACCCGTACGAATACCTGGGTCAACACCCATCACCACACGAGGACCTGCAGGAGCAGCTAAGAGCAGCTCATGTAAATTGCGAGCAAATACTTTAATTGCTTCTGTTTCTGCTGCTTCCCGCAATTGTGTAAATAAAGCCATTTCTAATGAAAGAGATGTTTTAACGCGCCAAGTCCAACGACAGACATCAGCCAACCATTGGTCCGCTTTGCGACCTAAAGACTCAATACCCATGTGTTTTGCAATCATGACTTCACAAGGGTGTGGCACAAGCGTTTCTTGAGATTCTTCCAAAGAGAGTCTCAATTGCAACACACCTAATTGACGGCCTCTAAATAGAGCTAATGCACGGTGTGATGGCACTAAACGAATTGGCTCTGAATAAGCATAGTAGTCACGGAACTTTTCTTCTTCGGCCATCTCTTGGCCATCAACTACTTTGGCATTCATGATGCCTTGCGTCCATAAATGCGTGCGTAATTTAGCTAAAAGATCAGCTGTTTCAGAGAATTCCTCCGCCAAAATATCTCTAGCACCATCCAAAGCAGTTTTGGTATCAGGCACAAATGGCTTAGTTCCTTCTTCACCAGCTTGAGACTTTTTAATTTGATCAGGGGTTAATGCTGCATATTCTGCCGCATCAATATTGATGTATTTAGCTGCCTCTTCTTGAGGATCCAATTTAGGATTGGCCATCAAGGCTCTAGCCAAAGGCTCTAAACCAGCTTCACGAGCAATCATGGCTTTCGTGCGGCGGCGTGGCTTATAAGGCAAGTACAAGTCTTCCAGAACTTGTTTTGTTTCAGCAGCAACAATGGCTTTCATTAGAGCATCTGTTAACTTACCTTGATCATGAATCGATTTAAGAATCGCCATACGACGATCTTCAAGCTCTCGTAAATAAATCGAGCGTTCCTCAATAGCACGCAACTGCGTGTCATCCAAACTACCCGTGACTTCTTTACGATAACGCGCAATAAATGGGATGGTCGCACCTTCATCCATCAGCGCCACAGTCACAGCAATCTGCTGTGGGCGCACATTCATTTCTTTGGCAATTTGATTATTAATACGTAAAGCGATTTGCTCAGGTGTATCTATATGTAATGGTGTTGATTCAGTAGTAGATGTGGTTGCAGCTGTAACGGTTGTCATATTCTTAATCTGTTGTTTTGTTATTTCTTAGTCTCGTGAGACTTAATATGGTAATTTTGTTATTGCATTTTTATTGGGTAGTTATTTCATTGTTATTGCGCTGCCATGGATGACTATTAATTCACTGAATCAAATTCAATACTTCTTCAACGGTAGGCATCTGCCCCATGTCTCCCAAGTTATGAATCTGTGGTGACCAATACCCTGCTGCATTACCTTTCCAAGAATTGCAATAAATCTCAATAGTAGGCTTGCAAAAAGCTGCAGCCACATGCACCAAGCCTGTATCGACTCCGATGATTTGTTTAGCGCCAGCAATGAGCGCATATATTTCATGAATCGCTAAAGCTCTTGGCACAATCGCCCCTGGGATTTCTTTAGCCAATGCTTCACTAATTGTTTTTTCAGCAGGACTACCCCAAGGGAGTATCACCTGAATACCTTGAGCGATTAAATGTTTTCCCACAGCGACCCAAGATTCGTTCGGCCAACGTTTATCTGCGCGCGAGGTGGAATGTAAAAACACTGTATACGGACGATCAAGCGCTAATTCATTTAACAAGAGTTGTGCTTGCGAGGCTAAGTTAGCCACATAACTCTCTGGGTAGAAATGTGGCAAATCCACACCTTCTTTAGGTGCTGGTGCATCAATGGCAGCAGCAGTCACCCAGCGCGCACGTTCAACAGCGTGTAAGTGCATCGGCACTTGGACCGTCTCTGTATAGAAATATCGGGTCAGCGACTCAAACCCAGAGTATTGGGTTTTATTAGCAGGCCCCACAATACGACCACCTTCAGCGAGCTTAGCAATTCTTGTTAATGCCGCAGACTTAATGAGTCCTTGGGTATCAATAATTAAGTCATAACTCGTAGACTGTAGGTCTGTTTTGAAGGCGATAAATTCTTGAATACTGCGGATAAATTCACCATTCTTAAATGACCTCTTCCAACGGCGTAGCGCCAAAGGAATGACTCGATCAACACCTTTGAAAGTTGGGGTGGTTATTAAGGGATCCAATAAGCCCGCAAATCCTTCTTCAATAACCCAATCAACTTGAGCTTCTGGATAACGAGTACGGATATCCCATACCACGGGTAAATTGTGTAAAACGTCCCCTAAAGAGGACAATTTAACGATCAAAATCTTCATGGAATCTATTTTCGCCTAATCCACTAACGAAGGGGTATTTTTTAGTTCTAGGTGGTTGAAGAGATTAAAATCTGAGCATGACTACAAATACAATCCCAGCATGCCCAGCTTGTGGCATGGAAAATACCTACCCTGATGGCGATAACTTCATTTGTCCTGATTGCACCCATGAATGGTCAGCAAAAGCTACTGAAACAGAAGCAGAAGTAGCTCGTGTCCATAAAGATGCTCATGGCAATATCTTGAATGATGGTGATACGGTAACGCTTATCAAAGATCTTAAAGTTAAAGGATCTTCTTTGGTTATCAAAGGCGGCACTAAGATTAAGAATATCCGTCTAGTAGATGGCGACCATGACATCGACTGCAAAGTAGATGGTCAGAGCATGTTGCTGAAATCTGAGTTTATGAAGAAAGTTTAATAACTCTAATAATCTAGCAATGCTGACATTGCCACTAGCGCCAACAAATTTATTAAATATAAAAATCTTGTAGCGCTTGGCCTGTATGCAGTTTGCCAATCAACTGCTCGTAAAAAGCCTCCTTGGAAGCTAAGTTATTGTTGTAACTAACACCCCCAATGTGAAGCCACTGCCCGTCAACTAATTGAATGGTTGCCTGGGTCTGATCTACTTTTACATCTTGATAAACATTAGGTGCAAACTGAACATTTTGGTTCGCATAATTTTTGTACATGCAATGCCAATTACGCCCACCGGTATCTAGGCCCATAGAGAAATCGTATAAGAAATTTAGGGGTAAGTTTTTAACTTTTTCATAATTGAAAAAACAGTAACCCGCCCACAGATTCCAACAATCATGGCCCGAATTGAGCATGCCATAAAAAGGCTGCTGCGAATGAATAAAAGCAGACCCTATGGGCGCAATAGGCACCATATCGTGATCCAAATAACCAAACCAAGATGGTTTAATTTTTTTAATAATTCGCTCAAACACCCAAGTCATTGCCATTCCATGAGAGCGATTAGGATGACGGCTTGTATTTAGCGGCAACCCCAAGTAAGGAACCCCATATTGAATACAAACATTCTTTACAGCATCTCTTAATGGGTCTGTTCTAGAGTTATCAAAAATCATTAATTGAAAATCAACGAGATTTTTATTAGCAAACTCAAACAACCATTCAAGAACCTTAGGTTGCTCAAAGGCAATCACAATCAAGATATTTTTATTAGCGAGATGTTGGTTTTGAGTCAAAAAATCTTTTTCACCAAGCGCTTCTTTGCTCTTGTACCAAGATAGCCATACATCATTTCTAAGTTGCTTCAAAAATAACCAAAGCGGACTTAGTTGAAGAGTTTCTAAAATGGAAAATTGACTAAGAGATTTCATGGAATCCTGATATTTCGTTTTCTATTTAGCATGCAAAGCTATGGCTTTATGCCCAACATCAAACAAACGGGCAAATGTATCAAAGGAATTCATTTTAACAATATTGCTAGGTATATCATGACGTTTATAGGTAACTGTACCTTTAAAATAACTTAAAATAAGCATGTTTCTAGGCTACTAAATAATCATCAGAAAGATGTGTCATGAATTTCTATAAGCGCACAGCACATGCCAAGAAAATTTTAGTGTTGGATTTAGGGTTTTTAGGGGATACCGTCCACCTACTCCCTGCACTTTGGATGATCCGCCAAGCCTACCCAGAAGCAAAACTACATGTCGTCGTTTCAGAGCACATTACCTCTTTAATGAAGTGTGTCCCTTGGGTTGATTTCACGTGGGGATATATGCGCTACCCACGACATGCAACATTTCTTGAAAACCTTACGATTGTTTCAAAATTACGTAAAGAGAAATATGACGCTGTTATCAATTTCAGCGGGTCGGATCGCTCAAGTTGGCTGAGCTTTTTAAGTGGCGCACCAGAAAGATTAGGCAGAGTTACCAGACGCGGAAAACGTTTTTTATCAAATATATTATTTACTGAAAACATCTTTCAGCCATTTGATCAAGAACCTATTTATCTACAATCCTGTCACTGTTTAGAAAAAGCGGGTTTTCCGCACTCAGAACCGCAATTCAATACTTCAATTGAAGGCCCATATCTTAAAGAATTAGGCATTTCTACCGCTGATGAGCATCGTTATTTTCATATAAGCCCATTCACTACGGCTGATAAAAAAGAATTAGACCCGGCTCAATTAAAAGAGTTAATTGACTCATTGCAGTCCACTTACCCCGATCAAAAAATTATTTTATCTTGCGCCTCCCATGAACGAGAACTCAAGAAAATGGATTTGCTATTAAGAACATTAAACAATCCACCTTGGAAAGTTTTCCCTGGCACACTAAATTTGGTTCAATTAACAGCCGTCATACAAGCTAGCTCAGCACATCTTTCAGGAGATACTGGTACGCTCCATCTAGCGGTTATGACTAATACCCCATCTTTATCTTGGTTTCAACCTTTACCCTCGAAAGATTGGCTACCAATAGACAAAAAACATACAGTCATCACAGGTTCAGGTTTGAACAGTCAAGGGTTCTTAACAGGTATCGATATATCAACTATTCTGCAATCAACGCAGCAGTTGCTAAGGAAATAAGATCATCTCAATGTTTACACCCCAAAAATCATTAAAAGTCGACCTTGATCTAGCGGTGGCCATCACAGCACTATCAGCACCAGTTTTTTCTTTAATTATTAGAGGTTGGGCGGGTTGGCTATTGGGTATTAGCGCTTTATTAGCCTCATTCATATTATTTGCCTCCACCAAGGAAGTTGGTGAGAATTATTCTGCAGCTCCAGCAGATAACAAAATATGGGCACGTCTAATCGTATTAATGCTCATAAGCCCTACCTTGGCAATTTTTATTAGCCAAACATTGAGGCAAGAATATTCTTGGAATAATTATGATGCGCCATCTAAATTTTTACTGGCGATTCCCTTATTTTTCGCCATTCTGAGATCGCGAATTCGAATCAATCAAATGATTCCATTTATCTTCCCTCTAGCACTTATCGTAACCATCATTGGCATCAATTTTCTACCTCGCATAGGTTGGGGAGGAGATCCTACTAGGCTATCAAGTTACTTTGTGGATCCTCTAACATTTGGCAGAGTAACTATTTCTTTTGCACTACTCTGCATTGCTTCTATTAATTTCTACAAGCCTAGCTCTTGGGCAAATCTTTTGCAAATAATAGGTGCTCTATCAGGTATCTACCTATCTATCAGATCTGGCAGTAGAACGGGATGGTTAGCGGTTCCCATTGTTCTATTTATGCTCTTTTGGATGAAAAGCCACTTAAGCATGATCAATAAAATATTTATAGGCCTCGCCCTATGTACTCTAGCTACTCTATCAGCTTACTATTCATCACCAACCGTGAAAGAAAGAGCAGATTTAGCCATTAATGAAGTTAAGACTTATCAGCTAAATACCTTAAACCCAGACAACTCAGTTGGCATGCGTATTTCATTTTTACGCATGGGGGTTTACTACTTTTCGATGGCCCCGTTGTCGGGATGGGGGGATAAAGGGTTTAAAGATCATCTGAATGATGCTGAAATCTCTAAATTTGCATCCCAATATACGAGAGAATTTGCATTTAGCGCAGGGTTTCATAATGAATTAGTCACAAACGCTGTACGTTCTGGAATATGGGGCATCCTATCAACGCTACTCATGTTTTTTGTACCGATTGCGCTGCTACTAAAAAAATCAGCCCCTCAAAAAGAGATAGTTACCCTAGGGCTGACCTATATTGTCTGCGAGATGATTAGTGGCATGAGTACTGAAGTATTAAATCTAAAATTTACGGCCGCCATCTATGCAACGATGATTGCAGTACTATGCGGCATAGCTCTCAATTCAAATATCTCAAAGATCTATGAATCCAAATAAATACAGCATTACCTTTGCTTGCTATAACGCTGTTGACTATACAAAGTTATGTATCGAGAGCATGGTTCGCTATGGAACCCCATTGGATCGATTAACTATTGTTGATAATGGTTCAACTGATGCCACTAGAGAGTATTTGCAATCTATTAATATCCATAGTCGAATCCTGAACAAATCTAATTTGGGCTGTGGTGTTGCTTGGAATCAAGGAGTTCTTGCCAATCAATCCGAATGGTCCATCATCATGAATAATGATGTCATCGTCTCTCCCAACTGGATTGAGAATCTAATTGGTACGGCAGAAAGTTTAAACGCTAGAATTATTTCACCAGCCCTCATAGAAGGTACATTAGATTACAACTGGGATCAATTTCTAGACACCTCCAAGAAAATGCATCACACCCACAGAATTGGCAGCAAACATGCTGTTTGTTTAGCCGTTCATGAATCCATCTGGCAAGAAGTGGGGCTATTTCAACCTGTTCCCAAACTATTAGGCTACGAAGACACTTTATTTTTCGATGAGGTCAGAAAGTCGCAAATTAAAACTGCTATGACAGGCGCTAGCTGGCTACATCACTATGGATCCATCACTCAAAACCTCATGAAACTTGAACAAGGTCTCAATCAACAACAAGCACTAGGTCATAGATATAACTACAAACTTTTGAATCAGTCTTGGTTACAAAGAAAAATTAATAAATATAAAAAGAGCTCTCAAAATAAAGAATGGGCAAACCAAGAAATAAAAGAATTTGGCATGTCTATTCATGGTTTACGAAAAGATGGCGTATTCAAATGGATTTAATCTAAATCTAAATCTAAATATAAATATAAAACCAAATTATCTTCTGAATAAAAAAGGACTGCTACCAAGCAGTCCTTTTTTATTGATGCAACTATCTCAGCGTCCCACTATTCGTTGCTCATTATTTATTCAAAATTTAGGGGCATCAGACCAAACTAAACCTACCGCATCTTTTGGATTCAGAATTGGTTCCATACCCATATCTGGCCATTGAATATTTAAAGTAGCATCAGACCAAACAATACATTTTTCACTGGCAGCATGCCAATAATCAGTCGTTTTATATAAAAACTCTGCCTCATCTGACAATACTAAGAATCCATGGGCAAAGCCAGCAGGGATCCATAACTGTCTTTTATTCTCAGCAGATAGCTCCAACCCAACCCATTTACCAAAAGTAATTGAGGATTCTCTAAGATCTACAGCCACATCAAACACTGAACCACGACATACGCGAACTAATTTCCCCTGCGTTTGCTCCATTTGGTAATGAAGCCCTCGCAGCACTCCCCTTTTAGAAGATGAATGGTTATCTTGCACAAATGTAATAGATTGGCCTGCTGCTGCGGAAAAGTCTTTTTCATTAAACGACTCAAAAAACCAACCACGATCATCCCCAAATACTTTAGGCTCAATAATTAATACATCAGGTATCGCTGTTGAAGTCACTGTAATTGGCATTACATTTTCTCCGTCAACATTTTTTCTAAATATTGACCGTATGCATTCTTTTTAAGAGGTGCAGCCAATTTAAGAACACCCTCAGCACTAATCCAACCCTGACGATAAGCAATCTCTTCTGGGCAAGCTACCATTAAGCCCTGACGCTTTTGTAAGGTAGCAATAAAGCCTGCCGCATCTAATAAAGAATCATGTGTACCCGTATCTAACCATGCATAGCCACGACCCATAATTTCGACTTGCAACTGACCTAATTCAAGATACTTGCGATTAACATCGGTAATCTCTAACTCGCCACGCGCGCTTGGCTTAATATTTTTAGCAATATCACAGACTTGTTGATCATAGAAATACAAGCCCGTCACCGCATAACTACTCTTGGGCTTTACCGGCTTCTCTTCAATAGATATGGCTTTGAATGAATCATCAAACTCAACTACGCCATAACGCTCAGGATCATTGACATGATAAGCAAAAACAGTAGCGCCAGAATCTTGATTATTAGCTGAATGCAGCTGATTAACCAACTCATGGCCATAGAAAATATTATCGCCAAGCACTAAAGCTGATGGATTGTTACCAACAAATTCTTCACCAATGATGAAGGCTTGCGCTAAACCATCTGGTGATGGCTGAACAGCATATTGAATATTCAACCCCCATTGAGAACCATCACCCAATAACTCTGTGAAGCGTGGGGTATCTTGTGGTGTTGAAATCAATAAAATATCTTTAATACCTGCCAACATTAAAGTAGTTAATGGGTAGTACACCATGGGTTTATCGTACACAGGCATCAATTGCTTGGATACTGCCTGCGTCACTGGATAAAGGCGTGTACCAGAACCACCAGCAAGAATGATGCCCTTACGGTTTTTAAGATTAGTCATAGGTGTCTTATTTGTCATTATTTCTATTTAGTTATCTTAATAGAGTTAGCGAGAGTCCAATTAATATTTAGTATTTAACTGATCTTTCATTAACTTTTAAGAGAGGTTGTCACATATTCTTTAACATATGCCTCCACTTGTTCCCGCCAGTGTGGGTAGATACCGGTAAATGCCATTTCTGATAATGCTTGTTTAAGCTTTTGATTACTCAAACGAGAGTTATAGGGTCGTTTTGCAGGAAGCGGATAATCAATCGCTGGAATAGGCAAGATATTTTCAGATTTCACTTCAATACCTTCACCTGCTAAGGCTGCCGTTTCAATAGCAAATACTGCTAACCCATGCCAAGAAGTTTCACCATCAGGTACTGCATGATAAATACCTGACTCCACTCGTGAGCCGGCTAGTTGTATACCCACTTCTGCTAACCATTGTGCTGAACTAGGTACACCAATTTGATCAGCTACCACTTTTAATTGATCTCTCTCACCCGCCAAACGCAGCATAGTTCTAATGAAATTACCACCATCACCATAAACCCAAGAAGTTCTCAAAATAAAATATCTAGAAAATTTATCTTTGTAACTTGTATGACCAGAATCTTGTGACAAGTTAAAAGCTTCCTCAATGGCTTGTTCACCAGCCAATTTACTTTGGCCATAGATGCTTAGTTTTTCAACAGGGCCAGTTTGATCTACTTCAAAATACGCAGCTTGCTTAGTGTCCGCAAAGACATAATCCGTGGAGTAATGAACCAGAATACCATGAGCCACATTGGCGATGTAATGCGCCATCACTGCTGGTGCTTTAGCATTAATAGCAAACGCAAGCTCTTGTTCAGTTTCTGCTTTATCTACAGCTGTATAAGCGGCAGCATTAATAATCACTTGAGGTTGATAGCGGTTAAGCACATCTCGAATAGATGATTCATTCGATAAATCACAATCAGAGCGTCCTAAAAATACAACAGGTACTTGTAGATCTTTTAAAAAAATCTGCAATGCCTTTCCCACTTGACCATCGCGACCAAAAACCACAATGGGCTTACTTTGATCTAGCAGTTCAAATGATGAGAAAGACATATTTGTTTTATCGGTAAGTTTAGTTATATTGTTTCTTAACCCAGTCACGGTAAGAGCCTGTTAACACACCCTCCGTCCACTCTTGGTTATCTAGATACCACTGTACTGTTTTCTGTATACCTGTCTCAAATGTTTCTGCAGGCTTCCAACCTAACTCGCGTTCTAATTTAGTGGCATCAATCGCGTAGCGACGATCATGCCCTGGGCGATCTTTGACATAGGTAATTTGTGTTGCGTATTTAGAACCATCGGCTTTAGGTCGTAATTGATCCAAGATACTACAGATTGTATGAACCACATCAAGATTTGGCTTTTCATTCCAACCACCAATGTTATATGTTTCACCTAATTTGCCAGCTTCTAATACGCGACGAATAGCTGAACAATGGTCTTTCACATAGAGCCAGTCACGAATCTGTTGACCATCACCGTAGATTGGTAATGGCTTTCCTGCAAGTGCATTCAAGATCACCAAAGGTATTAGCTTCTCAGGAAAATGATAAGGACCGTAGTTGTTAGAACAATTGGTGGTTAACACTGGCAAGCCATAAGTATGGTGCCAAGCTCTGACTAAATGATCAGAAGCTGCCTTAGATGCTGAGTAAGGACTATTCGGCTCATAAGGATTTGTTTCTGAGAAAGCAAGATCTGTTGGCGATAGTGATCCATAAACTTCATCCGTTGATACATGCAAGAAACGAAACGCTTGCTTCTCATTTTCAGATAACTCTGTCCAATATGCACGAACTGCTTCAAGGAGATTAAAAGTACCTAAGACATTCGTTTGAATAAAGTCGCCAGGGCCATGAATCGAACGATCGACATGTGACTCCGCAGCAAAATTAACAACCGCGCGGATTTGGTGTTTCTTCAATAAAGAAAGCACCAAGTCATAGTTGCCGATATCACCTTGAACAAAAACATGACGAGTATCTTTTTCTAATGACTTGAGCGTGGCTAAGTTACCGGCATAAGTTAATTTATCTAAATTAACAACACCTTCAGCAGCAGGATTAGCTAACCAATCCAACACAAAGTTACCACCGATAAAACCCGCACCACCTGTTACTAAAATCATAATATTTATCTATTTAATAATTAGAAGTATTTTCTCATAAACGAGATAGAAAATAGGCTTTAAATTCAGACAATAGAACCTAATTAAATCTGGTAAGGAGATGCTTATCAAGCCTAAGTAACGCTAAGTAAAGATCTATCTACCACCCTCCTAAATGAGAATTAGTCCGTTTTGCTAAAAATGATTGGGCAAAATTTTGGAAGGCTCTTAAAGAGGCTTACTTTTTTTATGCCACCTCTTAATGTTAATCAATTGTTCATAGGCACTTCTACAAGCCATATCCAAGTGACGAGCAGCACGATGTTGATTCATATCCGTCAGGAACTCATGAATAACTCTAACTTGAACAGCTTCAACCTGCTCTCTAATAGCTAATAAATTTTCAGCGATCCAATCTATACCATTTAATTCTTCAATCACCTGATCCAAGGCTTTTTTTGCTAAATTAAATGCTTGAGAACTTCCCTCTAGCATTGTGGCTAATTCAGCCTCATCCTGAGCACCTACTCTGTGTAATACGGTAAAAAATAAATTGGGATTACATTGTTGTAACAATAAAAAATCTTCAACCTTGAGAGATTTAGATCGTTGATAGTCCAAGGCTAATTGATGAGCATGAGCTAGTTCATAAATCTCATCATCACTAAGCAACTCTAGTTGCTCCTTAAACTTAAGTCGATAGTGATGAGTGAAATAGCTATAACCAATCGCTTTGTAAACTGGGATATCGGTCATACAAAGCTCTTCCATTTTGTCCTGCATATTTAAAAACATCGTTTTGCGCCATGCCGCTCTGACATACATATCAAGGAAGTTTTCTTCAAGTTCACCATCAGGCTTAAAGACTTTGATGCAATTTTCTCGAAACTTTTGATATTGCTCAGCACTTTCACCTGGCAATAAAGTTCTTTTGGCATAACCACCATGTTTGATGGAGTTTTGTGCAGCAATTGACTTGCCGACTTCGGTTCTAGGTCCACCAGTTCTTTTCGACTGCATACAACATCTTTCTAAAAATTGAATGTTGCTAGTCTACTCTAAACATAATAATAATTGCAAAAATATTTATTTAAATCAATGACTTACTGTTACCTAATAGGTAACAGTAAAGCTATTTTTTAGCTAAACGAACCCCCGGCCGGTCATCTGGTGTGCCAATGAATTCAATCCCCGCCTTCTCAAGGGACTGCTTAAGAGACTCAAGTACTCGAATTTGCCCAGATGGAACCCCATCAACTGATTCAAATCGGCGTACAGTCGCAATGCCAATATCAGCAGCATTAGCCAAATCATCGGCTGACCACCTTAACAATGCTCTAGCAGCACGTATTTGATCACTAGTAATCAATTGCTTTACAATCTATTTTGATTGCTTTAATATCAAAATATGACAAAAAAGCGGGGTTAATTGATATGAATAATACAGATTCATGGCAAAGATTAGCACAAACCTTAAAAAGAATGGATGGTGCATATGCGGACTCAACTACTAGAGCCTACCGAGTAGATTTTGAACATTTCATCAAATACTGCCAAAAGTTAAGTGAAAACCCCTTACCTGCTACCCCAGAAACCATTTGCTTGTACATAAAGAGTCTTATTCAAGATGGTAGAAGTTCTGCAAGCATCAGGCGAGTCATGGCAGGCATGACAACGATTCATAAGTTAAATCGTTTTCCAGACCCAACTAAGGATCCAGATGTCATATTAGAAATAAGACGAATGCATCGCAAAATTGGACGCTATCAAAAGCAAGCTTTTGGTGTTACCGGGGAAATATTAGAGAAGTTGCTACTTGCAACTGAGGCAGGCAATCGAGGAGCCAGAGATCGTGCACTTTTATTGGTAGCCTATGACACCATGTGCAGAAGAAGTGAATTGGTCTCTTTATTAATAGAGGATATTAGATACTCAGAATCTAATGGAATTACAAAAGCTAGTGTGTTAATCCGAAAGAGTAAAACAGATCAATTAGCTAAAGGTAGAAGATTGAATCTAAGTCAACAAGCAACTGAGGCAATCAACTTGTGGTTAGAAAGACTTAGGAACCCTAAAGAAGGACAACTATTCAAAGGAATCAACCGTGGTCAAAAAATTACTGGGTCGCTGGGGTCAGGTCAAATTAGTCGTATCTACAAACGAATAGCTAAACGGGCGGGATTAGGTAAAGAATTAATTGAACAGATTAGCGGTCACTCATTGCGAGTAGGGCATGCTCAAGATATGGTGAATTCGGGAGAAAGTATGCCCATGATTATGAGCAAAGGAAGATGGTCAAAGACTGATACTGTGATGAGATATGTCGAACACATCACCTACTCAGTATAGAAAACCTGTTCATTTGTATGGTCTTCTATAAATTCATACTTAACAGTTTTCTCAATTGCATCCATAAGGCCAACTGGAGGTACAAATCCTGTTTTCTCAATTGCAGATTCATAAACCGAATTTGCACAAAATTTCTTAACTCGAATAGCGCTTATAGGAAATTTCCTATTCAAAATAAAAGCTACTATGTCAAAAGTTTTACCAATTAACAACCCTAGAAAATAAGGTAAACGAACTCTAATTTCTGAAGATCGCCCCAATAACTTATTAACATGAGCCACCAGTTGATTCATTGTGAAATCCGGTTTATCTATGTAATTAAAAACATGAACACCAGGACCAAAAGAAATTGAGTATTCAAGAAAAGCCGCGACATTCTCAACATATGCCATAGATTTACGATTCAAACCATCACCAACCATCAAAAACTTACCTGAAGCAATCTGTCGAAGTAAATTGTAAACATTACCTCTGTTACGCTCGCCAAAAACTA
>Ga0228703_1001469_pt1 | contig 14220 bp, 7 predicted proteins | sample McNCre217_Aug_MG_3_FD_178020 | JGI IMG/M metagenome (GOLD analysis project Ga0228703, IMG submission 178020) | Freshwater microbial communities from McNutts Creek, Athens, Georgia, United States - 29-17_Aug_MG | ecosystem: Environmental > Aquatic > Freshwater > Creek | place: USA: Georgia... | reverse complement strand
AGCAGATCAAGGTCACCGGGCGTGGTCGCAAGACCGAGGGCACGGGGTTCTGGACCCATTTCAAACGCTGGGTGCGTGCAGCGGGCTTGTCCTACCAGCCCAGCCCGGTGCCGATGCAGCAGATTGAGCAGGTGCCCATCATCATGGTGGCCGTGCCGCATCTGGATGTGAGCGATGCCACCTTGTATTCGCTGCGCGAAGCGGTGGCGCGTTCGCTGGGCATTCGCCCGGGGGCACGTCTGGCTTGCGTGACTGTGATCTCGCCAAGCCAGACCAGCAGCACCGAGTCTGAAAAAGGGGAAACCCAGGTTCACCGCTGGCATTTGAGCCGATTGCAGCAATGGGCGCAGCCGCTCGATTTGACCGAGCACCAGACTTCGTACCATGTGCTCGAATCCGGCGATGTGGCCGGGGCCTTGCTTGCGTATGCCAGCGGCAATCAGGTCAACATGGTCATCATGGGGGCGGCCACCCACGGTTTGCAGATGCAGCGTTTTGTTGCCACAGTGCCCATCAAGGTGGCGATGGAGGCGGCCTGCACGGTGATTCTGGTCAAGCAGAGCCTGCCGTTTGAGCACTTGGCCACGGCCTGAGCCAGGTCAGTCGGCAGGCGCTTGCGGTGGCGGCTCCAGGGCCTGCAGTTCTTTTTCCCAGCGGTTGATCAGCCAGGCGTTCAACACGGTCAGCAACAGAAACACCAGCACGCTGCCTTGCGCGGCCATCCAGAAGTTGAATTGCCAGGTGAAGAAGCTGAAATTCAGATCGCGTGCAAACGGCACCCAGGCAAAACCCACCACCAGCCAGATCGCCAACAGCACCCATGTGGTGTGGCGAATTCTCTGGCGTAAAACGTGGGCACGGCTCGGGTTCACGTGGGGTCAAGCATGGGTTTTGAAAAAGGGTGCTGAAGATTATGAAGGGAATGGCGGCTAGGGATTACCCGCGAAAAATCGCCATATTTCATCTGGCGATATAAAAACAAAGGGTTTGCACTTGGGTTGTAAGGCTTCGTTGGTGAGTTGTCAGAACACGGAAAGTGCGCGCTCCAAGAATTCACCCAAGTTTCCGTGTCGGAGACTCTTTTTTGGAGACAGCTTTATGGCTACAACAGCACCCCGCCCGATGTCGGCGGAAGAGAAGAAGGTGATTTTTGCCTCTTCTCTGGGCACCGTTTTTGAGTGGTACGACTTCTACCTGTACGGCTCTTTGGCTGCCATCATCGCCAAGCAATTCTTCAGCGGTCTGGACGAAGGCTCGGCCTTCATCTTCGCCCTGTTGGCGTTTGCTGCCGGTTTCATCGTGCGTCCATTCGGCGCGCTGGTGTTCGGTCGTCTGGGTGACATGATCGGTCGCAAGTACACCTTCCTGGTGACCATCCTGATCATGGGTGCATCGACTTTCATCGTCGGTGTTTTGCCCAACTACGCCAGCATTGGCGTGGCCGCTCCCGTCATCCTGATCGGCCTGCGCTTGTTGCAAGGTCTGGCACTGGGTGGTGAGTACGGTGGTGCTGCCACTTATGTGGCCGAGCACGCACCTGCTGGCAAGCGCGGTGCCTACACCGCCTGGATCCAGACCACGGCGACACTGGGCCTGTTCCTGTCGCTGATGGTGATCCTGGGTACACGTATCGCCATTGGTGAAGACGCCTTCGCCGAGTGGGGCTGGCGCGTGCCGTTCATCGTCTCGATCCTGTTGTTGGCTGTCTCGGTCTATATCCGTTTGAGCATGAACGAATCGCCTGCTTTCGTGAAAATGAAAGCCGAAGGCAAGACTTCCAAAGCCCCTCTGACCGAAGCTTTCGGCCAGTGGAAAAACCTGAAGATCGTGATCTTGGCCTTGGTCGGTTTGACCGCAGGTCAAGCCGTGGTCTGGTACTCCGGTCAGTTCTACGCTTTGTTCTTCCTGACCCAAGCGTTGAAAGTGGACGGCGCCACCGCCAACATCATGGTCGCGATCTCGCTGATCATCGGTACCCCCTTCTTCATCGTCTTCGGCTCATTGTCTGACAAGATCGGCCGCAAGCCGATCATCCTGGCAGGCTGCTTGCTGGCTGTGGTGACTTACTTCCCCGTGTTCAAGGCGCTGACCAAAGCCGCCAACCCTGATCTGGCTGCTGCGCAAGCTGCGTCCAAAGTGGTGGTGGTGGCCGATCCTGCCGAGTGCTCGTTCCAGTTCAACCCCACAGGCACCAAGAAGTTCACATCGTCTTGCGACATCGCCAAGCAACGCCTGGCCAACGCTTCGGTGAGCTACTCCAATGAAGTGGCTGCGGCCGGTACGCCAGCTGTCATCAAGGTTGGCGAGACCACCGTGCAAGTCAAGTACTCTGCTGAAGACGTGGCTGCGGCCAAGGCCAAGGCCGAAGAAAAGCTGGCTGCCTTGAATGCCGCTGAACCCAAGGACGCCAAAGCCATCGAAGCTGCCACCAAGTCCGTCAAGGAATTGAGCAACGAGAAGACTGCTGGCGCCACCCTGTTGGGTGCCAATCTGGGTGCTGCCTTGAAGGCCGCCAACTACCCTGCCAAAGCTGACATGGCCAAGTTCGACAAGACCATGGTCATCGTCATCCTGACTTACCTGGTGATCCTGGTCACCATGGTGTACGGCCCCATCGCCGCCATGCTGGTCGAGATGTTCCCCACACGCATCCGTTACACCTCCATGTCCTTGCCTTACCACATCGGTAACGGCTGGTTCGGCGGCTTGCTGCCCACCACCGCCTTCGCCATCGTGGCCCAAACGGGTGACATGTACAACGGCCTGTGGTATCCGATCATCATCGCGGGTGCAACCGTGGTGATCGGCGGCTTGTTCGTCAAGGAAACCAAAGACGTGGACATCTACGCCAACGACTGAGCGTCGTTGTAAGCAAGCCGGGGTCACTCGGGTGCTAAATTCAAGGCCTTCCCTCTGTGGAGGGCCTTTTTCATTATTGGAGATGACTATGTGGAAAATTGCAGTTGGATTCGTGATCTTTGCCGCACTGGCTTTGTATGTGATCAACAAGGGCGGTGACAGCCTGGACATGACCGGCGAAAAGCACGGCGCTGATGCTGTGCACAGCGAGCCTGCCAAAGCCGATGCACCCGCCCCTGCTGCCGACGCCAGCGCTGCCAAGTAAGCGCAAGCGCTTTTGCCCCCAGATGGGGCGAGCACAAAGCCACGCCTCTGCGTGGCTTTTCTTTTGGGCGTCTGAAATGTCACGGCCTGCGCCCTAGAATGTTTGGCCTTCACCGAATAAAGCCAACCCATGTCCCAAGGTCTCATCCGCATCCGTGGCGCTCGCCAGCACAACCTGAAAAACCTCGATCTGGACATTCGCACCGGTGAGCTGACCGTGGTGACCGGCCCCAGCGGCTCAGGCAAATCGAGTCTGGTGTTTGACACGCTCTACGCCGAAGGCCAGCGCCGTTATGTGGAGACCTTCAGCGCTTACGCCCGCCAGTTTCTGGACCGCATGGACAAGCCGGCGGTGGACAAGGTGGAAGGCGTGCCCCCGGCCATTGCGATTGACCAGACCAACCCGGTGCGCAGCTCACGCTCCACGGTGGGCACCATGACCGAGCTGAACGACCACCTCAAGCTCTCGTTTGCGCGGCTGGGGCAGTTGTTTGACAGAGACACCGCGCAAGCCGTGCGCCATGACAGCCCCGAGACCATCTATGCTGAGCTGGCGCGGCGCGCCGCCCAGGCACAAGACCCGCGCCTGTATTTGACCTTCCCGGTCGAGTTGCCTGCCAACACCAGCGCCGAGCAGGTCGAGCAATGGCTCTCGGCCAGCGGCTTCACCAAGGTGCAGGCTGAGCGCGAAGTGGCCACGCCCACCGGCCCGCGCAAGGTGCTGGATGTGGTGGCTGACCGCTTCCGTTTGGGCAGTGCTGAAAAGATCCGTGTGATCGAGGCCATCGAAGTTGCTTTGAAACGTGGTGGTGGACGCCTCAATGTGTACGTGGATTTGCCTGTCATTGCGAGCGAAGCGCGGCAATCCATGCCTGGATCGCCACGTCACTCCGTTCCTCGCGATGACACAGAGCAAGTCATCTGGCGTTTTTCCACCGGCCTGCATTGCCCCGACAGCGATCTGCGTTACACCGATCCGATCCCGTCAATGTTCTCGTTCAACTCGGCGGTGGGCGCCTGCGAGACCTGCCGCGGCTTTGGCCGCGTGATCGGGGTGGACTATGGCCTGGTCATTCCCAACGACAAACTCACCTTGCGTGCCGGAGCCATCAAGACCATCCAGACCCCGGCCTGGAAGGAGTGCCAGGACGACCTGATGCGCCATGCCGAGACCGAGGGCATCCCGCGCGACACGGCCTGGGCGCAGCTGTCCGAGGAGCACAAGCACTGGGTCATCCACGGCTCGCCCTTGTGGAAAGGCAAGTGGAACCAGCAGTGGTACGGCATCAAGCGCTTCTTTGAATACCTGGAAAGCAAGGCCTACAAGATGCACATCCGCGTGCTCTTGTCCAAGTACCGTAGCTACACCGAGTGCCCTACCTGCAAGGGAGCTCGCCTGAAAACCGAAAGCCTGCTCTGGCGCATGGGCTCTGCCGATGATGCCAACGCCGTGTTGCCCGCCGACAAGCGTTTCATGCCCGCAGGCGTGAAGTGGACACGTGCGCAGTTGGAAGCGTTGCCGGGCTTGAGCTTGCACGACATGATGATCATGCCGATCGACCAGCTGCGCCGTTTTTTTGCATTGGTCTCGGACCGTGCCGGGCAGGCTTCGGCCGAAGCCATGGGGCATTCAGTTGCGCCAAGGCTTGCGGCGGATCGGGGCGAGGGCGACGATGTGTGGCGCGAAGCGACTTCTGAGAAGTCCGCGCCCCGATCTGACGCGGGCCGTTCTGTCGGGGGCGAGAGTGCTGAGCAAAAAGCCTTGAAACTGCTGCTCGAAGAAATCACCACCCGCCTCAAATACCTGTGCGACGTGGGCATTGGCTACCTCACGCTCGACCGCCAAAGCCGCACCCTCAGCGGCGGTGAAGTGCAGCGCATCAACCTGACCACGGCGCTGGGCACCAGCCTGGTCAACACCCTGTTTGTGCTGGACGAGCCCAGCATCGGCCTGCACCCGCGCGACATGAACCGCATCACCCAGGCCATGCACCGCTTGCGTGATGCGGGCAACACCCTGGTGGTGGTCGAGCACGACCCCGCCGTGATGCTGGCCGCAGACCGCATGATCGACATGGGCCCCGGCCCCGGCGAGCGCGGTGGCCAGATCGTGTTCGATGGCAGCACCGCTGATTTGCGCCACACCGATACCCTCACCGGCGCTTATCTGGGCGGGCGCAAGCAAGTGGGTCTGGGCTTCAAACGCATGGTCACCGACAGCACGCCGCGTCTGATTCTGGAAGGCGCACGCGAGCACAACCTGCAAAACATCAGTGTGGACTTTCCCTTGCAACGCTTGGTCACCATCACCGGCGTCAGCGGTTCGGGCAAGTCCAGTTTGATCCAGGATGTGCTGGCCCCGGCGCTCATGCGCCACTTTGGCAAAGCGACCGAAACGCCCGGCGCGCACGACCGCCTGCTGGGGGCTGACCACCTGAGCGATGCGGTGTTTGTGGACCAATCGCCCATCGGCAAAACTGCGCGATCCAACCCGGTGAGCTATGTGGGCGCGTGGGACGCGATCCGTGAAATCTTTGCCACCGCCCCCGAGTCACGCCAGCGCGGCTACACCGCCAGCAAGTTCAGCTTCAACAGCGGCGATGGCCGTTGCCCCACCTGCGGCGGCTCCGGCTTTGAGCATGTCGAGATGCAGTTTCTCTCTGACGTGTATTTGCGCTGCCCCGATTGCGACGGCCAACGCTACCGCCCTGAAATTCTGGAGATCAAAATTGAACGCCAGGCCATCGGTGGTCAGCCCCGTTTGCTGAATGTGGCCGACATCCTGGAGCTCACCGTGAGCGAGGCGGCCGCCTTGTTCGCGCAAGACCGCGATGTGATCCGCGCCTTGCAACCGATTGTGGATGTGGGCCTGGAATATGTGCGCCTGGGCCAGCCCGTGCCCACGCTGTCGGGCGGCGAGGCGCAGCGCCTCAAGCTCGCGGGCTTTCTGGCCGAAGCCGCCAAGAGTGCTGCCAAGAGCCGCCAGAGCCTGGCGCGCAAAGGCACGCTGTTTTTGTTTGACGAGCCGACCACCGGCCTGCACTTTGACGACATCGCCAAGCTCATGCGCGCACTGCGCAAACTGCTCGAAGCCGGGCATTCGCTCATCGTCATCGAGCACAACCTGGACGTGATCCGTGCCAGTGACTGGCTGATCGATTTGGGGCCTGAAGGCGGCGATGCCGGTGGCCTGGTTGTGGCCCAAGGCACACCCGAAGACGTGCGCCAACATGCCACCTCGCACACCGGCTTGGCGCTGCGTGAATACGCAGAGTCCATGGGCGAGGTGGGGCGTGTCGAAGAGAAGTCGGTGCCATACCTTCACAGCGAGGGCGGGGTGACAGCGGGCGACGATGTGTGGCGCGGAGCGACTTCTGAGGAGCCCGCTGTCACCCCGCCCTCGCGGCGCGTGCAAGGACCACAGTCGATCCAGATCATCAACGCCAAAGAACACAACCTCAAAAACCTGAGTGTGGACATCCAGCGTGGCACCTTCAACGTGGTCACCGGCGTCAGCGGCTCCGGCAAATCCACGCTCGCTTTTGACATCCTGTTCAACGAAGGCCAGCGCCGCTATCTCGAAAGCCTGAACGCCTATGCCCGCAGCATCGTGCAGCCCGCAGGCCGCCCCGAAGTCGATGCGGTGTACGGCATCCCGCCGACGGTGGCGATCGAGCAGCGCCTGTCGCGTGGCGGTCGCAAATCCACCGTGGGCACCACCACCGAGGTCTGGCACTTCTTGCGCTTGCTGTATGTGAAGCTCGGCATCCAGCATTGCGTGCACGACGACACGCCGGTGCAACCGCAAACGCCCGACAGCATCGCCGCGCAGCTGATGACCCAGTTCAAGGGCCAGCACATCGGCCTGCTGGCGCCGCTGGTGGTCAACCGCAAGGGCGTTTACACCGAGCTGGCCGACTGGGCGCGCCCACGCGGCTACACACACCTGCGCGTGGATGGCGAGTTTTTGCCGACCACCGGCTTTCCGCGCATCGACCGCTTCAAGGAACACAACATCGAGCTGCCGGTGGCCAGTCTGGATGTGTTGCCTGCGCAAGAGTCGGCGTTGCGCAAAGCCTTGAACACGGCGCTGGAGCATGGCAAAGGCGTGATGCATGTGCTGAGCGATTTGGGCGATCTGCGTGAAGCCATGTTCAACGGCGAGTCCACCGCCCGCATTGGCCAGCACTGTGTGTTCTCCACGTTGCGCGCTTGCCCGGCGTGTGCCACTTCGTATGCCGAACTTGACCCGCGCCTGTTCTCTTACAACAGCAAACACGGCTGGTGCCCCGACTGTGTGGGCACGGGCGTCAAGCTCAGCAAGGACGAGCGCAAGGTGTTTGACGACTCGGTGCGCGACGACAAGGAAAAAGGCCGTGAGCAAACCTTTGCCGAACCTGAGATCGAAGACCTGGCCGATGTGGCTTGCCCCAGTTGCGGTGGCACCCGCTTGAATGCCACCGCCCGTGCGGTGCGCTTGAGTGCGGCCAACGGACAGGCCTGGCGCATCACCGACATCGCCAGTCTGTCGGTCAGCGATGTGCGCCAATGGGTTGACCAGCTGCAGCTGGTGGGCCGCGATGCCGACATTGCCCGCGACCTGGTGCCCGAGATCAAGAGCCGCCTGGAGTTTCTCGAAGAAGTGGGCTTGGGCTACCTCACGCTCGACCGGGGCGCGCCCACCTTGTCGGGCGGCGAGGCGCAACGCATCCGCCTGGCTGCGCAATTGGGCAGCAATTTGCAAGGCGTGTGCTACGTGCTGGACGAGCCGACCATTGGCCTGCACGCCCGTGACAACCAGATCCTGCTGAACGCCTTGCACAAGCTGGGCGACAAGGGCAACACGTTGGTGGTGGTGGAGCACGACGAAGACACCATCCGCCGCGCGGACCACATCATTGACATCGGCCCGAGCGCGGGCAAACGCGGTGGCCGTCTGGTGGCCGAAGGCTCGGTGGCCGACATCACCGCTGCCGCCGATTCGCAGACCGGGCGTTATCTGTTGCATGCGATGAAGCATCCTATGCAGGTCCGGCGGGAAGTCACTGGATCGCCACGCTTCGCTCGCGATGACGAATTCAAAGGCGCTCGCGCGGAGGAATTGAAAGGCGCTCGCGCGGAGGAATTGAAAGGCGCTCGCGCGGAGGAATTGAAAGGCGCTCGCGCGGAGGAGTTGAAAGGCGCTTTCGGCGAAGAATTGAAAAGCACGCTCAATGACGGAAGGGCTGTCATTGCGAGGAGCGCAGCGACGCGGCAATCCATGCCCGAGGCACCACTTGCGTCTAAATTGCAATGGCTCACATTGACCGGTGCCAACTTGCACAACCTGCGCCAGGTCGATGTGCAAGTGCCTCTCAAACGTCTTGTCGCTGTCACAGGCGTCAGTGGCTCCGGCAAGTCCACTCTGGCCCGCGACGTTTTGCTGGCCAATGTGCAGGCGCTGGTCAGTCAGCGTTCGACCTTGGCTGGGCGCACGGCGCAAGACGCTGGTCAACGCGTGGCTTTGTCCGCTTGCAGCGATGTGCAAGGCTTTGAGTCCATTGACCGCGTGCTCGAAGTGGACCAGACCCCGATCGGCAAAACACCGCGCTCCTGCCCCGCCACCTACATCGGCTTTTGGGACACGATCCGCAAACTGTTTGCCGAAACCTTGGAAGCCAAGGCGCGTGGCTATGCCGCCGGGCGCTTCAGCTTCAACACCGGCGAAGGCCGTTGCCCCAGCTGCGAAGGCCAGGGCATGCGCACCATCGAAATGAGCTTTTTGCCCGATGTGAAAGTGCCCTGCGAAACCTGCCATGGCGCTCGCTTCAACCCCGAGACCCTGGCGGTCAGCTGGCGCGGCAAAAGCATTGGCGATGTGCTGCAGATGGAAGTGGACGAAGCCGTCGAATTTTTCGCCAGCATGCCCAGCATTGCGCACCCGCTGCAGCTGCTCAAAGACGTGGGCCTCGGCTACCTCACCTTGGGCCAACCTTCACCCACGCTCAGTGGTGGCGAGGCGCAGCGCATCAAGCTGGTGACTGAACTCACCAAGGTGCGTGACGAGGTGGGCAAGCGCGGCAACAAGGCGCCGCACACCTTGTATGTGCTGGACGAACCCACTGTGGGTCTGCACATGGCCGATGTGGACAAGCTGATCAGTGTGCTGCACCGTCTGGTGAATGCGGGCCACAGCGTGATCGTGATCGAACACGACCTCGATGTGATCGCTGAAGCCGACTGGGTGATTGATCTCGGTCCCGAAGGCGGCAACGCCGGGGGCCGCATTGTGGCCGCGTCCAGCCCTGAAGACCTGGTGCGCATGGGCACCCACACGGGCAAGGCGCTGGCGCCGGTATTGGCCAGGGTTTGATGTGTTGGGGTTCGTGTCGGGGCTGAAGCCGCCGACCTACCTGCGGGTATCTTGTAGGTCGGCGGCTTCAGCCCCGACAGGCATGCCCACAAACAACGCTCAAGCCCCGACCCTCAAACGCCACAAGGAAGTGACCTCCGCCGACCTACCCGTGGGTATCTTGTAGGTCGGTGGCTTCAGCCCCGACAGGCATGCCCACAAACAACGCTCAAGCCCCGACCCTCAAACGCCACAAGGAAGTGACCTCCGCCGACCTACCTGCGGGTATCTTGTAGGTCGGCGGCTTCAGCCCCGACAGGCATGCCCACAAACAACGCTCAAGCCCCGACCCTCAAACGCCACAAGGAAGTGACCTTCGCCGACCTACCTGCGGGTATCTTGTAGGTCGGTGGCTTCAGCCCCGACAGGCATGCCCACAAACAAAGCTCAAGCCCCAGCCCCCAAACGCCACAAGGAAGTGACCTCCGCCGCCCGCGCTGCGTGCAGCGGGTCGGTGGTGTCTTGGGCTTTGCCGTGCACTGGCTTCACGTCCTGGCGGCCCAGCACTTGCAAACCTGCATCCTGGATCCAGCCCAGCAGGGCTTCGCGGGTGCGCAGGCCCAGGTGTTCGGCCAGGTCTGACAGGATCAGCCAGCCTTCGCCGCCTTCGCACAGGTGCACTTTCAGACCGGACAGAAAGCCCTTGAGCATCTGGCTGCCTTCGTCGTAGACCGCTTGCTCCAGCACCGAGGTGGGGCGGGCGGGCAGCCAGGGCGGGTTGCACACCACCAGCGCGGCTTGGCCGGGCGGGAACAAATCGGCTTGCAGCAGCTGCACCTGGTTTTGCAGGCCCAGGCGTTGCAGGTTGTCGCGGGCACAGGCCAGCGCACGCTCGGCCATGTCGGTGGCCACCACTTGCTTGGCACCGCGCCGTGCCAGCACGGCCGACAAGACGCCGGTGCCCACACCGATGTCAAAGGCCACCGAGTGTTCTTTCAAGGCCGCAGGCAGTGGTGCCTTGGCCACCAGGCCCACATATTCACCACGCACCGGCGAGAACACGCCGTAGTGCGGGTAGATGCGCAAGCCCTCGCCCAAGGCGGGCAGCTCGACGCCGTTCTTGCGCCACTCAAAAGCACCGATCACACCTTGCAGGGCGCGCAGCGAGATGACCGATGCCTGCCTGTTGGCCGGGCCGAAGGCTTGTGCGCAGGCCAGCTTGGCATCGGGTGCGCGGCGCAGGTCGATGCCGTAGTCGCCGTTCAATTCGACCAGCACCTGGCTCAGCACACGGGTGCGCTGCGCTTGTGCCTGACGGTGGGTGTGAAAGGCCGCACCGGGCAGTGCAGACGCTGACGTATCGGACTTTTTGCGTTTGGTTTTTTGCTGCTTGTCGATGCGGCGCGCCAGCGCTTGCAGCAGTTGGCGGGCGTTGTGAAAATCGCCGCGCCAGAGCAAACCCGTGCCCTCGCAGGCCAGGCGGTAAGCCGCATCGGCGGTCAGGGTGTCGTCGGCCAGCACCACGCGCGCGGGCAGGTTCTGGTCAGAGCGCCACAGAGCCGAGCGCTCGGTGTTTTTTTCAGACCAGGTCAAAAGGGTGGGGGTGTTCATGTGTGTGCGAGGCCGCTCAGCAGGTGTTGTGCCAATTCGGCAAAGCCCGCGCCACGTTCACCTTGGGTGATGTAGCGCGGAGGGTGGGTCAGTTGTGCTTCAAAGCGCCGGATGTTGGCCACGCCCACGCTGTGCGCAAAGCGCTCGAACATCACTTGATCGTTGGTCGAGTCACCCACATACACCCAGCGGTCCATCTCGGCGTCCAGATCGCGGCCCCACAGGTGGCGCACGATCCAGCGGGCACCCGAGAGTTTGCTGTGTTCGCCAAACCAGCCGTTGATGTGGATGCTGCTGACGGTGGCGGTCATGCCTTCGCTGCGCATGATGCGTGTCACCGCATCGATGGCCTGGGGTGGCAGGTGGCTGAATTCGCTGTGGTCGATGGCGATGTCGGTTTCACGGCCCGCATGGTCTTGCGACAGTTGCGCGCCCGGCACCTCACGCAGCACACGCGCGGCCACTTCTTGCATGCGTGCAAAGTGGCGGGCACGGGTGCTGGCGTCTTGTTGGTAAATCTTGCGCAAGCCGTGAGCGGCATCAGGCAACAAAGCCACCGCGCCGTTTTCGGCCACGATGGCGTCCACCGGCCAGCTTTGCACAAAGGGCTCGCTCCAGCCCACAGGGCGGCCAGTGATCGGCACCACGCAAAGACCGGCGGCTTTCAGCTGGGCCAAAGCCTGCAGGGCCTCGGACGTGATGGCCCCTTCGGTGGTCAAGGTGTCGTCGATGTCGGTGAAAACGCCGATGGGGCGCAGGTCCCGCGCGGGCAATGAGTCGAGTGTCAGCATGGTGAGGTGTTCAGGTCTGGCCCCCTCATGAGGCTTGACCCGTGGTAAATGGGTTGGCGCTGCTGAAGCGCCGACCCATTTTGCCTGAAGGCGTTCAGGGCGCCGAGGCCACCAGTGGCTTGAGTTTGTCGGTGCCTCTGATGCGCGTGCTGGCCCGCCAGTCCAGGCGCGACACATAGGTCTTGGCCCGATCTTCGGAGCGGAACGGGCCGGTCACCACGCTGTATTGCCAATCGTCTGCGTGCGGTGCTTTGCGCACAGCGATGATGCGTGCCGTGCCCAGCTCTTTGTGTTTGGCCTGCAGTTTTTGCGCTTGCTCGATGCTGTTGAATGAGCCGTGCTCGACCACCAGTGTGTCGGCAGGCAGTGCCTTGAGCCAGCGTGCGCCGGTGCGGGCCATTTCCGGCAGTGCCTTGTGTGCAGCAGAGGTGACTTTCGCGGTCGATGGGGGTTGGGGGGGGGCACTGACTTGGGGCGCAGACGCGGCCACAGCGGCGGGTATGGCCACCGCAGCAGCGGTTTCGCTGGCGGGTTTCGATGCGGTTGGCGCGACGGGGGGCTTGGTGGACGTCATCGGTGCTTCGGATGCTGTCATAGCAGCAGGCTCCGAAGATGCGGCCACGGAGGCTGCCGTCACCGATGTCCCCGTCTCGGAGGTGGATGCGCTGGGTGACGAGGACATCATCCAGGCCAAGGAACCCAAAACCGCAGCCCCTGCCAGGGCAGCGGCAATTTTCAGTTTTGTACCTGTGCCAGATGCAGGCCAAGGCATGGCCGTGTCCGACGATGCCGTCTCTGCCAAGTCGCGGTTCTCAGTGACCGCGTTGTCCAAAGGGTCTGACATCACACTGGGCATGTCGTCGCTCTCATCCGCTTGTGGCGCCGCATCCAGGTCGAGCAGGAGACTTTCGTTGTTGGCATGGTCCTGCCAGGCTTGCAAGGGCTCGCGGCTCAGCCAGATCACCCGAAATGGCAGCGCCGGGAACAGTTCAATCAGCCTGAAAATGATCGATTGCTGTTCCCCCGAAAGCCGGTCTGCTTCATCAATCACCCAGATGTGGATCGGTCCCAGCTTGTCCGTTGGTTGGGCCTGTTGCTGCAGGTAAGGCGCGACAGCTTGGTTGAGTTGGCTGATCAGGTCCAGAAACTCGTTGCCGCTGTATTTGGAGATCTGCACCTCGGCGTCCATCGATTTGACGCTGGACAGCACCTGATCCGAGAACGCCTTCAGTGTGGCAGTGTTCTGGCTGACCAGTCCCAAGCTGCGGACATCCTCCATCAAGTCTTGAGCCAGGTCGATCGGTGAGTCAAAAAGGTTCATGCGTGCAGGCTCCGGGGATCGGATGGCGTTAAAAAATTCATGGAGTTTGATTGTAGAGTCTACAAAAGGCATCTTTTGGGGGCGCGGCCATGCTCGCAATCCCTGATGCGTGTGATTGCACGGGTGACAGGTTTTGGCACGCGACATGGCATCATTGAATGACCCAAACGATAGACGGAGTCAAGCATGTCCTCATTCACCCGCCGTCCTGTGCTGAGCCTTGCTGCCGCATGGGTGTTGTCGTTGACCAGCCTGCTCGCATCGGCACAGACCCCATGGCCCACCAAGCCCGTCAAGATTTTGGTGCCCTTTGCGCCTGGCGGCACCACCGACATCCTGGCCCGTGCGATTGCGCCGGACTTGTCCAAAGCCTTTGGCCAACAGTTCGTGGTGGAAAACAAAGGCGGTGCCGGTGGCAACCTGGGCGCCGAAATCGTGGCCAAGTCGCCCGGCGATGGCTACACCCTGCTCATGGGCACCGTGGGCACACACGGCATCAACAAGGCCCTGTACCCCAAGCTGCCGTATGACCCCTTCAAGGATTTCGCCCCCATCACCCTGGTGGCAGGCGTGCCCAACGTGATGGTGGTCAACGTGGACAAGGCCGTGGCCAACAAGATCAACAGCGTGAACGACTTCATCAAGTACGCCAAGGCCAACCCCGGCAAGCTCAACATGGCCTCCAGCGGCAACGGCACCTCCATTCATCTGGCGGGCGAGTTGTTCAAAAGCAAGACGGGCACCTTCATGGCCCACATCCCCTACCGTGGCTCCGGCCCGGCCTTGCTCGACCTGGCAGCCGGCAATATGGATGTGATGTTTGACAACCTGCCCTCGGCCATGCAGCTCATCAAGGGCGGCAAGATCAAGGCCTTGGCCGTGACCAGTTCCCAGCGCTCGGCCGCTTTGCCCGATGTGCCCACGGTGGAAGAAGCTGCGGGCATCAAAGGTTTTGAGGCGAGCAGCTGGTTCGGTCTGCTGGCACCCGCAGGCACGCCACCCGATGTGGTCAGCCGCATCCAGCAGGAAGTGGCTAAGTCCCT
>Ga0228703_1001468_pt1 | contig 14221 bp, 13 predicted proteins | sample McNCre217_Aug_MG_3_FD_178020 | JGI IMG/M metagenome (GOLD analysis project Ga0228703, IMG submission 178020) | Freshwater microbial communities from McNutts Creek, Athens, Georgia, United States - 29-17_Aug_MG | ecosystem: Environmental > Aquatic > Freshwater > Creek | place: USA: Georgia... | reverse complement strand
CTTTGGTTTGCCAGACGACACCAAACCAGCCACCTGGTACAAGGCCAACCGCTTCAACCCGAAGGTTGACGAGGTCACCGGCCTGCAGCGCGCTAACGCGATGACCGCGATGCTCTTGGCGCTACCTGGTTCGACCTACTTCTACCAGGGCGAAGAACTCGGCCTCCAGGAGGTTCTCGACATCCCTGCAGAACTGATGCAGGACCCACAGTTCTTCCGCAACCCGGAAATCGGACTTAGCCGCGATGGCTGCCGCGTGCCGCTGCCATGGACCACCGACGAGAGCTCGTTCGGTTTCGGCGCAAACGGTTCGCATCTACCTCAACCGGCTTGGTTCAAGAACGTTGCCGTCTCGGTTCAGGAGGCAAACCCAGCAAGCAACCTTCACCTTTACCGCAAGCTAACCGCCACCCGTCGCGAGTTGCAGACCACCGAAGAAGCGCGTTTCATCAACCACTTCTTCAACCGCAATATCGTGCACTTTGCACGCCCTAACGGCTGGCACAGCATCACCAACTTTGGCACCAAGCCGGTGAAGTTGCCTGCGGGTAAGGTTCTGGTCTCAACCCTTCCACTCGTGGATGGAAAGTTGCCTGCAAACGCCACCGCTTGGGTCAAGGCCAACTAATAAAACCTGTTTCAGAGGGGCCTGGCTAACGCTGGGCCCCTCCCCTTTTAACCCCGATTTCGAATGATAGGCTGACCCCATGACCAAGCAACGCGCCAACTGGATTTGGCTGTATCTGCTGGTCGGTTCTATCTGGGGCTGCAGCTTCCTGTTCATCGCCATCGGCAACCAATTCCTCACTCCGGTCGGGGTCAGTTTCTGGCGCTTGGTGCTGGGCGGCATCCCGCTGCTGGTTGTGGCACTGGCCAAAAGACTGCCCTTCCCAAAGAACCCTGCCGTTCTGTTCAAGATCTTCCTGATCTCGCTCTGCATGAACTCCGTTCCAGGCTTTTTGTTTGCATTTGCTGAACAGCACGTTTCGTCTTCGCTGGCCGGCATCATGAATGCCACCACGCCTATCGCCACCATCATCATGATTCTCACCGTGTTCCGCGAGGAAACCCCAAGCCGCAAGGTTCTGGTTGGCCTTGGCATCGGACTAATCGGTGTGATGACCGTGCTTGCCATTTGGGATGGCCTTGGCAGCAACGATTCACTCTCGATTTTGGCGCTCATCGCGGCTGTGACCCTCTACGGCATCGGTGGCCCTTACGCCCGACGCCACCTGACCCCACTGAAGCTAAACACCGAGGTGCAGGTTTCGGTTCAGGTGCTGATTGCAGGCATCACCTTGCTGCCGTTCTATCTTCCCGGCCCGCTTTTCACGGCCGAAATCACCCCAATCCGCGCCGGCGCAATGCTTGTATTCGGTGTGCTTGGAACCGGATACGCGTACGTCTGGTACTACCAACTGATGAACCAGGCCGGAAGCGCAATCGCCAACTCGGTGACCTACCTCTCACCGGTCGTCGCGGTTCTTGTGGGGGCAACCATCCTCGGCGAAAACGTCACCTGGAATGAGTTGGTCGGCGGCGCAATCGTCATCTTTGGTGCGGCCGTTAGCCAGGGTCGCCTAGACCCACTGCTTGCCAAATTCTCAAAGGCAGTGCGCCGATGACTGCCCACAAACCTTTCGTAATCAACAAGGGCGACGTACTTCTACTCGCCGTCGCGGCGGTCTGGGGTGGCAGTTACCTTGTGGTCAAGGAACTCGGGCATCACTCATCGGTGCAGAGCCTTCTGGCACTGCGTTTCATCTTCGGCGGACTGTTCCTTTGGCTGTTCTGGCTTCGCGAACGAACCCGCATCCAGCGCCGTGAGATTTTCATGAGCATAGGCTTCGGACTCGGGCAGGTGACGGTCCTCTCGCTCGAGACCTCAGGCGTGCAACTCACGTCGGCCACCAACGCTGGTCTCATCATCAGCTTGGCCATCATTTTCACGCCAATCCTCGAGAGCGTCTGGCGCAAAAACTGGCTGCCGGCTCCGTTCTTCATCGCGACCGTCATCGTCGTGGTGGGCCTCGCGCTCCTCATCACCGGCAACGGCCTGGTGGCACCTAACCTGGGCGACCTATTGGTTCTCATTGCTGCCATCCTGCGCACCACATACGTGGTCATCGCTGGCCACCTCACTCAGGACCAGCCGATCTCGGCACTCAACATCACAGCCCTTCAGTTGACCGTTGCGGCCATAGTGATGTTTGCGCTCAACCCGGTGACCACAATCAACACCGCAATCCACTACACGGTGAGCGACTGGGGCCTGATGCTGTTCCTCTCGCTGCTCTGCACGGCCTTCGGCTTCGTCGGCATGGCTTGGGGCATCAAGAACACCTCAGCGAGCCGCACGAGCCTCCTGCTGGGCACAGAACCGGTTTGGGCGACCATTGTCGCGGTCGCCATCGGTGGCGAGCTCATGGGGCCGCTGGGCATCGTTGGTGCGCTGCTGATCATCGGTGGAACCTTCTGGGGTCAGGCTGTTGAAACCCGCCATCGCCTAGGTCCTAGTTCGGGCGAATCTGCAGCCTAAGCGCTGCAGGCGCGGTCGCCGGAACAACCGGCTTTCGTGGTTCAACTGGGGTAACAATCTTGAAGCCCTCACCCAACGCCGGACGAGGGTCCGCCTCACCAAGGTTTGGCCAGTGCGCGCAGGCCCACTCCGCCTGTGCGGCAATACTCAAGGATGGGTTCACGCCGGGGTTTGCGCTGAGCGCGCTGCCATCGAAGATGTGAAGGCCGGGCTCGCCAAACACTCGCAGGTATCCATCAACCACACCGGTTTCAGCCGTCGCTCCGATGGTTGCCCCGCCCAAGAAGTGTGCGGTCATCGGGATGCCAAACGCCTCGGTGGTCACTGCACCGGCGGTTCCGTCGATCTCGGTTGCGAGCGCCTTGGCAAAGCGATGACCCTCGGGAACCCAGGCCGGATTGGCCTGACCGTGGCCTTGGCGTGAAGTGAGCTTTGAACCGAACAGGCCGCGCTTGCGGAAGGTGACAAGTGAGTTATCGCGCGACTGCATGACAAGCAGAATCAGAGTTCGCTCACTCCAACTGCGGAAGTTATAGAACTTAGGCAACTTGAACAGGTTGCGAAGCGATGTGCCAAGAAGCCGCAGCGGGTTTGGTTCCTCGCCGTTCGGACCCGATGCCATCAGCACCTGCAGGGCCGCCATCAGATTGCTTCCCTTGCCGTAGCGAACCGGTTCGATGTGTGTGTCCGGACGCGGATATACGCTACTGGTGATGGCGGAGCCTTCGCTGAAATCTCGAGTCTTGTCATTCGAAACTACGCCGAGGAGGCTCTCGCTATTTGTGCGAGTGTTGGCACCGAGTTGGGCGCTGATGCCCGGCAGATTCCCCGCCTCGCGCACCTTCTGAAGCAGCTTCGCACTGCCGAGAGCACCGGCCGCAACGATGACCTGCCCGGCGGTCACCGATTGGGTTCGTCCCCCGCGCGCTGTGGCACGAGTATCAACGTGCCAGCCACCATCGGTGCGTTCAAAGTTAGTAACCGTGGTGAGCGGCCAGACTTCTGCACCGTTTTGCTCAGCCAGGTAGAGGTAGTTTTTGACGAGCGTATTCTTTGCGTTGTGGCGGCAGCCGGTCATGCATTCACCGCAGTTGGTGCATCCGTTTCGCTCGGGTCCCACTCCCCCAAAGAACGGGTCTGCCGAGCGCTTGCCCGAACCTTCGCCGAAGAATACGCCCACCGGAGTTGGGGTGTAGGTCGCTCCAAATCCGAGTTCCTCGGCCACCTTGCGAACCGCGCGGTCGCTCTCACTCTCGAACGGGTTGGTAACCACGCCGAGCATTGCCTCTGACTGGCGGTAAAAAGGCTCGAGCGCCTTCTGCCAGTCGGTAATTCCAACCCAACTACCGGTGTTGAAGAAACTCGCCGATGGGCGGTAAAGCGTGTTGGCGTAGACCAGCGAGCCACCGCCGACACCAGCACCGCTCATCACCATCACGTTGCGGAGGAGGTCGATGCGCTGGATGCCAGTCATCCCCAGTTTTGGGAAGAACAAGAACTTTTTGACCTGCCAGGAGGTCTTGGCGAAGTCTCCATCGGCGAAGCGTGCACCGGCTTCGAGCACAAGCACCCGGTAACCCTTTTCAATGAGCCTCAGGGCCGCAATTGAGCCACCAAAACCTGAACCGATGATTACTACGTCGTAATCGTTGGCCATCTTGATGTCTCTCTATTGAGCGGTGAAGCCTATGGGTGGCGAAGCGGCGCTGCCGGAAGGCGCTCTTGCGAGACCCAGCGCTGGTTGTAGCCGTTTGCCGAGCCGAAGAGGTCTAGGAACGGACGAGCATCGAAGGCGTCTGGGCCAAGAACGCCCTCGCCCTTCCATTCGCCGCGAGCGATTAGCTCGAGTGCACAAACTGGTACGAATGCGGTCTGGAGGACCACACACTGGCTGTCGTATTCCTCGACCGCGTACTCGTTGTCTAGCACGTGATAGATGTAGGTGGCGCGGTCGCGACCTTCGCTGTCCTTACCGGTCACGAGCACCCCCGCACAGGTCTTGCCCTCCATCTGAGGACCGATCTTGGCAGGGTCTGGCAGAACGGCGGCCACCATGTCTCGTGGCGAAACGTCTACCGGTCCCTGCGAACTGCGCACGCGGGTTGGGCGGGTGCGGTCCAGACCAAGTGTGTGCAGAGTCTTTAGAACACCGATGAACTCCGAGCCCAATCCGTACTTGAAGCTGACGCGGTTAGCCTTGATGGTTCGTGGAAGCATCAGAACTTCTTCGTGCTCAACGTTCACGCACTCGACCGAGCCAATGCCTTCTGGGAATTCGAAGATTTCCGGCTCACTGAACGGCTCGGTGGTGAACCAGCCCTTGCCGTCTTCGTAGATGACAGGCGGGTTCAGGCACTCTTCAATGGTTGTCCAGATGCTGAACGAGGGAGCGAAGATTTCCTCGCCGTCTTCGTCGCGAACGACTAGGTTTGCGCCGTCGCGAACGCCGATCTCATCGATTTCAGTGAATAGGTTTTCGGCCGCATAACGAGCAAAGATGTTTGAAAGACCCGGCTCGACACCAGCGCCTACAAGCGCCAGACGGCCCGCGCGTTCCCACTGCTCGTTCACGGCAAACTGGGCATCGCCAAGCTTGATTCCGGTCTTGTGGAATGGGTCGGTTTCGTGCGGCTCACTGAGGCTCATGGCCATGTCTACGTAGTCTGCACCAGCGGTAAAGGTTCCGCTGAAGATGGTTGGCACGAAGCGTGGCTCAACCGCATTGATCACGTGAGTGATCTCGTATTCGCGGCAGATTTCGGTCACGTTTGCGGCGCTCGATGCGTCGAGCTTTGCCGGAGTGAAACGGGCTGCAACCTCGCGGCCGTAGCGGTTTCGAATCCAGTTGATTGTGGCTTCCGCCTTGGTCTGTTCGTAGTCGGAGACCACCATTAGTTCGAAGAAATCGCGGCCAGCAGCCACCTTGGCAATCGCATCGCCAACACCGCCGGCACCTACAAGGAGAATTCGCATGGCTTTAGCCTAGCGTTTGGTGAGGTCCGAATCCGGGTTCGAAACCCAGTCGATAATCCCCTGCCAACGGCCCCAGCCATCCTTGCTTGAAAGGTGTTTTCCGCCCGGGATGATGACAGCCTGCACGCCCAGTGGGTCGCCGAATACGGTCTGGATGCCCGACGGGCACCACGGGTCGGCATCGCTGCCAACAAGTGTGATGGAGCGTGCAACGGTGTGGAGAGCGGCAGCCAGAGCCGGGTCAGACAGATCAAAGCTGAAGTCGGCAAGTTCGCTCAGCAGGTTCGATTCGGGCGGAGCTGCGATAAGCAGGCGGTCGATGCTCAGTTCGGCTGGGAGAATACCCGCGGCGGCAGATTTGAGGAGGTTAATGTTGCCTAGCGAATGGCCAATCACGATGATTTCATCGGAGTCATCGCCGCGCGTCTCTAGCAGGATTTCAAGCTCGCGGGCCAGCAGCCAAGACCAGTCGGCGAAGCTCGGCGCATCAGTGCTTGGATACTGAGGATAGAAGACCTGGTGCCCCTGACGGCGCAAAGCAACTGCCAGTTTGCGTTGCCAGTGGTCTTCCGCTCGAACGTTTGTCCAACCATGGTTGATGAGTACGTAAGCCATAGCTCTAGGCTAGCTTTTTCACCTTCAGGTTTGGAATTACGACGAACAAAACGGTAACAAGGCAGATTCCGTACGAAATGGTCACCATGCCTCCAACGCCGGCCATCGTCTTAGTGTCCAGCATCGTGTACAGACCGGTGCAGGCCGTACAAGCGATCGACGTGATGAGACCCATCAGCGCAGCAGCCGTACCAGCTTCGGAGCCGTGCGGCGTAAGTGCAAGGGTCTGCGAGGATGCGCCTTGGAAACCCATGGCAAAAATCATGCCAGCAATACCAATTTCGTTAGCCAGCAAAGGCAACTGCAGTTGCGCTGCAAAGATCAGCCATATGCCGGCGGCAACACCTATCGAGATTCCAATGATCATGACGTTTTGGAGCTTGAACTTAAGGCCAAGTTTCGCGCCGAGCTGGTAGCCGAGAAGCCAACAGGTAGAGAAGGCGGTCATGACCCAACCGAAGGTGTTGGTAGTCATGCCGAAGCCGCCTTCGAATACGTATGGCGTTACGGTTAGGTGCGCAAAGAGTGCAATCGAGATGAATGACGCCACGATGAGCAGGCCAACGTAAGCGCGATCTTGCAATACGTGTCGGAAGCGTTTGCCCATGCCGCTGAAGACTGAATCTCGGCGATCAGAAATGGTGAGGGTCTCTTTCAGAGTGAATACCATCAGCAAACATACTGCTGTCGAGAAAGCTCCGAAGATTAGGAAAATGAAGTGCCAATGCATTCGCAAAACCAGCTGCGCACCGATTAGAGGACCGAAAACCGGAGCCATTCCCTGAATCCAGAAAATGCGACTCAAAAGCTTCATCATGCCCTCACCGGATGCAAGGTCGCGAACCATTCCGTTGGCGACCACAGCAGCTGCACTTGAGGCGATTGCCATCAACGCGCGGAATCCGATGAACATGTAGATATTCGCAGAAAATGCCGAACCCGCGCATGCCAAGGTAAACAAAGCCATAGACAAAATCAGCGGCAACTTGCGCCCAATTGAGTCGCTTAAAGGACCTGCCAAGATCTGGCCGATAGCATTACCTGCCGTAACCGCAGTCAGGCTGATCTGGAGCATTGCGATTGTGGTGTGGAAGTCCTTGGCAATAAAAACGGACGATGCGAGGAATGGGTCCACAGTGAACGGCATGAAGCACATGGCAAACGCCAAGAGCAGCACAAAAAGTGACTTCTGACGCGCGGTGAACTGGTTCAAGTTTCCTCTAACTAAGTGATTGTTCAGTAAAGCCTAACAAGTGAAGTTAAAAGTGAAACCCGCCCTGCCGAAGCAGAGCGGGTCTCGAAAAGTAGCGATCGACTAAGCGAGCGAAACCTTTGCGCCAGCAGCCTCAAGAGCAGCCTTTGCCTTCTCTGCGGTCTCCTTGTTAACGCCTTCTAGAACCTTTGCAGGTGCGCCGTCAACAACAGCCTTTGCTTCGCCTAGACCTAGGTTGGTAAGAGCGCGAACTTCCTTAATAACCTGGATCTTCTGGTCGCCAGCAGCCTCAAGAACGACGTCGAACGAGTCCTTCTCTTCAGCAGCTTCAGCAGCAGGTGCAGCAGCGCCTGCAGCAGCAACTGCAACAGGTGCAGCAGCGGTAACTTCGAATACTTCTTCGAACTTCTTGACGAAGTCGCTTAGCTCGATGAGCGATAGCTCCTTGAAAGCCTCGATGAGCTGGTCAGTAGTCAGCTTTGCCATTTGGTATCTCCTAATAGATTTTTGTAGCTAAAAAAGGGGTGTTAGTTTGATTCCTGCTTCGCGCGCAGAGCGTCGACGGTGCGAACGGCCTGAGCAAGCGGAGCGTTGAATGTGTAAGCAGCCTTGAACAGCGAAGCCTTGAGGACGCCTGCGGCCTTGGCCAGCAGTACTTCCTTGGTCTCGAGGTCTGCAAGCTTCTTAACCTCTGCAGCAGTTAGAGGCTTACCGTCTAGGTAACCGCTCTTAACTACCAATAGAGGGTTTGCCTTAGCAAAGTCACGAAGCTGCTTGGCTACGTTTACAGGGTCGCCCGAAACGAAAGCCATTGCCGAAGGACCTGCGAGCTGACCGTCAAATGCGGTAACTCCAGCGTTCTTTGCAGCAATTGCTAGCAGTGTGTTCTTTGCTACGGCGTAAGTTGCGTCAGCACTGATTGAACGGCGCAGCTCCTTGAGCTGAGCCACAGTGAGTCCGCGGTACTCGGTGAGCAGAACAGCGGTCGAGCTTGAGAACTTCTCAGTAAGCTCGGCGACGGTTGCTTCCTTGTTCGCCATGGCACTCCTTGGATAATTTGTTTTGCTGGTAGCCCCAGGACCCAGATAACTGAGCGAATCTAACTTTCGTTGAACCCGCGCAATAAAAAAGCTCCGGCGCAAGCGCACGGAGCAAAAACGTGAATAAACACGTAAGAAACTTCACACACCTGCGCGGGATGCCGCATTTACTGCGATCCTTCGTCAGCCGCGTGCAAACCTCAATGATTTTCATCGTTGGAATTTGCCCGCGCCCGAAACCAGCGGTCTTTGGCTAAGTTCCATTCTACCCGCCAAAAGACAAGGGGTGCAAGCCATTTCAGACTTGCACCCCTTGTTTGGAGAGTTTTTTCGCTTATTAGGCGTCGGCACGCTTCTTGCGTGGACGGTCGGTGCCTTCTGGGCGATCTGCCCAGCGACCCTTACCGTTGCCACCGTAGTTGCCACGGCCACCACCCGAACGGCCACTGCGGTCATCGCGGTCGCGTCCGTAACCACCACGGCCACCCGAGCGACCGCCGCGTGGGCCATCGCCGCCACGACCACCCGAACCGAAGTCCAGGGTGTCTACGGCAGGTGCCGGAGCAATTGGGCCAGCGAGCTGCTCAAGCAGTTCGTGGTTTGGGTAAACCTCGGTGTAGATACCGTCGCGCTCTGCACGGTTTAGAAGGTCTTCGATACGACGACGACGCTGACGCGGAATCATGGTAACGACGGTTCCTTCCTTTCCGGCACGGCCGGTACGGCCCGAGCGGTGTAGGTAGGTCTTGTACTCAAGAGGTGGATCTAGCTGAATAACTAGGTCAACATCGTCGACGTGGATACCACGAGCTGCAACGTCGGTTGCCACTAGAACGCGAGTGCCGCCGCGAGTGAATCGCTCTAGGTTGCGGTTTCGCTGGTTCTGGTTGAGGTCACCGTGTAGACGCGCTGCTGGTACGCCAGCTTCGGTCAGCGATTCGCTCAGGCTCTCGGCAGTTGCCTTGGTGCGGCAGAAGATGATCGACTTGCCAGCGCCCTGAACCAGACGAAGCAACACTGGGCTGCGGTCCTGGTCGTGCATGATTAGCACGCGGTGGGTGATGTTGGCGGTGTCGTTGGCCTCGTTTGGAACCTCGTAGGTGAACGGGTTTGGAAGGAATTCCTTCACAAGCGCGTCAACTTCGCGGTCTAGGGTTGCGCTGAACAGAAGCTTCTGGCTGTCGCCGGTTGCTGCCATGATTCGGCGAACACCTTCGATGAAGCCAAGGTCACACATGTGGTCTGCTTCGTCGATGACGATGGTCTCAACCTCTGAAAGGTCGACGATGCGCTGCGCCATTAGGTCTTCTAGACGACCCGGGGTTGCAACCAAAATGTCTACACCGCGGCTCATGGCGATTTCCTGCTTGCGCTGAGGAACGCCACCGTAGACGGTAGTGGTGTAGAAACCAACCGCGCGAGCAAGCTGGCTTGCGGTGCGGTCGATCTGGTCTGCAAGCTCACGGGTTGGAGCAAGAATAAGTGCGCGTGGCTTGTTTGGCTTGCGTGGCTGCGAGCCGCCGTTTACCAACTTGGTGATAACTGGCACACAGAACGCTACGGTCTTACCCGAACCGGTCTTTCCGCGGCCTAGAACATCCTGGCCTTCAAGAGCCGCTGGGATGGTTGCAGCCTGGATTGGGAATGGGCTTTCAGCACCCATCCCCTGAAGTGCGGTAACCAAACGTGGGTGGAGGCCCATCTCTTCGAACGAGCCGATGACAACTGCATCTTCAACGCTCTCGAGACGCTCGAGAACTACGTCCTCTGAGAATGCCTTCTTGTTTGGGGTGGTTGCGCGACGGTCGTCAAACGAACCCTGACGGGCGCGGTCGCGCTCTACGCGGTCCGGACGGTCTGCACGACGGTCGGTACCCGAGTTGTCGCGGTCGCCGAAGCGTGGACGGTCACCAAAGTCGCGCTTTGGGCGGTCCGAGAACGAGCGGTCGCCACCCGAGCGGCGGTCGTCACGGTCGCCGAAGCGAGGACGGTCCGAGAACGAACGGTCGCCGAAGTCGCGCTTCGGACGGTCGTTGAAGTCGAAGCCACCTTCGCGGCGTGGACGATCGTTGCGGTCGCCACCATCGCGAGGAGTGTAAGGACGGTCTGAACGGTTGCGGTCATCGCGAGCCGGACGGTCGTCGCGGTTGCCACCAAAGCCACCGCGGTTTCCTCCGAAGCCACCGCGGCCTGCTGGACGCTCTTCGCGAGGTGCCCAGTCCTTGCGGCGGTCTTCGCGACCACCGTTTGAACGGTCACGGTCGCCATACGATGGGCGCTCGTTGCGGTCGCCGTATGAAGGGCGGTCCGAACGGTTGCGGTCGCCGTAAGCTGGGCGGTCGCCGTAGCCACCGCGTCCTGCTGGACGGTCGTTGCGGTCGCCGCGCGGCGACCAGTCGCCACGTGCTGGACGCTCGTCACGCGAACCGCGGTCATCGCGGTCGGCGTAGCTACGACCCTTTGGGGCTTCCTTTTTTGCTTCGAAGAATGCTGCGCGCTGAGGCGAGCGGCCTCCGCGGCCATCTTCACGTTCTTTACCCTTGCCCGATGCGTGGCCTGCACCAGTAGGTGCGCCGGTCTTACCGTGGCGTGGTTTGCGGTCGCCTGCGCCAGGGCGCGACGAACCATTGCCGAATTTTGGCATGTTGGTGTTTCCTCTTTAGTTATGTGGGCCTGCATGGGAGTAGCACCCAGGCGCACGGTTCAATAAAGTCGAACTGCGCTAGACCCACATAAGTAGACGCCCGCCTTGCGGACTGTTATAGAGGAAAAGACTGGCACTTTATCGGTGTCCGGATATAGATACCGGTCGATTTAGGTAAAAGTGCTGCAAACGACTTTTGCGTTACGAAACTGTAACTTTTATAAGACTAACGGATTAGTCCGCGCTTGGCTAGAGCCGCGCTCAAATCAGGATCCGATGGCTCAACCAAGAACTCGCCATCCTCGAACACAATCACCGGGATGTTCTTGCGGCCCGAGATGCTCTCGGCTTCGGCGGCAAGCTCGGCGCTGTGCTCAACATCGTTGACCACGTAGTCAATCTCAAGACCATCTAGAAGGGCACGGCTGCGCTTGCAGTCGCGGCACCAGTCGGCTCCGTAGTAAGTAACTTCTGCCATTTTGATCTCCTAAATGTTTTGTCCTTGAAACTCTTCTTGCTTCCCGGTGGTTCGCCGCGGTTATCGCAGACGAATCCGGTCAGGAATATTCAACTCAGAACCATTAAATGTGATTCCCGTCAAATCTTTAACCACAATATCAGCATTGGTTTCCATTGCCTTTTCAGAGACGCCGATGATGAGACCCACGCCAGCCTCGATGGCCGCTTCGACGCCGGCCACGGCATCCTCGAAGACCACGCAGTCTTCTGGGTCTAGGCCGAGGTTTTTGGCGCCAAGCAGGTAAGGGTCGGGGGCCGGCTTGCCGCGCTCCACATCGTATGCGGTCACGAGTTCCGCCGGCACCGGAATGCCAGCGGCTTCGAGGCGAGCTCGTCCAAGGTTTGGGTTGGCGCTGGTGCATACCGTCCAGGTACCCGCAGTGAGTGATGTGGTCAGTTCCACCGCTCCGGGCAGTGCAACGGTGTCCTTGGCGGAATCCTGTTCGAGCTGGTTGATGTAGTCGTTGGCTTCTTCGAACTTCTCTGGTCCAACCATTCGAAGAACCATGTCCTGCGCACGAACACCGGCGTTCTCGGCGGTGTCCCAGTTCCAATCAGGCGCGTAACGCTTGGCCCAGGCACCCCAAGCCTCGCGAGCGGCAAGGTGGGAATCTACGAGCACGCCATCGTTGTCGAATAGCAGGCCTTTTGTGTCAAACTTCACTACTTTGCTTCGCTTTCTGCTGCTTCGCCGAGCTTTGACTCGCGGCCACGCTCCGCCAAAAGCAGGTAGGTGCCAACAATCACCAAAACCAACAAAACAAAGGTCGGTAAGAAGTTGTTGAGAAGCCAGCTCCATTTGAAGGGCTGCACATCGGCCACTTGACGAGTCCAGAGGTTTGGCTTCTTACCCGTTTTATTGAGGTAGGTGTGAATGTACCTAAATACGCGCAGCGAGCCAACGCTCTGCATCGCACTGAAATAGGAGGTGAGCGCCACAACCGCCGACCAAAGAATTCCCAAAACAAAATTTAGGTTCATAGCCCCACGGCTCGCGCCAACTGACTTACCCGTGACGCGCGCAAAATTGTTTGAAGCGGCGGCAAAGCGCGTTCCAAATACAAGGCTCACGCCAAGAATCGCAAAGATGATTGTCCAGATCCAGATTGAGAACGATGTTCCAGTGACGTCATAGACTGCCAAGCCAAAAACGATGGCCAATGCCCCACCGATGATTGGCAGCGAATAGCCGAGGCTCAGACTCTTGCGCGCCTGAGCTGTGGTTAGGTTACTCATCGTCGCCATCCTTGTGAACTCCAACGAACGCCTTGATAATCACGAACAATAAAAGGCCAGCGGTAAGGATGATTGGGACATAGACGTTGAGGATTCGGATTAGCTCGTTCGGCTTTTCCACTCCCCACTGTGGCGCGAGGCTCGACATCAGGCTTGCGATTCCGAAGATTGCTCCCGCAATCAGTGTCACGATGACGGACACCAGCGCAAAGCCACCAGCCACCTTCAGTAGGCGTGACTTCTCGCCATTGATCGCCAGGGATCGAGCCTGAACCGATGCCCATCCCAGCGCAGCCAAGCCCGCAATGAAAAGGTAGATTGCCGCGTGAACGATTTGCGGATTATGCGATACGCCATTTGGCGAGTAAGTGGTTTGCGGCTCGTAGAGTGTTGCAAATGCACCACCAACTACACAGAGCCAGAGAACCACATATCCGGCTAGCGGGAGGATGAGCGCCGTGCGCCCCTCACCGAATCTCTTCGTCAATGCGTTCACCATATCTACAGGCTACTATTTAGCCATGATTCTTGTTATCGGCGAAGCCCTTATCGACCTCATCGAGAACCGCTACCAGCCGGGTTCTTACAACGCCATCGTCGGCGGTGCGAACGCGAACGTGGCTATCGCACTAGCGCGCCGTGGAACCAAGCACCAGTTCCTCGGACGCCTGAGCTCGGACCGTTTCGGCAAGATCATCCGTGAAAAACTTGAGACCAACGGCGTTTCGCTAGACCACAGCATCGATGCCGAAGAACTCAGCACCCTCGTGGTTGTCGCCATCGACTCGAACGGTGTGCCTTCGTACTCGTTCTATGTGAACGGAACCGCCGACTGGGGCTGGACCCCGGCAGAGCTGCCAGACAACGTCGAGCTCGAGAACATGCACGCAACCGCCATCCAGTTCGGATGCCTCGGAATGGCGATGGAGCCAGGTAACCTCGTCATCGAGGGTTGGGCTCGCGACCACTACAAGCAGAACTCCGTGACCATCAGCCACGACATCAACATTCGCCCTGCACTTGGTTTCGAGCGCGAGAAGGAACGCCTACGCGTTGAGCGCATCAACGACATCAGCCACCTGATCAAGGCCTCTGATGAAGACATTCAGTGGCTCTACGACCTCGACGAAACCACAGATGACTTCCAGGAGCGCATCGACTCGATCGTGAAGTCGTGGATCGGCGACTCGGGTCGTCACGTGTTCGTCACCCGCGGCGCCGATGGCACCTCGCTCTACCGCCCATCGGGTGCGCGCATCGATGTACCGAGCCGCAAGATCAACGTTGCGGACACCGTTGGCGCCGGCGACACCTTCTGCGCCAACCTTATGGGCCAGCTCAGCGATGTTTCGGCACTGGGCTCCGACCCATTCGACCGCCTCACCAACCTGAGCGACGACACCCTGCGTGACTTCATCTATACCGCGGGCATTGCCGCATCG
>Ga0228703_1001465_pt1 | contig 14246 bp, 14 predicted proteins | sample McNCre217_Aug_MG_3_FD_178020 | JGI IMG/M metagenome (GOLD analysis project Ga0228703, IMG submission 178020) | Freshwater microbial communities from McNutts Creek, Athens, Georgia, United States - 29-17_Aug_MG | ecosystem: Environmental > Aquatic > Freshwater > Creek | place: USA: Georgia... | reverse complement strand
AAGTTCTTGCCACAACTGATCCGCAATGTGCGGACATGCGGGATACAACATGCGCAACAAAACAGAAACGCCTTCACAGACCACCGCGTGATCTCCTGCACTGTCGTCAGACTTGAAGTCTTCTAGGGCATTGAGCAGTTTCATACAGCCTGAGACAACTGTGTTGTATTGCATGCGTTCGTAGTCGTAGCTCACTTGCTTCAAAACCAAGTGCATTTCACGGCGTAGGTTTTTCGCATCTGCACGCAATGTAGTTGTAGCAACAGCACTATTGCTATGCAACAAACTCGCTGCGTGCTTGTGTGCAAACGCCCACACCCGACGCAAAAAACGATAACTGCCTTCAACGGCCGCGTCATTCCATTCCAACGTAGCTTCTGGTGGCGCGGTGAACATGGTGTACAGGCGCGCAGTATCCGCACCATATTTCTCAATCAGGTCTTGCGGGTCGATGCCATTGTTCTTGGACTTCGACATCGTGCCTACACCTTCGTAATCAATCGGTGTACCAACAGGCAACTCTCCGTCTGAACTCGTGGCTTTGTTTTTTAACTTGGCGCCAATCACCTTGCCGCCGTCATCCAAAACATGTTCGATATCGTGCGGCCAGAAATAATCTTTGCCACCTTTTGCAGTACGTCGCGAATAAATATGGTTGAGGACCATGCCTTGCGTCAGCAATTTAGAAAACGGCTCATCGATTTTCACGAGCCCTAAATCGCGCATCACCTTGGTCCAGAACCGCGCATACAGCAAATGCAAAATCGCATGCTCAATCCCGCCGATGTATTGGTCCATGCCACTACCGCCTGTTACATGCGAAGCATCACGCATCCAATAGTCCGTGCCATCGGCCACCATCTTTTCGGCATTCGTCGGATCGCAATAGCGCATGAAATACCAAGACGAATCGACAAACGTATCCATCGTGTCCGTCTCACGTCGCGCAGCCTTTCCGCACACCGGACACGTCACACCATGGTGAAACCCAGCATGCTTATTCAGCGGATTACCCGACCCGTCCGGAATACAGTCTTGTGGTAACACGACTGGCAAATCCTTTTCAGGCACAGGCACCGCACCATGCTCGTCGCAATGGATGATCGGAATAGGCGTGCCCCAATACCGCTGACGCGACACACCCCAATCACGCAAACGCCAAGTAGTCTTCTTCTCACCTAAACCAGCCGCGGCCAAATCAGCAGCCACCGCATCGACACAAGCCTTAAAAGCAAGCCCGTCGTACTTGCCAGAATTGATAGCAACGCCACGACCCTTTTCTGCATACCAATCTTGCCAAACAGAGTCATCAAACACCAAAGCCTCTGCGGCATTGGGTGCGCCAAGCGCCGATTTTGAGCTTGCGTATGAGGTGCTTGGCGTACCCGATGGCGCGGAGGCTCCCTCTGGCGAAGAATCCTTCAAACCCAAAGAGGTGCCGGCATCAGGTGCGCCGGGTGACGATTTTGCGCCAGCGTATGAGGAGCCCGGCGTACCTGATGTCGGCGCCGCCTTTCCGGAGGAAGCACCACGCAAAACAGCAACAACCTGCTTAATTGGAAGCGAGTACTTAAGGGCAAAAGCAAAATCCCGCTCATCATGCGCTGGCACCCCCATCACCGCCCCATCGCCATAAGACATGAGCACATAGTTACCCACCCAAACAGCAACAGCCTCACCCGTCAAAGGATGCTTTACAGAAAGACCGGTGGGCATCCCCAACTTATCCTTAACCGCCAACTCAGCCTCAGTAGTCCCCCCCGCCTTGCACTCTTCAATAAATGCTGCCAACGCAGGACTAGTAGCAGCCGCATGCAAAGCCAACGGATGCTCCGGTGCCACCGCACAAAACGTCACACCCATGATGGTGTCAGCACGGGTCGTGAACACATACATGCGGCCATCTTGAATCAATGCACCCGATGCATCGCGAATGTCATGTGTAAACGCAAAACGCACACCTTCGCTTTTACCGATCCAGTTCTCTTGCATCAAACGCACTTTGTCTGGCCAACCTGTCAATGTGGCTTTGTCGTTGCCAACCTGCACATGGTCTAACAACTCTTGCGCGTAATGCGTGATGTTGAGGTAGTAACCAGGAATCTCGCGCTTCTCGACCAATGCGCCGGTGCGCCAGCCACGGCCGTCGATCACTTGTTCATTGGCCAACACGGTTTGGTCTTCCGGGTCCCAATTCACCACTTGGGTTTTGCGGTAGGCGATGCCTTTCTCAAGCATCTTCAAAAACAACCACTGGTTCCATTTGTAATAACTCGCGTCGCAGGTTGCGACTTCACGCGACCAATCGATCGCCAAACCCATCGCCTGCATTTGCTTTTTCATGTAGGCGATGTTTTCGTAAGTCCACTTGGCAGGTGGCACACCGTTTTTGAGTGCTGCATTTTCTGCAGGCAATCCAAACGCATCCCAGCCCATAGGCATCAGAACGTTGTAGCCCTTCATGCGCAAATGGCGCGTGAGCATGTCGTTGATGGTGTAGTTGCGCACATGGCCCATGTGCAACTTGCCGCTGGGGTAGGGCAACATGGAACAGGCGTAGTACTTTTGCTTGGGGTTGCCGTTTTTATCTTTGGCGTGTTCGACTACGCGGTAGGCATCGGCTTGGGTCCAGGCGGCTTGCGCAGCGCGCTCCACCTCAGTATGGTTGTATTTGTCTTGCATGGGGAAAAGTCTAAGCCCCTGAGCAGACAGGGGAACTTTGCGATTTTAGGGCTTGCGCTCGGTCACAAAGCCAATACGGCTCAAGCCTGCTTGCTGGGCCAACCCCATGACTTCGACCACTTGACCGTAGGGCACTTTGACATCGGCCTGCAGTTGAACTTCAGGCAGCTCTTGGGCTCCCTCTTGGACGGCTTGGTTGGCACGGTTGCGCAAGGCCTTGGCCAATGCATCAAAGAGGATTAATTCTTTGTCTAAATAGATTTCGCCTTGGGCATTGATGGCGATAGACACCACACGTTGCGCTACTCCGGTGGGGGCAGATTGCGCTTTGGGTAGATCGAGCTTTAAGGCGCTCATCATCAAAGGCGTGGTGATGATAAAAATCACCAACAAAACCATCATCACATCGACCAAAGGCGTGACGTTGATCTCGCTCATCGGCTTTTGATCCGCCACACGCTCGAATCGACCAAAAGCCATCAGAGTGCGCGCACGTCGTGCGCAAATCCTTCGAGTTCATGCTCGAGTCGGTTGATCATGCGACCCATCACATTGAATGCCAGCACAGCAGGCAAAGCAACACCCAAGCCTGCAGCTGTCATGATGAGCGATTCGCCCACAGGGCCCGCCACTTGTTCAATAGAGAGTTGGCCTGCAGTCGCAATGCCAGTAAGCGCGTGGTAAATGCCCCATACCGTTCCGAGCAATCCGACAAAAGGTGCGGTAGAGCCCACCGTCGCCAACAAAACTTGCCCCCATTGCAAACGCTGCAACACGGTGTGCAAAGCATCACGCAACACTCGTGTACGTTGGGTGAGAACATCGCCTTGCGTGCCAAGGGTATTGGGCATCAATTGCTGTTGGGCTTGGGCCAAGGGTGTGAGTACCGCATGTCGATCAACCGACTGCAATGCACGCACAGCTTGCGCAACATCGCTGGCTTGCCAAAACACCGCTTTACCTTGTGCGATGTCTGTTCCTACGCGTCGCAAAAACCAAGTTTTGTAAACAATCACCGTCCAGCTGGCAACAGACATGGCCAACAGCACCAAGGCTAAAAAGCTGCTTAGCGCGTCACCAGCAATATCGGGCGCAAACTGGTTCATCGCAAGCCGAGCACATCAAACATGTCGAATAAGCCCGTCTTCTTATCCGCCAAGAAAGCGGCAGCGCGCAAGCTACCTTGCGCATACGTGGCACGACTCGAAGAGCGATGCGTGATCTCGATCCGCTCGCCTGTTCCTGCAAATAAAACGGTGTGGTCTCCGACGATGTCACCGCCACGGATGGTGGCAAAGCCAATCGTATTGGGGTCGCGTTCTCCGGTGTGACCATAACGCTCGTAGACCGCGCACTCGCTCAAATTACGGCCCATGGCCTCGGCCATCACTTCACCCATCTTGAGCGCAGTACCAGAAGGCGCGTCGACTTTGTGGCGGTGGTGGGCTTCGATGATTTCAATGTCATAGCCCGTAGGCATGGCTTTCGCTGCCATTTGCAAAAGCTTGAGGGTGACGTTGACGCCCACGCTCATGTTCGGTGCCATCACGATCGCCGTGTGTTTGGCCGCTTCTGCGATATGGGCTTTTTGCGCATCGCTAAAACCCGTGGTGCCAATCACCATCTTCACACCCATGGCGCGGCACACATCGACATGCGCCATCGTGCCTTCAGGGCGGGTGAAGTCGATCAACACTTGGCTGTTGGCCAAACCTTTGCGGATATCCGACTCGATCGTCACGCCGCTGGCTTGGCCTAAGAAACCGGTGGCGTCGTTGCCAATGCCATGGCTGGAAGGAATATCCAGTGCGCCAGCGAGTTGGCATTCAGGCGTGTCACGCAATGCCTCGATCAACATGTGGCCCATGCGACCACTCGCGCCAGCAACAGCAACTTGGATGGGGTGTGGGGTGTGGGCCATAGCTTTACAAAGTGTGGGGAAAGTTAACGCGTATTGCCCTCAAGCGGGGGATAGCTTGCAGGCGGCGTGGCGGCAGAAGCGTTCGAGGTGCTGGTTGCAGCAGACGACTTAGGTGGTAGCTTGGCCAATTCTTCAGGACTGGCTTTGAGCTCAGGCAATTTGGAAGGTGGGCGACGGGTATCCAGTTTGGCAGCGAACTCCGCCTCGGTAGGCAGTGGGTCGCCGTCTACGCGGTCGAGCACATCGCCTTTGAAATAAACAGTGAAACGACGCAACTGCGGTTCACTGCCTTGACGACGAATGGTGAATGCGTAATCCCAACGCTCTGCATGAAACACGCTGGTGACCAAGGGGGTTCCCAAAATATCGCGCACCGCTTGTCTTGGCATGCCTGCGCGAAGAGCTTGCACTTGCTCTTTTGACACAAAGTTGCCTTGCACGACTTCAGGCTGGTAAATCTTCACAGGGCTATAGCCACACGACCACAAAGCCAAGACCGCGACAAGCGCTAACGCGTTCAAGCCAGAGCGCTTGAAATGCGAAAGCTGTACGGTTTTTTGAAGGGAGTGGAACATGGTGGACAAGCCCACAAAGGGTGTTTAGCGAAGAAGCGTGATTGTAACGATCACGCGGATCACGCAGTGCGTTTAGGGGTTACCTTGCGACATGGCACGCTGGTGTCGTGCCATAAATTCTTGGTAGGTATCGATACCGCGCAATTGCAAAATCGTGTTGCGCACTGCGGCCTCGACCAACACCGCAATATTGCGTCCAGCCACCACTTGCACGACCACTTTGCGCACGGGTACGCCAAGTACATCTTGCGACAACGGCTCGTGTGGCAAACGGTCGTAATCACGTTCCAAGGTTTCTTTGCGTACCAAATGCACGATGAGTTTCAAACGCATCCTGCGACGTACCGCCGTTTCACCAAAGATGGCGCGGATATCAAGCAAACCAATGCCGCGCACTTCGAGCAAGTTTTGTAGCAGCTCGGGGCATCTGCCTTCGATAGTGGCTTGGTTGATGCGGTACAAATCGACCACGTCGTCAGCAACCAAACCGTTGCCGCGAGAAATCAATTCCAAGCCGAGTTCGCTTTTGCCTAAACCCGACTCGCCGGTGATCATCACGCCCAAACCCAAAATGTCCATAAAGACGCCATGCATGGAGGCGCGGTCCGCGAAATGCTTGGACAAATAGGCGCGCAAAACATCGATCACAAAAGCCGACGACTCAGTGGTGGCAAACATCGGAATTTGCGCCCGCTCACACATAGAGACCAATTCGCCTGGCGCTGTTTGACCATCGGCCAATATCAAGACCGGTGGCTCAAGCGTGACGATGCGCGAGATACGGCGCAAGCAATCGACACTGGCGCTGTTGGTCAGATATGCGATTTCTCGCTCACCCAATATTTGTACGCGGTAAGGGTGGATGTAGTTGAGGTAACCCACCAAGTCGGCACCTGAGCGGGCAGCGCGCACAGCGACTTCGTCGAAGCGGCGCTCTGAAGCGCCGAGGCCCGCCAACCACTGCCAGCGCAACTGGCCACGAAAGGCTTCAAATAAAACGTCTGCACTGATCGCGGTGGGTTTCACGCTTGCACCGAATTCCAAGTCGCCACGATGTTGTGCAAAGCACTGGCATCCTGCGTGGTTTTGATTTTTTCGCGCAATGCCGTGTCGCTAAGCAGCTCGGCGATTTCTGAGAGGATTTCTAAATGCTTTTGGGTCGACGCCTCAGGCACGAGTAAAAAGATCAACAAGCCCACTGGCTGTTCATCTGGCGCATCAAACCCAATTGGGCGGGCCAACTGAAACACGGCGGCCATGGGTGACTTGAGGCCTTTGATGCGGCCATGCGGTATGGCCACACCATATCCCAAGCCAGTAGAACCCAACCGCTCGCGGGCAAACAAACTGTCCGCCACCAAAGCCCGACTTAAGCCGTGTAGTTCTTCAAATAACAAGCCCGCCTCTTCAAAGGCACGTTTTTTACTGGTGACATCCACTTGCACAAGGACTTGCGCGGGCGGGAGTATGGCGGCTAGGCGATTCATAGTAGGTGGCAGATTATGCACCCGTAGAAACCCTTGTCAAAAATAACAAAACCGCCTGAAAAGGCGGTTTGTTTGGGTGCTTACAAAAGCAGTGATCACATCATGCGTTTAGGGCTTTCGTGATGGTGGCTGCGGATACGGTCTTTGTGTTTCACCACCTGTCTGTCTAATTTGTCGACCAGGTCGTCGACTGCGGCATACAAGTCGTGGTGGGCGCTCTCAGCGAACATGTCGTTGCCTTTGACATGGATATTGCACTCAGCCTTTTGGCGACCTTCTTTTTCGGTTTGGTTCTCGATGCTCAATAGCACTTTGACATCCACCACTTGGTCAAAATGCCTGGTGATTCGGTCTAGCTTATCGGTCACATAACTACGCAATGCGGGGGTAACTTCAAGATGGTGACCGCTGATCGTTAAATTCATAAGAAAACCTCCTTTTGTGATGGGCAGTTTCACTATGCGCCTACTACGGAAAAAAGGCAATGGGATGAAATCAAATACTGTGTGGTTTTTTATCCCCATAAACCCCTAGTCCTGCCCCACCTCGGTGCCATAATCTGCCCCGACTAAGGGATCGCCATGCTCAATATCTTTTCGCTGGCCAACGGACGACTTTTCCAAGAAGAAATCGAATCGTTGGAGGAACTCTCTAAATTCCAGCCAATTTGGGTGGACCTCGAATCGCCGACCCCCGAAGAAAAGCGTTGGGTCAAGCAGTATTACGGTTTACAGATCCCCGAAGACGCGATGGACGAGGACATCGAGGAATCGGCCCGTTTCTACGAAGAAGACAACGGCGAATTGCATATCCGTAGCGACTTTCTGATCGCCGACGAAGACGAGCCCCGCACGGTGCGCGTGGCGTTCATCTTGAACCAAAACAACGAGTCCCTCAAAAGCCGTGGCGTGCTGTTCTCGATACACGACGAAGACGTGCCCGTGTTTCGCCTCCTGCGTATGCGCGCGCGTCGTGCGCCGGGGTTGATTCAAGACGCAAAAGAAGTACTGCTCAAACTCTTCGATGCGGATGCCGAATATTCCGCCGACACCCTTGAAGGCATTTATGACCAGCTCGAAAAAGCGGGCAAATTGGTGCTATCTAAGGACGTGACCGACGAATTAGCGGGCGAGGTGTTGGGCGCCATCGCCCGTCAGGAAGACTTGAACGGACGTATCCGTCGCAATGTGATGGACACCCGTCGTGCGGTGAGTTTCATGATGCGCTCCCGCATGCTCAACGCAGACCAGTTTGAAGAAGCACGGCAAATCTTGCGCGACATCGAGTCACTCGACAACCACACCGCGTTTTTGTTCGACAAGATCAACTTCTTGATGGACGCGACGGTCGGTTTCATCAACATCAACCAGAACAAGATCATCAAGATCTTCTCGGTGGCCAGCGTTGCTTTGCTGCCACCCACGTTGATAGCCAGCATCTACGGCATGAACTTTCAGTACATGCCAGAACTCAGCCAAACCTGGGGCTATCCCTTTGCCATCGTGTTGATGGCGGGTAGCGCGGTGGTGCCTATGTGGTACTTCCGTAAGCGGGGGTGGTTGAAGTAATTTCCGTTGCTGCATTTTTAGACATCAGCATTTTTCACCATCAAGGAGCCCAACATGGCTGAAGTTAAAACATCGCAGGTCTTTGGCATCATTGGTGGCAGCGGTGTCTACGATATCGAAGGCCTCACCAACAAAGAATGGCGCAAAGTGGAATCGCCATTTGGCGAACCGTCTGACGCATTGCTATTTGGTGAACTCAACGGACAGCGCATGGTGTTTTTGCCACGACATGGACGTGGTCACAAAATCCCTCCCAGCGAGATAAATTTCAAAGCCAATATCGACGCATTAAAGCGCTCCGGCGTTACAGATGTGGTCTCAGTCAGCGCTGTCGGCTCTTTAAAAGAAAACCTTCCACCGGGGACGTTTGTGGTGGTCGACCAATTTATCGACCGCACCTTTGCCAGAGAGAAAAGCTTTTTTGGAACCGGATTGGTTGCGCATGTTTCGATGGCTCACCCCGTTTGCGGAAGACTCGGCAAACACCTTTTGCAAGCTGGAAAAGACGCTGGCATCAATATCGTCGATGGCGGCACATACCTAGTCATGGAAGGTCCTCAGTTTTCTAGCTTGGCAGAGTCTGAGCTCTACAGAACTTGGAACTGCGACGTTATTGGCATGACAAATATGCCCGAAGCCAAGTTGGCACGCGAAGCGGAGCTTTGTTACGCCTCGGTAGCCATGGTGACTGATTTTGACTGTTGGCACCCCAACCACGACGCTGTGACGGTTGATGCCATTGTCAAAGTACTTATGGCTAACGCAGAAAACGCCAGATCATTAGTAAAAACCGTTGCTCCGAAGTTGCAATCCGATGCAAGCGCCTACCAATGCGCTTGCCGTAGCGCCCTGCAATTCGCCATCATCACCCAGCCCGAAGCGCGTGACCCCGCGATGTTGCAACGACTCAACGCGGTTGCCGGTAGCGTACTCGCACCTCAAAAATGAACGGGACTGCTAAAGCGCAAGTTCAAGCGCAGTCTTTAACCTCTGAAGGTTTTCTGCGTGCGCAACTTTTGATAACGGCACAAGAGTTAGACACATTAGGCCTTAACCGCGGCACGTCCGGCAATGTGTCGGCGCGCGTATCTTCAAGCCATTGGCTGGTCACACCTTCTGGTGTGCCAGTTGATGAGTTATCAGCCGATGCTATGGTTTTGATGGACTTCCACGGTAAACCTGCTAGCGATGGCAAGCCATCTAGCGAATGGCGTTTTCACTATGACATTTTGATGGCGCGCCCCGAAGTCGGTGCCGTGGTTCACACCCACTCGCGTTTTGCTACTGCGTTTTCTTGTTTGCAAAAAGACATTCCAGCCTTTCATTACATGATCGCTGTCGCAGGTGGGGACAGCATACGTTGCTGCCCTTATGCGTTGTTTGGTAGTCAAACTTTGTCTGACTTAGCACTTGGTGCACTTAAAGATCGCAAGGCATGCCTTTTAGGCAACCACGGAATGATTGCGGTAGGTAAAGGCCTCTCTACCGCTTTGGCCTTGGCTGTCGAAGTTGAAAGTCTCTGTGAGCAGTATTGGACTGCTTTGCAACTCGGGCAACCCAACATCTTGTCTCCGAACGAAATGACTGAGGTCCTTGAGAAATTTAAAACGTATGGGCAACTTCGATCTGCCGAATAAGTTGCCATCTAGATTGATTTCTTAAAACAGACGCGCTATTCATTTTTGAATCACTTCTTAAAACCAAATATCTTCTTGTAAATAAATCTACTAATCAACGCCATGCCCATCAAATCACGTATACGCACAGTTCCCCACTATCCCAAAACCGGCGTGATGTTTAGAGACATCACGACCTTGCTTAAAGATCCAACGGGTTTGCAGTTGGCCGTGAAATCCATTGCCGATCACTTTCGCGCTCAGCCTATCGACCGAGTTGCCGGCATAGAAGCTAGGGGCTTTATATTGGGTGCGGCTGTGGCCTATGAACTGGGACTGGGGTTCATTCCTGTCCGCAAAAAAGGCAAGCTCCCCGCAGAAGTTGTAGGTCAAGATTACGCCTTGGAATACGGCACAGACCGTATCGAAATCCACACTGATGCCATTGCTCCTGGCGAGTCAATTCTTTTGATTGATGATTTGATAGCTACTGGCGGCACAGCGGCAGCGGCTTGTGCTTTGATACGAAGCATGGGCGCCAATGTGCACGGTTGCGGATTTGTGATTGACTTGCCCGATCTTGGCGGACGACAACTGCTGGAACAACTTGGCCATTCTGTATTCGCTTTGTGTGAATTTGAGGGCGACTAACGTGAACCCAATTTCCGATGCAAACAAGCTCAGCAAACAAAAGCAATTTGTAGAAACTTTGCGCTGGCGCGAAGGGCGGCTAGAGATGATCGACCAGCGGGTATTGCCCATGCACTTTGAATACTTGGCCTATACCAATGCAAAAGAAGTAGCAGAAGGAATTCGCAGCATGGTCGTTCGTGGCGCTCCCGCAATTGGTTGCGCTGCCGCCTATGGAGTGGCATTAGAGGCTTTAGCGTTACAACATCAGACAACTGCTGCGTTTAACCAAGCCATGGAGCAAAGTTTTGAGCAGTTAGCCCAAAGCCGCCCCACTGCTGTCAACCTGTTTTGGGCCTTGCAGCGTATGCGCGCTTGCTGGGAAAAAGTATCCTCCGAGCCACTCCAAAAAATTGCTGAAGTGCTTTTAGAAGAAGCACATGAACTGTCCAAAGAAGACATTCGCATCAACCGCGCCATGGGTGCGTTTGGCGCCTCTCTGCTTAGTGATGGCGCTCGTGTTTTGACACATTGCAATGCAGGCGCCCTAGCCACAGCAGGTCACGGAACAGCCTTGGGCGTATTTCGTTCAGCAATTGAGGCTGGTAAAAAAATATCGGTGATTGCCGATGAGACCCGTCCTTTTCTGCAAGGCGCAAGACTCACCGCATGGGAGATGGTTCAAGAGAATATTCCCGTCACCCTCATCACCGACAACATGTCGGGACATTTGATGCAACAAGGGGAAATTGATGCGGTGGTGGTCGGCACAGACCGTGTTGCTGCCAATGGCGATGTCGCTAACAAAATTGGTACCTATATGGTGGCCGTATTGGCCAAGCGCCACGGCATTCCTTTTTATGTGGCCTGCCCGCTATCCACTATTGATTTGTCTATCTCACAAGGCCAAGACATCCCGATTGAAGAACGCTCAAGCGGCGAGGTATTGGGTTTTAGAGACTATCGCTGGGCGCCGGAAGGGGTTAGTGTGCGCAACCCCGCTTTTGATGTCACTCCAGCAGAACTGGTGACAGCGCTCATCACAGAAAAAGGGGTTGTCCACAACCCCAATAATCAGAATATCTCTGCTCTGTTTAAGTAGAGAGGCGACTGGACAGGAGTTGGACGAAGCCGCCTTCAACTCTGCACAAAGCCCTACTAGATAAGGCTTAGAAGAGTTACTCCACCGCCTTCACCATATCCTCCACCACCTTCTTAGCGTCCCCAAACACCATCATGGTCTTATCCATGTAGAAGAGTTCGTTGTCGAGACCTGCGTAACCTGCGGCCATAGAGCGCTTGTTGACGATCACGGTTTTGGCTTTGTAGGCTTCCAAAATTGGCATGCCGTAGATCGGCGAGCCTTTGATCATCGCGGCAGGATTGACCACGTCGTTGGCACCCAAGATGATGGCGACGTCAACTTGTCCGAACTCGCCGTTGATGTCTTCCATCTCGAACACTTGGTCGTAAGGCACTTCGGCCTCGGCCAACAACACGTTCATGTGGCCTGGCATACGGCCCGCAACAGGGTGGATCGCGTATTTCACGCTGATGCCTTTGTGCATCAGCTTCTCTGCCAATTCGTTCACCGCATGCTGGGCGCGCGCCACAGCCAAGCCGTAACCGGGGACGATCACGACGCTCTCGGCATTTGCCAAGATGTAAGCCGCGTCATCTGCGCTACCGCTCTTCACTGGGCGTTGCTCTTGCGCACCAGCACCCGCAGAGCCGGTCTCGGCACCAAAGCCGCCCAAGATCACGCTGAAGAAGGAGCGGTTCATCGCCTTACACATGATGTAACTCAGAATCGCGCCCGAGCTTCCCACCAAAGAGCCAGCAATGATCAGCATGCTGTTGTTGAGCGAGAAGCCAATGCCCGCAGCGGCCCAACCCGAGTAACTGTTGAGCATGGACACAACTACCGGCATATCTGCACCGCCAATGGGGATGATGATCAGCACGCCCATGACGAACGACAAGAACAACATGGCCAAGAAGGCGGTCCAGTTTTCGGTGGCGACAAACATCAAGCCCAAGCCAATGGTTGCCAAGCCCAACACCAAATTGAGCATGTGCTGGCCCGAGAAACTCACAGGCGCGCCTTGGAACAGACGGAATTTGTATTTGCCCGACAACTTGCCAAACGCAATCACAGAGCCGCTGAAGGTGATCGCACCAATCGCCGCACCCAAGAACAACTCCAAACGGTTGCCCGTAGGAATGGGGAAGCGGCGCATCATTTCAGTAATCACCAAACCTGCGGAGGTTTGAATGCCTGAGGCAATTTCTTCAGGCGCAGGCGTGATGCCAAACGCCCAAGGCTCAGCGACAGCCGCCACCGCGATGAACACCGCAGCCAAGCCAATCATGCTGTGCATGAAAGCGACCAGCTCGGGCATCTTGGTCATTTCGACGCGTTGCGCCATGAGCGTGCCCGCGCCGCCACCAATCACCAAACCTGCCAAGACCCAGCCCATGCCCAAGGCAGAACCTGAGAGCTTCAAGATGAGCGCTGCCGTAGTGATCACCGCGATGGTCATGCCCAACATGCCAAAAATATTGCCGCGGATCGACGTGGTCGGATGGCTCAAGCCTTTCAAAGCTTGGATAAAACAAATACTCGCCACCAAATACAGCAGCGTCACCAAATTCATCGTCACGAAATCCATATTCATGCTTTGTCTCCTTGGGGAGCTTTAGCAGGTTTGTCTTTTTTCTTGAACATCTCGAGCATGCGGCGTGTGACCATGAAGCCACCAAACACATTGACTGCGGCCAAGGCCACCGCCAACACGCCCATGGTTTTGCCCAAGGTGGTAGTGGTCATCGCGGCGGCCAACATAGCACCGACGATCACGATGGCGGAGATGGCATTGGTCACCGCCATCAAAGGCGTGTGCAATGCAGGCGTGACAGTCCAGACCACGTGGTATCCCACGTAGATTGCCAGCACAAAAATAATCAGATTCACAAGGGTGGGAGAGACGGCATCCATGGTGTGTAGTTCCTCAAATTCATTTCTTGACGACCGCGCCATCGCGGGTCATCAAACAAGCGGCGACGATGTCGTCTTCCATATCGATATGCAGCGCACCTTCTTTGTTGATGATGAGCTTTAAAAAGTCCAGCACATTGCGGGCATACAAGGCGCTCGCGTCGGCGGCGACCAGCGCAGGCAAATTGGTCTCGCCCACCAAGGTGACGCCGTGTTTGATCACGGTTTTGCCAGCCTCTGTCAGTGGGCAGTTGCCGCCTACGCCGTCTGGGCCTTTGCCAGCAGCGATGTCGATGATGACCGAGCCTGGCTTCATCGCTTTGACCATGTCTTCGCTCACCAAGACGGGTGCGGCGCGTCCGGGTATCAAGGCAGTGGTGATCACCAAATCAGCCAGCGCAACACGTTTGGCGACTTCGATTTTTTGGCGGTCTAACCAACTCGCAGGCATGGGGCGGGCGTAGCCACCCACGCCTTCAGCGGCTTCTTTTTCTTCGGCGGTTTCAAACGGCACGTCGATGAATTTGGCACCGAGTGACTCGACTTGTTCTTTCACGCTAGGGCGCACGTCTGTGGCTTCAATAACAGCGCCCAAGCGTTTGGCGGTGGCGATGGCTTGCAAGCCTGCGACGCCAACCCCCAATATGACCACGCGGGCGGCTTTCACCGTACCGGCAGCCGTCATCAGCATCGGCACAAAGCGTTGGTATTTGTCGGCGGCCAGCATCACGGCTTTGTAGCCCGCGATATTGGCTTGCGAAGATAAGAC
>Ga0228703_1001463_pt1 | contig 14277 bp, 17 predicted proteins | sample McNCre217_Aug_MG_3_FD_178020 | JGI IMG/M metagenome (GOLD analysis project Ga0228703, IMG submission 178020) | Freshwater microbial communities from McNutts Creek, Athens, Georgia, United States - 29-17_Aug_MG | ecosystem: Environmental > Aquatic > Freshwater > Creek | place: USA: Georgia... | reverse complement strand
CGGGCAATGGCACGGGCCGCAGCATTGTGCACGTGTCAACCGTTGGCGTCACCGAGGTTATCCGACCAGACGGGTCCGTAAGTGCTTACCTCAAGCCGTTCACACGTGGTTACCTGATTCAGCGCGTGGCCCTGAAGAGCGACTTAACTCCGGCCATGCGCTTCTATGGCTGGGTAGATGATCTGGCTCTAGCAACCGCTGCTCTGGTCCTAGTCTGGTTCCTAGCCTCCCATAATCGTCGCAGAGATTTCCTAAAGGCGAACGCTAGCTTGGGCTATTAGATTCAGTTTCACCAACCAAGAAGGAACCCGTTGAAAACCCTCGTGATCATGCCCACCTATAACGAGGCGCTGGGCATTGAGTGGATGGTTTCCAACCTGCTGGATAAGGTCCCAAACATCGATGTGTTGATTGTGGACGACAATAGCCCTGACGGCACCGGCGACCTTGCCGAAAAACTTTCGGTTTCTAACGCAAGAGTGAAGGTTCTGCACCGAACTGAGAAGAACGGTCTAGGTCCGGCTTACCTTGCAGGTTTTCAATGGGGATTCCAAAACGAGTATGACTACCTAGTGGAAATGGATGCCGACGGCAGCCACAGGCCTGAAGACCTACCTGCTCTGCTCAAAAGTTCAGAAGCCAACGATCTAGTTATTGGTTCGCGCTGGGTTCCGGGCGGCGCCATCAAGAATTGGCCAGCCTCTCGCCAGTTGATTAGCCGAGCCGGAAATGGCTACGCCCGATTCATGTTGCGTTCCGGAATCAAAGACATCACAGCTGGCTTCCGGGTCTATCGTTCCAGTTTCCTGCGGCAACTCGATTTGGAGCACATCGCTTCGCACGGATACTCGTTCCAAGTTGAGATGGCCTATCGAAGCCACAAGGCTGGTGGGCGAATCATTGAGGTGCCCATAACATTTGTGGAGCGCGAACTTGGTGTGTCCAAGATGAGCCGCCGCATCGTTTTTGAGGCCCTCTACCTGATCACCAAGTGGGGATTTGAACGAGCCCTAGGCAAGAAGTAGGCCGCCGTCGAGGCAACATCCGGGCAAAGAAAAAGGCCACTCTGAATTCTCAATCGCGGTGGCTTTTTCGGTAGGTCTACTAGTTAGGTGTCACGTTAGTTCCGTGGGCAGCCAATCTCTTGGCGCGAAGTACCTCAAGTCGCTCTTCTAGAATCTCTTCCAACTCCTCAACCGACCTGCGCTCAAGCAGCATCTGCCAGTGAGAGCGAGGAAGTTTCTCCACCAGGTCGCCCAGGTCAACCATCTGACCGTCTTCCAGCAAAATGGCTTCCTTCGAGCAGGTCTTACATTCCCAAACCTGAGGGATTTCAGCGTCTGCAGAGAAAACCAATTCGGAAACGTGACCGGCAGGGCACTGGTAGAGGTGCTTGCCACGAGCTTCGTAGTGCACACCGCGGTCGGTCTCAAGGCTCTGTGTGCCCAAACGCATTCCGCGCATAGTTTGCTGTGACATTTTTCCTCCATAAACCCTTTTGGGGCAAAGATTTCCTAGTAAGTAACCAAACAATCAGAAATGGAAAAACATTCCGATTTTCGGGTTCGCTAGTTGCAAAGGGCCTCAGCGGCGAGATCGGCTCTATCGGTGACAATTCCGGTGGCGCCTAGTGCCAGCAATCTTTGCATTTCGGGCACCTCGTTGATTGTCCAAAAGTGTGCCTCAACGCCAATGAGTTTCAATGCAGCCAAGAATGACTCGTTGGCAAAAGTTAGTGGACCAGAGGACACAGGAACCTGTATCGCGGCTGCACCGCGAAGTGCCGCTCGCAATCCTCTGTAACCCAGCGTGGAACTGAGTCTGGCTGCCAAAACGCCTACACTGCCCGCAGATGAAACTGAACCCGGCAAGAGCCGCTGCGCCGCCAACCGACGAGCATCACTGAAGCTGGCGACCAAAACGCGCTGGTTTGCGTTCAGTTCGGAAATCACGCGTGAGCCGGCTTGCACCGCCGCTCCCACCTTGAAGTCCAGGTTGAATCTAGCTTTTGGGAATTCCCGAAGCACCTGATCCAGCGTTGAAATTGAGCCGCCGTGCGCCAACTTAAATTGGGCAATTTCACTCGAATGCAACTGGCTAACCCGAGCCGGCAAACCAGCAACCCGCGACAGATCGTCGTCGTGAAACAAAATGGCTACCCCGTCTGACGTCACCTGAATGTCACTCTCAATGTGAGTGGCACCAACTTCTAGAGCTCGCGCGAAGGCGGGAATAGTGTTTTCATCGATGGATTCCCCTTTGGCTCCCAAAGTTAGACCCCGATGGGCTAAGACTCTCGGTACGGTGGTGGGGTAGAGGTAGGTCACGAGGCTAGGCTAGCAACATGATTGCCAAACACGCCCTGAGGTTCACCAAACTGATGCTTGGTCTTTACCTTTACGGCGTGGGAATCGCGCTCATGGTGCATGCGTCTATCGGCATTCCGCCCTGGGACGTAATGGCTCAGGGAATCTCCAAGCAGCTGAATATCAGCTTTGGCATGGCAACAGTGTTGGTGAGCGCCCTAGTGATGCTTGCCTGGATTCCAATCCGCCAGAAACCGGGCATTGGAACCGTACTTAACGGACTCCTAATCGGAGTATTTGCGGACTCAGTGATGCCTTGGCTTCCGGTTACCAACGTGTATTGGATTCAGTTGTTGCTGTTTTTAACTGGCATGGTGGTTGTAGCTGTAGCCATGGGCTTTTACATCAGTACAAACTACGGAACAGGTCCGCGAGACGGATTCATAGTTGGCATGCAGCGAACCCTGAAACGACCGCTCTGGATTGTTCGCGGAACCATCGAACTTTCAGTGCTAGCCCTCGGCTGGTTACTCGGGGGACAGGTTCGCGAAGGGACGGTTATTTTCGCAGTTGGTATCGGCTACCTTATGCAACTTTCCTTCAAGGCTTTTGGCCTTAAGACGCACAAAGCGTCGGCCAAGCAGGGGCCAGTTGATCACGAGTTCACCCAACCAGAAGCCGATCCAGGCGCATTTTAGAGTTATGTAAACCCAATATTATGTCAAGCAAACATAGGCCCGCTAATCCAGAGTCCGCCCTACACGTGAAGCACAGGGAAACCGCTCGCATCCTTCTTAGCAACGAGCGTTCCGAAATCTTTCTAATCCAGACCCACTGGGATCCGGGAACGGGTTTACCGCCGCGTTGGCTAACTCCGGGTGGTGGCATCGATGCGGGTGAAACTATTGAAAAGGCCGCGATCCGCGAGCTATTTGAAGAGACTGGAATGTCGGTCACCGCGGCAGATTTGGGTGATTTGGTGCACAGGATGGATTTCAGAGTGGACTGGGCCAACGGCACATACGAAACCGGTGTGGCACATTTTTATGCTCTGAAGACAACTTCAGATTTCGTGTTGGACAAGACCCACTGGACCATTGATGAACACCGCGACGTAATCGATTACCGCTGGTGGAGCGTTCCTGAGCTAAAAGCATCGGGCGCTTTGGTGGGGCCGCCAGGGCTACTGGACTATCTGGAGAACCACTTCCCAGTTTGATATCGTTTGTCCGATAATGAACATTATGTCAAGTAATGTTTTATTGGAGAATAGGGCCACTCTCCACCAATTGGCTTCCTGCGGCCCTATCGTCTGGTACCAGCGGTTATTGCCTGCGCAGCACCAGCAGATCACCAATCTCGCATTCCAACGCCTTGCAAATTGCCTCCAGCGTGCTGAACCTCATGGCCTTCGCCTTGTTGTTCTTCAAGATCGACAGATTCACGATTGTCACACCCACCAGTTCACTCAGACGCGAAAGCGTCATTCCGCGAGCTTCAAGCAGCTCTCCCAACCGGCACTCAATGGCGCCAGGCTCTCCATCGATGAATTCTTCTTTATTGGTTGACATAACTAAATCAACCCTTCAGTCTCTTCGGCAAGTTCCTGACCGCGCTTGAAAACCCGTGCCAGCACCAGCAGAACCAGACCAACTGCGATTGGCCAGAGTTCGAGACCAGCACCGGGCCCGTTCTGCACCACACCCACAATCAGTTTGTCGCTAATGTCCATGCCATTGCCAGACACAAATGGATTAGGAACCAGTCCCGGACCAGAACCATCGGCAGCCTGCTTCCAGCCAAATCCCGAGGTGGTTCCAAAAACATCGAGCGCGGCGTAGTTTGTGCCTAGCACGTTAGCAATCTGCCCCAGCATTCCAACAACGATGATTGCAACGCCACTCCAAGCAAATCGTCTGGACAACTGCTGTTTGAACTCCTGCCCCTTCTCAATTTCCCTAGCGATTGCATAAGCCTGCCAACAGGCAAGCAGCATCACGATGGCAAACGCAATGGAGTTCAGAGCGAGCATAGTTCTGACAAACCCGCCAAGGCCATCTACAAAGACATCTGCCTTGGTGAATCCACCGCCGGTAACTTGCGCGACTGCGTTGGATTTGTGGTTGATCCACTTTGGAGCTTCCGGCCAGAACTGCCGGGCGTAAATGGTGAGGTAGACATTCTTATCAAAGGCGAACTGCTTCACCGTGAGGATGCTTGAAGCTGCCGCCGCTCCCCCGATCAAAACTGCGGCAACTTTCACCACAGACACTAAATTCAGCAAGTTCATGCGCTTTAGCAGCAGGTAAATGCTGATGACGAGGACAACAGGAATCCAAGCGAGACCGATGATTGCGAACCAATTCACGTGCATTAGACGAGTCCTTCCGTGTCGCGCTGAAGAGATTCCCCGCGCTTGAATATTTGTGCAAGTGCCACGAGCAAAATCGCCAGACCGAACTGCCATCCAGGAATGCTGTAACTGCCTCCCTGAGGCCAGTTCACATCGATGTTTCGGTGTCCAAGGATTGCCACCTCGTGCACTAGTGCGCCAGATAGAAGACCCTGCAGGTACTGAAGTGCTGTCTGCGATACAGCGATCATTGCCGCATAGACATACAAACTGCGAACGACCAGTGACTTGAAAGGCTTGCCACGATACGCGGAGGCGCACAACACAAACAAAACCGCCGCCAAGCCGATCCAAGTGAGCTGTTCGGCAAAATCGCGCGCAATTATCAACCATCGAGTTGAATCGCTCAGATTTGCGATATTCAAACTCGCATGGTCAAACATGGTGCCTTGAGAGTATGCGGTTTTGTGGTGAGCAATGGCCACAGGCTTGGTTACCCCGGTTACGTACATGGCAATGTCACTGGATGTTGAAACATATCGTTTGGTGAGTGTCTGAAAGGCTTTGCCCGCATAACTAAGCGTTCCAAGCGTCAGGGCAAGGAATGACCAGTTGCGCACGGCAACAACCGAGTTGAAGCGCAATCCCCTACCGAAAAGACGAGACTTACTGGATTTGACGATCTCGAAACTGAGAACGAGTGGAAGCAAAAGCAAAAGGTTCATAACTACCAGGCTCCAGAATGGGCCCAGGAAGGTGATATCCATGATTCTCCTTGCGTGAATGTTTATCGTTTTTCAATAATAACGATAAACAATAAACTCGCAAGTCCTGCCACCCTTAGGCGAGTCGCTAGGTCTATTTCACTTGTTCGGCATGCCAGAAGCGACGAGTGCGCACCGGAGCGGCGTCTGCGGCGTTACAGCTGAGTAGCGGCAACCCACTCGCTTAGCTTGGCTCGAGCAGCGCCAGAAGTAAGTGCGGCACCAACCCGATCGAGTGCGTCCTGGAACCTCACATCGATGGAAACGTCAGCGCGGCTGGCGTCTTTAGCAAGCTCGTAGGAAACCACACCGGCCGCAGCGTTGAGAACAACGATGTCGCGCACGGCGAGCAAGTTGCCCTCGGTGCTTCCTTCAAACAGGTCACGAGCCACTTGGGCGTTGAAGTGCGGATCTCCGCCCACCAACTGCTCTTGCTTGGCCAAGTCCATGCCAAAATCACGCGGGTCCAGGGTGAACTCTGTCACCTCTCCCCCACTCACCTGCCAAATGTGGCTGGTTCCGGTGGTGGTCAACTCATCCAGGCCGTCTGACCCGCGGAAAACCAATGCGGTGCGGTTGCGTGCGGCCATCTCGGCGGCCATCAAAGGCGCAACCGAGGCGTTAGCAACGCCAAGGCTGGTGGCAATCGGCTGTGCAGGGTTTGCCAGCGGACCAAGGAAGTTGAAAGTGGTTGGAACACCAAGTTGCTTACGGATTGGTGCCACGTGTCGCATTGCTGGGTGGAACACCGGAGCAAAGAAGAATGTCAACCCAATTTCCCGGAAAACATCGGCCACGCGCTCTGGCGAGATGTCCAATCGAATACCTAGCACCTCAAGCATCTCGCTCGATCCGGTCTTTCCACTAGCGGAACGACTGCCGTGCTTCATCACCGGGATTCCGCTTGCAGAAGCGAGGATAGACGCCATCGAAGAGACATTCACCGTGCCAGCCAAATCCCCGCCGGTTCCTACAATGTCAACGGCATCGCTACCCGTATCAAGAATTACGCAGCGGTCAAGCATCACGTCTACCAGGCCGGCAAGTTCATCCACCGACTCACCCTTGGAGCGAAGCGCCAACATGAAGGCACCAACCTGCGCCTCGGTGGCATCGCCAGCCATGATTTGGTCCATCGCCCAGCTCGCAGAAGCCCTGTCTAGGTCGGTTTTTTCCAGTAAACGGCCAAGAATCAGTGGCCAAGAAAGCGATGCACTCATAGCAAGAGTTTAGAGCAGGATGTGGAGCCCTCCCAAAGTGGAAATTTGCTCCAAAAATCAGCGTTTCATGCCCTAAAAACGGGATGACAGCCAATCTTCAGGGTTATGCTTGAAGCATGACTTCCATGCCAGTGTCGCAGCAAACTGCACCCGTCATTAACAGACCTAACTCCACCGCCGTAGGCACCATCGTGTGGCTTGGTAGCGAGGTTATGTTCTTCGCCGGTCTCTTCGCAATGTACTTCAGCCTCAAGGCCAACTCTCCAGAGCTCTGGGCAGACATGACCAAGAACCTGAACGTGCCTTTCGCGCTCGTCAACACCCTGATTCTGGTGGCGTCTTCGTTCACCGCTCAGTTCGGCGTATTCGCCGCGGAGCGCATGCAGCCGCGCGCAACTGGCAAGTCTCCTGCTAAGTGGGGAATGGTCGAGTGGTTCATGATCTCCTACGTGCTTGGAGCAATCTTCGTTTCCGGTCAGGTCTGGGAGTACACCAACCTGATCACCGAATTCGGCATGACTTTCGACGCCAACAGCTACACCAGCGCGTTCTACATCACCACCGGATTCCACGCCCTGCACGTTACCGGTGGTCTGGTTGCATTCCTTCTTATTGTTGGTCGCACCTTTGCCGCCAAGAAGTTTGGTCACTACGAAGCCACAGGCGCAATCGTGGTTTCCTACTACTGGCACTTTGTGGACGTGGTTTGGATTGGCCTGTTCCTCATCATCTACGTCTTGAAGTAAACGATTCGGAGTTATTGAGCAATGTTTAAGAGCAAGTCAAAGTTCTCCCGTCGCAAGCCAGTTGCCGCAGCAATCGTTATTGCCGCCGGCCTACTGCTAACCGGCGGAGGCTACGCAGCTGCTAATGCAGCTATCAAGGCCGACCAGTCCCCTACCCTCGCCTCTGCCTCGCAAATCGATGAAGGCCACAAGCTATTCCTGAGCAACTGTGCTTCCTGCCACGGTAAGAACGCCGAGGGAACCAAGAATGCACCTACCCTCATCGGTGTTGGTGCGGCTTCTGTTGACTTCCAGGTTTCGTCCGGTCGTATGCCAGCTCAGGCCTCCGGTCCTCAGATGCCAACTAAGGATCCTCAGTTCACAGACAAGCAGATCGCAGCCCTAGCCGCATACGTTGCCTCGCTTGCTCCTGGCCCAGCTATTCCAACTGATGCCATGGTTGCCAACGATGGCAACGCCACTCGTGGTGGCGAACTGTTCCGCACCAACTGCGCAATGTGCCACAACGCTGCAGGTGCCGGTGGAGCTCTTACCCAGGGCAAATACGCACCTGCACTTACTGACACTGACCCTAAGGAAATGTACGAGGCCATGATTACTGGCCCTCAGAACATGCCAGTTTTCAATGATGCCAATCTGACTCCTCAGGACAAGAAAGACATCATCACCTACCTTGTTTACCTTCAGGAGCACCCATCGGTGGGCGGTCTAGACCTAGAGAACCTCGGCCCGGTTGCCGAAGGACTATTCGTGTGGATCTTCGTGTTGGGAAGCATCATTGGCATCACCGTTTGGCTGGGCGCCAAGAGCAACTAGTCACAAGCACTTACCTATCTACAAAAAGGGAGCAACCAAGTGAGCGACAAGAAGGGCAAGAAGCCTGCGTCGACAGACTCGCATGACGCTGAGCACGAGTACAGTGCCGGTCTTGCTGTAGTTTCAGCCGACAAGATTGCCGATCCAGGTCTTGAGCCGCACCGCGTGCGCATGACCGACAAGAGCGAGAAGCACGCCAAGACTGCCAACCGTCAGGTTGTAGCTTGGTTCTTGCTAAGCATTTTGGGAAGCGCGGCATCCATCGTTGCCTACTTTGCTTTCCCAATCACAGATGACCTTGGCACAGTGCGTAACAACACCTTCTTTGTTGGTGTGGCAATCGCTCTGGGAATGCTCGGTATCGGTTTCGGCGCTGTGCACTGGGCTAAGACCCTCATGCCAGACGCCGAAGTTGCAGAGCCTCGTCACCTAACCCGTGGTTCAGAAGAGGTTCGCGCCCGCGCTGTTGAGATTGTGAACCTGGCAAACCAGGAGTCCGGTTTCAGTCGTCGCAAGCTCATCCGTCGCAGCCTTTACGGTGCTCTCGCACTGTTCCCACTTCCTGCTCTTGTTCTGTTCAAGGACATGACCACCGACCCAAACCCTTCGGGCACCCTGCGCCACACCATGTGGAAGGCCGGAACCCGCTTGGCAACCGACCCAACCGGCACCCCAATCAAGGCTGCGGACCTAACTCTTGGCTCAGTTTTCCACGTTATTCCTGAGGGACTAACCAGCGAAGAGCACCCAGAAGACTACCTAGAGCAGAAGGCAAAGGCCGCCGTTCTTTTGGTACGCCTTGATCCAGCTGATGTTCACAGCCAGAAAGAGCTCGACTGGGGTTACCAGGGAATCGTGGCCTACAGCAAGATTTGTACTCACGTAGGTTGCCCAGTTGCTCTTTACGAGCAGCACACCCACCACCTACTTTGCCCTTGCCACCAGAGCACCTTCGACCTGGCAAACGACTGCGAAGTTATCTTTGGCCCAGCAAGCCGTCCACTACCGCAACTTCAGATCACCGTAGACGCCGAGGGTTACCTGGTTGCTAAGGGTGACTTCTCTGAACCTGTTGGCCCTAGCTTCTGGGAGCGCAAGACAAATGAGTAACGCAACTGCCACCGCAAAAAAGGGCGGCTTCCTCGCAGGCACCGCTAACTACCTAGACGAGCGTGTTGGCGTAGCCGGCATCCTCAAGGAGTTTGGTCGCAAGATCTTCCCTGACCACTGGTCTTTCATGCTGGGTGAGGTTGCTCTCTACAGCTTCCTGGTCCTGCTCCTAAGCGGTACCTTCCTGACCTTCTTCTTCCAGCCAGCAATGACCAACGTGATTTACGACGGTGTTTACGGCCCACTAAAGGGTGCCGAGATGTCGATTGCGTACAAGTCGGCTCTGGACATCTCTTTTGAGGTGCGCGGCGGTCTCTTGATGCGCGAGCTTCACCACTGGGCAGCTCTGCTGTTTGTTGCTGCAGCCGGCCTTCACATGATGCGAGTGTTCTTCACCGGAGCATTCCGCAAGCCTCGTGAAATCAACTGGGTTGTTGGATTCGCGCTTTTCGTTCTAGCAATGGCCGGCGGTTTCACCGGTTACTCGCTACCAGACGACCTGCTCTCGGGTAACGGTCTGCGAATCATCGATGGAATGATCAAGGGTCTGCCAATTGTTGGTGCCTACATCTCATCGATGCTGTTCGGTGGAGAATTCCCTGGCCACCAGATTGTTGCTCGCCTTTACGGCCTGCACATTCTGCTGATTCCAGCCTTCATCTTGATTTTCATCGTGATCCACTTGTTCATGGTGGTAATTCACAAGCACACCCACTACTCGGGCCCTGGACGCCGCGACGACAACGTTGTTGGTTACCCTTTGATGCCTGTTTACGTTGCAAAGGCTGGCGGATTCTTCTTCCTAGTCTTCGGCGTGCTGATGCTGGTTGCCGCAACTGTTTCGATCAACCCAATCTGGATGTACGGTGGCTACGACCCATCGCCAGTTTCGGCTGGAACTCAGCCTGACTGGTACATCGGTTGGGCGGACGGCGCTCTTCGACTGGCTCCTAGCCACCTAGAGTTCGTGGTGGGCGGATACACCTGGACCTGGAACATTCTGCTACCGATGATTGTTCTGATTGCGCTGCTAGTTCTAGTTGCCTTCTACCCATTCTTTGAGGCTTGGGTTACCGGTGACAAGCGTGAACACCACGTGCTTGACCGTCCGCGTAACGCACCTACCCGCACCGCCATCGGTGCCGCTGGAATGACCTTCTACGCGGTTCTATGGGCTGGAGCCAGTACCGACCTCATCGCGACACACTTTGTTTTGAGCCTGAACCACGTTCTTACCACAATGCAGATCTCGTTGATTGTTCTACCAATCATCGCGTTCATCATCACCAAGCGCGTTTGCCTCAGCCTGCAGCGTAAGGACCGAGAGATCGTTCTACACGGCCGCGAAACAGGACGCATTGTTCGTTTGCCACACGGCGAGTACCTAGAGGTACACGAAGCACTTCCTGAGCACGAGATGTACAAGCTGGTTGACTTTGTTGACTATCAGCCAACCATCGCTCGTCCAAACGCCAAGGGCCAGATCACCCTATCGGCTAAGGCTCGTGCACTGTGGAGCCGCTTCTACTTCGAAGACCGCGTTGCACCTGTGACCGCCGGTGAACTTGCCGCAGCACACCACGACCACGACGCGGTTGCTGGTTCGGACACCAAGGCGATTCACTAGAAGATCAAACATTGAAACCCCACGCTTAGGCGTGGGGTTTCTTTTTATTGGTTGAATGTGTGGATTAGCGTCTCGGCTTCTTATTCGCCCGCTCGTAGACCCAATCAATCGCCACACAGAGCCGGCAATGACACTCGGATTCGCCCTCCCTTTCGGAAGCAATTTGCTCTGGTGGCTCCACCATGTCGTCTATCCAAATGGTCAACCGACGTACATTTGCAATCTCCCTAAAACCCAGTTCTTGCTCTGTCAGAACCTGATTGCCAGGGCGAGTATCGGGGCTCTCGTAGAGTTTGCGCACTGATTCCAATATTCGGTTCTGCCGAACTCGAATTCGGTCACGGTCTTTCTTGGTACCCGTGAAAAAGTTGCTATAACGCAGTGGCCGTTGAATTTCCTGCAACCACATTGGAACCAGAAATTGGGCCCAGTCCCAGGTAAAAGCTGTCACATTGCCCACAAAGTGCACTACCTCACTCAGAAGATCAGTCACGAGAAAGTCCTAACCAGAGCAGCCAGCGACCAAACGCGTTATAAAACAAGGGTTGCCCGTAATCCAAGGATTCCTGCTCTTGCGCCTCTTTTGATGACTCGAATCGATGATTCAGTGAGCGTCGAGCGTTAACAAATAGTCCAAGCGACTGACAGGCGCCAATCCAAATGACGGCGGTGCCCAAGTGGGTGTGCTCAACGTTTTGCCGGTACCACTCCCACTGTTGCAGTAGCCACTCCATGTTTCCCCCTTCTAGTCAACGCATGGCGGAACTAGTTCATACTCCTCCAGCAATCAAAAGCCTAAAGTCCACCACCGACATCGAGTTCGGTCCGGAGCAAGCCAGGCACACGTTAAACGAAAAGGCCCGTCCGAAGACGGGCCCATCGATGGAAAGTTGTTAGTGTGCGTGCTGTCCGCGACTGTACTCGAACACGAAGCCCACAACTGCGATCAGTGCCAGAGGGATAGCTATGAAGGTAAGCCACCAACCCACTGCCAACGATGCAAATGCAAGGGCGCCAAAGATGCCAAGTGCGAATGGCCACCAGCTCCAAGGGCTGTAGAAGCCCACCTCAGCGTCGCCGTCTTCGATGTTGGCGTCTAGTCGGTCCTCAGGAAGGAAGCCAGCGTGGTTAGCGGTCTTGTTTACGTAGAAGTAAATGAAACCGGCTAGAAACGCCAGCATGCCAATGGCAGCGGTTCCGATGATCTCTACGTGCTTACCCTGGGCTGCGAAGTTACCTGAAGCCACAGATGAGTTGTATGACCAAATTCCGTAAACGATTGCGTCAACCGCGTAGAACACGGTTAGAAGCAGGAAGAGCTTTGCGTTGGTCTTCATTAGGCTTTGGCCTTCTTCTTGGTCTCAGAAGCCTTGACGTGCGCTTCCTTAGCCTCAGGAGCTGCAAACTCCGGGTGGTTTAGGTCGAACGCCGGAGACTCCGAACGAATACGTGGAATCGAGGTGAAGTTGTGGCGAGGGAACGGGCTAGCGGTTGCCCACTCCAACGAACGTCCGTAGCCCCAAGGGTCATTCTGGGTAACCTTTACGCCCTTGCGGTGGGTGTAGTAAATGTTCCAGAGGAATGGGATCATCGAAAGAGCCAAGAACACTGTTCCTAGGGTGGAAATCAAGTTCAGAGTGGCAAAACCATCGCTCGGTAGGTACGAGTAGTAGCGACGAGGCATACCCATCACACCTAACCAGTGCTGGACTAGGAAGGTTGTGTGGAAGCCGATGAACAATAGCCAGAAGTGAATCTTGCCAAGCTTCTCGTTGAGCATCTTTCCGGTCATCTTTGGCCACCAGAAATAGAAGCCTGCAAACATTGCGAACACAACGGTTCCAAAGATTACGTAGTGGAAGTGCGCAACCACAAAGTAGCTGTCGCTCAGGTGGTAGTCAAGTGCTGGCGAAGCCAGGATTACACCGGTAAGACCACCGAAGATAAAGGTTGTCAAGAAGCCCAGGCTAAAGATCATCGGGGTTTCGAAGGTAACCGAACCGCGCCAGAGTGTACCAATCCAGTTGAACACCTTCACACCGGTTGGAACTGCGATAAGCATGGTGGTCAATGCAAAGAACGGAAGCAACACGTCTCCAGTGACGTACAGGTGGTGAGCCCAAACGGTCATGGAAAGCGCAGCAATGGCGATGGTCGCATAGATCAGAGTCTTGTAACCAAAGATCGGCTTGCGGCTGAATACCGGGAAGATCTCCGAAACGATACCGAAGAACGGCAACGCAAGGATGTAAACCTCTGGGTGACCGAAGAACCAGAACAAGTGCTGCCAAAGCATTGGCCCGCCGTTGGCTGGGTCAAACAGGTGAGCGCCAAAGCGACGGTCTGCACCCATTGCGAACAACGCGGCTGCAAGTGGAGGGAAGCACATGATTATCAAGATGGAGGTAACCAGGGTGTTCCAGGTAAACACTGGTAGGCGGAACATGGTCATGCCAGGTGCACGCATGGTGAGGATCGTGGTGATGAAGTTCACACCACCCATGATGGTTCCGAAACCACCAAGGGCAAGACCGAAGACCCAGAGGTCTCCACCGATGCCTGGGGTGAACGTGGTGTTAGCGAGTGGCTGGTAAGCGAACCAACCGAATCCGGCGGCACCCTGAGGGGTGAAGTAACCGGAAACCGCAACGAACGAACCGAAGAAGTAGAACCAGTAGGCAATTGCGTTCAAACGAGGGAATGCCACGTCTGGTGCACCAATCTGAACCGGCATAAGTACGTTTGCGAAACCTGCAAACAGTGGGGTTGCGAACATCAAAAGCATGATGGTTCCGTGCATGGTGAACAGCTGGTTGTACTGCTCCTTGGTGGCAACCACCGAAAGGCCAGGTGCTGCCAGCTGCGCACGAATGAGCAGCGCCATGATTCCACCCACGATGAAGTAGAGGAACGAGGTGATCAGGTATAGGTAACCGATCTTCTTGTGGTCTGTGGTGGTAACCCAGTCAACCAAGATGCGGCCCTTGGACTTGCGCTGAACTTGTCCAGAGGCTGAGGTAGCAGTTGCGGTAGCCATTATTAGCGTCCTTAGTCCTTAGTTGTTCTGAGCCTTGTTGCCAGGCAAGTTAGTTTCACGGTTGTAAGCGGCAGGTAGCTGGCCAACATTGCCGGCAGCCTTTAGCTGAGCCATGTGCGCTTCGTAGTCGGCTGGAGTAACAACCTTCACGTTGAAAAGCATCTGGCTGTGGAACTCGCCACAAAGCTCGGCACACTTACCGCGGAAGGTTCCCAACTCAGTTGGGGTGAAGTAAATGCGGTTGGTCTTGCCCGGGAACATGTCCTTCTTGTAAAGGGTTTCGATGATCCAGAACGAG
>Ga0228703_1001460_pt1 | contig 14284 bp, 13 predicted proteins | sample McNCre217_Aug_MG_3_FD_178020 | JGI IMG/M metagenome (GOLD analysis project Ga0228703, IMG submission 178020) | Freshwater microbial communities from McNutts Creek, Athens, Georgia, United States - 29-17_Aug_MG | ecosystem: Environmental > Aquatic > Freshwater > Creek | place: USA: Georgia... | reverse complement strand
GTCGTTATTGGTAATTGCGTCAACGCTCTCGTGAGCTTGAGCGTGTTCGCCACCCAATGATTCCAAGTCCACGCGGTTGTCGTTGAATGTAAACCGCATGAATCCATCACGCTCGACCACAAGCTTAACGCGACGAGTGGCTTCGATGAGCTCCGAAGTACTCACAACGGCGTAGTTAGGAACACTTTCCGGGAAGAGCTTCTTGACTGGGGGGAACGTTCCCTTGATCAACAGCGATGTCACGGTTTTGTTATCCGCAGTAAACGAAATAATTTCACGATCATCACCGCGGCTCAATGAAATCGAAATTGTCCCCGCGTTGGAGAAAGTCTTACCGATTTCACTCACTGTACGAGCTGGAACCAACGCGGTGAAATCTTCACCTGAGGGCGAATCCCAGTCAAGCTGACGAGTTGCCACTCGATAACGATCTGTTGCGACCAGGTTGATTGATTTGCCCGAAACTTCGAACAAGATACCTGTAATAACAGGCATAACATCTTCACGCGATGCGGCGAGTGCAACCTGCGAAACCGCATCTGAGAACTCATCTGCTTTCACAACGCCGGTCTCACCCTCGACCTGGGGGATGGTGGGGTATTCATCGAGCGACATCGACAACAGGGTGAATTCAGAAGTTCCACATGAAACAAGAACCTTTGAATCTTCCGTTGAAAAAGTAACGGGTGCGTTAGGCAGGCGGCTCGCGATGTCAGATAACAAACGGCCCATGACCAATACCTTGCCGGTTTCTTCGACATTGGCGGCGACTCGGGTCGTTGTTGAAACCTCGTAATCAAATGACGACAAAATGAGGCCGTCTGCGGTCGCTTCGATCAGAACACCCCCCAAGATGGGCAGGGGATTGCGGCCAGAGAGCAGCTTGACGGCAAAAGAGACGGCTTCCGCAAGAACGTCACGATTTACTTGGAATTTCACGTTTCCTCTTTCACAAACTGCAGGTCTGACAATGTTAGTCGGCTGAAGCGGATTCGTGTTGTCCACTTCGTTATCGAAGCCGTTATGTGTTTAAAGAAAAATTAACAATATTAACCACCTGTGGGTATGTGGATAAGTCTGTTAATAGCCCTGGATTAGCTGAACTACAACGGTGTGAGTTGTTTATCGGCTGTGAGTGGTTTTCCACATTGAGATCCACGGTCGTGAGCACATCATGAGTTATCCACAAGCAAAAATAGTTATCCACAAGTATTTCTTTGCTGTGCACACGTTATGCGCGCGGCATACACACCTTTAGCTCGTGTAATTACTGTTTTGTTTGATGCGGTTTGAAACTTCAGTGACCTGGTTGTAAATCGATCGGCGTTCCTGCATGAGGTCAGCGATCTTCTTATAGGCATGCATCACAGTGGTGTGATCCCGGCCACCAAATAGTTGACCAATCTTGGGCAATGACAGGTTTGTCATTTCGCGACATAAGTACATGGCAATTTGTCGTGCTGTAGCGATGGCCTGAGCTCGAGACGAGCCGGTGAGTTCCTCCACGGACAAACGGAAGTACTCGGCCGTGTTGTTCATGATGTCTACCGGTCCAACCATGTTGGTTTCATCAAGGGTGATGACATCTTTCAATACGGTTTGAACCAACTGCAGGTCGACCGGTTGTTTATTCAGGTTCGCAAAGGCAGTCACGCGAATGAGCGTGCCTTCAAGTTCACGAATGTTGCTCGTGATTTTGCTGGCCATGTACTCGAGAATCGAATCTTCAACATTGAGACGCTCGCGCTCTGCCTTTTTACGAAGAATGGCGATACGCGTTTCGAGGTCGGGGGTTTGAACATCCGTAATCAGACCCATCTCAAAGCGGGTACGCATGCGATCTTCGAATCCGGTGAGATGTTTCGGTCCAACATCGCTGGTAATGACAACTTGTTTGTTGTGATCGTGCAGCGTGTTAAAAGTGTGGAAGAACGCTTCTTGGGTCTCGGCCTTACCTTGCAAGAACTGAATATCGTCAATGAGAAGAATGTCCACGTTGCGGTAGCGAGCCTGGAACGCGGCGGCACGGTTGTTCGCAATCGAGTTGATGAAATCGTTAGTGAATTCTTCGGAGCTCACATAGCGGACGCGTGTTTGTGGCGCCAGGGTCTGGGCATAGTGACCGATTGCATGCAAGAGGTGAGTTTTACCCAACCCCGAGGAGCCATAAATAAAGAGGGGGTTATAGGCCTTAGCGGGTGACTCCGCGACGGCGACGGCGGCTGCGTGTGCGAAGCGGTTGGATCCACCAATAACGAAAGTATCGAATTCGTATTTGGGGTTGAGGCGACTACCCGTTTCGGCCGGAGTAATAACGGTAGGTGTTGTGTCGGGGTCGCGAACATCGAGATCAGCAACAGGCTCAAGTACCGGTTCGATGTCGGGATTGACGATGACCGCGAAGGTGTTGATCTCGTTGTCGGGGCCTAGAGAGCCGATCGCTGCGAGGAGTGGTTGACGAAGACGGTCTTCAATGGTGCTTCGCGTGAACTCATTGGGAACTTCGAGATAGATCGTTCCGGTCATGACGGCTTTGGGTTCAATCAAGCTGGCAAAACCATAAAGTGGCGCGGTAACGGACGGGTCATTCGCCAGAGACAACAAGATTGTGTTCCACACGAATCTGAGCTCGTCGTCGGTCATGGTCCCCTCCCTCGCCACATAGTTATCCACTTATTTATCAACAAGCTGCCACGCGTAGTTGCAGGCATTCAACAGGTTGGGGATAACTTTTTCGACGGTAGCGAAGCTGAGCGCTCAAGGCAAGTCCGAGTTTGCCGCGACGGGCTCAGTTTGACCAGAGGCACCTCGAGCGCGTAAATTAAACAAGTTGTCGTCTAGTCATTGTGGGCGACTCACTAAGCTTCGCGGCGAGACCGCGTTATCACTGGAGTAAGACATGACTAAGCGCACGTTCCAACCGAACAACCGTCGTCGCGCAAAGACGCACGGATTCCGTCTTCGTATGCGTACCCGTGCCGGCCGCGCCATTCTTTCGGCTCGCCGTCGCAAGGGACGCACTGAGCTTTCGGCTTAACGCATAACCCGTGCTCCCACGGGCACAGCGTTTGACTTCGACCCTCGATTATTCGAGGGTCGTTCGTCGTGGTGCGCGGTTTTCCACACCCCTGGTGGTGATGCATATCGCGCCAGGCCTGTCGAGGGACGATTCGTCATCCACGCCGGCCCGCTTCGGCTTTGTGGTTTCCAAGGCCATTGGATCAGCTCCTCGTCGCAATCGGGTGAAGCGCCAATTGCGTGCGTTAGGTGCCGCGTTAGCCCCACGGGTTCACGGTGATGTCGTGATCAGGGCGCTTCCGCTTGCGGCTGATGCCACGTGGGAATCGTTGTCCAAAGATCTCACTACCTGTGTTGAGCGGTGGGAGAACGAACAATGAAGTACTTCTTGCGTTTCGTCGTTCTGATTCCGCGCAACCTCGCCATCGCTTTTCTAAAGGTATACCGAGTAACTATTTCTCCGCTATACGGCGATGTGTGCAAGTTCTATCCTTCGTGTTCGCGTTATGGCCTCGAGGCGATAACTGAACACGGACTTATTCGCGGTTCGGGCCTGACATTGCGTAGGCTGGGACGGTGCCACCCTTGGGCACTTGGCGGCGTAGACGACGTACCGGCGTGTAACCATCCACGAATTGTTGTCACGAAAACAGGTTTTGTACTCCCTGCGACAGGAAGGTCGTAACGACACATGGACATCATCGGCACACTGCTGTGGCCCATCAAGTGGGTTATTGAGCTCATTCTGGTGTTTTTCCACTGGCTCTGGAGCAGCATCGGTCTCGATCCCAACGCGGGTATCACCTGGGTTCTTGCCATCGTGGGTCTGGTGATTGTTGTTCGTGCCGCACTCATCCCCATCTTCGTTCGCCAGATCAAGTCACAGCGCAAAATGCTTGAGATTGCTCCGGAACTCAAGAAGATCCAGGAGAAGTACAAAGGCAAGCGTGACCAGTTCTCGCGCGAGTCGATGTCACGCGAGACCATGGAGCTTTACCGCAAAGCCGGTACCAACCCGATGTCTTCGTGTCTTCCGCTGCTGATTCAGATGCCCATCTTCTTTGGTTTGTTCAGTGTGCTCCAGGAGTCGCAGAAGGGTCACGCGGGTGTCGGTCCGATGAACCTGGACCTCGCGAAGTCATTCGCCAACGCGAACCTGTTCGGCATCGCTCCGCTGCACTCGAGCTTCCAGTCGGCCATGGAGGCCAACCCTCAGCAAGTCGCCGTCATGGTCATCGCTGCCGTGATGGTTGTGTTCATGACCGCGTCGCAGTTTGTCACGCAGCTGCAGATCGTTTCCAAGAACATGTCAGAAGAAACGAAGGCCAGCCCCACGTTCCGTCAGCAGCGCATTCTGCTGTACATCCTTCCCTTGGTGTTTGCGTTCTCTGGTTTCGCCTTCCCCATCGGCGTGATGTTCTACTGGTTGGTCTCGAACATCTGGACCATGGGCCAGCAGTTCCTGGTCATCCGCAACATGCCTACTCCGGGTAGCCAGGCTGCTAAGGATCGCGAAGAACGCCTGGCTCGCCGTGGCAAGTTGCTGAGCAAGGACGTTCCCGTTGTGGAAATCGAAGAAAAGAAGCCGACCCAGCGCCAGCAGCCGGTCAGCAAGAACCGTAAGAAGAAGTCAGGAAAATAGGACCAATGACTCAGAACGAATCAGCCCCCACGCTTGACGCCCTCGAGGCCGAGGGTGACATTGCCGCGGATTACCTTGAAGAGCTGCTCGACATCTGTGATTTGGATGGCGACCTCGACATCGACGCACGCAACGGTCGGGCCTATGTTTCGATTGCCTCGAACGGTGACGATCTCGATCGCCTGAGCAACGCCGATGCGGTCTCTGCTTTGCAGGAACTTGTTCGCCTGGCCGTTCAAAACAAGACGGGCGAATTCTCACGCCTGATCCTTGATGTTGGCGGCTCACGCAAGGCGCGTGAGAGTGAGCTTGAGCGAATTGTGGAGGCGGCTATCGCCCGCATCGATGAGGGCGCCATTTCGGCCGCCCTGCCCCCGATGAGCTCGTACGAACGCAAGCTCGTCCACGACATCGTGGCAGAGCGTGGTTATGTGTCGACCTCGCGCGGCGAAGGCAAAGAGCGCCACACCATCATCACCGGTCGGTCATAAGTTTCACGTGAAACATTGACGCACGTCGTTGAACCTGAGCCGGCGATAGCCGAGCGCCTTTTTGGTGCCCGCATTGATTTGGCGCGGCAATATGCGGCCAATTTGGGTGCACACGGTGAGGAGCGCGGCCTCATCGGGCCCCTCGAACCGCCGCGGTTGTGGTCGCGCCACATTCTCAATTGTGCGGTACTTGCACCGGTTTTCACCACGGGCACAGTGGGTGATGTCGGCTCGGGTGCGGGCTTGCCCGGCTTGGTCATCGCCATTGCACGCCCGGATCTTGAGGTTGCTTTGATCGAGCCGATGGAGCGACGCTGTGACTGGCTTAATGAGCAGATTGAAGAACTAGGTCTCACGAACGCCAAGGTTTATCGTGGGCGCGCCCAGGAGGTGCCGCTGCAAGAATCGCTGGATTACGTCACCGCACGCGCGGTAAGCGCCCTCAAGACACTGATTCCACTGGTTGCTCCCCTGGTGCGTCCCGGCGGCGAGATTGTGGTGATGAAGGGCGCGAATGCTGAGCGAGAAATTGACGAGGCCGCCAAGCAGATTCGCAAATTCTCGTTGAGTAACGTGCACGTGATCACCCTGGGCGAGGGAATGCTCGATGACCCGACTCGCGCCGTTCAAGCTAAAGTTGAGTAGTTCGCATGTTCACTTTTGAGGGGTACGTTTCACGTGAAACAATCTGACGCAACCCAGGCCACTCCGGCCGGGGCGGTCAACTCCCCTCTTGCGGCTGAACTGCAAGATTTAGCGCGCCGCCGCCGTATTTTGACCGCGCCGCCGCCGCCGCTGCCAGACCACACGCGCATCATTGCGGTCTCCAACCAAAAGGGTGGCGTAGGCAAAACCACGACCACGGTGAACATGGCAGCTGCGCTGGCGCGTTTCGGTGCTCGCGTGCTCGTGATTGACCTTGATCCGCAGGGCAATGCCACCACGGCAATTGGTTTCAATCACCACGAAAACCGCGCCGGCATGTTCCAGGTGCTCTTGGGTGAACAGACCATGGCGGATGTTCGCCTCGAGTCCCCCGACCTGCCTGGGCTCTTCTGCATCCCATCGAATCTTGATCTCGCCGGTGTCGAGCTCATGATTGCTCTCGAAAACGACCGCACGCACCGCTTGCACCGCGCTTTGGCAGATCATGTCACCTCGGAGGCCCAGAGTTATCACTACGTGCTGATTGACTGCCCGCCGTCGCTGGGACTTCTGACGGTGAACGCATTCGTTGCGGCGCACGAGGTGCTCGTGCCGATTCAGTGTGAGTATTACGCTCTGGAGGGCTTGGCCCAGCTGCGCGACACCATTGGTTTGATGACTCAGGCCCTCAACCCTTCGCTGCGCATCTCCAACATCTTGCTCACCATGTTTGATTCGCGCACGAATCTCTCGCAAGATGTCGCCAATGAAGTGCGCCAAGCCTTCGGCGATGTGGTGCTCACCACGCACATCCCTCGAACGGTTCGTGTGGCAGAAGCTCCGAGCCACAATCAGACCATCATTACCTACGACCCGACGTCTCTGGGTGCTGTTTCGTACCTCGAGGCGGCATACGAATTCGCATTGCGCAGCGCAGCGCACTAGGAGGAAGACACATGGCTACGAAACGACCTGGACTTGGCCGCGGCATCGGCGCGCTCATTCCCACGGCTCCGGTTGACCAGCAGACCGGCGAACGCGCCATGGATGTGTTCTTCCCCACCCAAGACTCCCCTGGCGCCGCTGAGGGCCTTGTGCCGGTTCCTGGAGCCCGCCTAGCTCAGCTGAACCCCAACGACATCGTTCCCAACGCTGCCCAACCGCGCCAGGTGTTCGACGAAGACGACCTGGCTGAACTTGTGCAGAGCATCCGCGAAGTTGGTGTTCTGCAGGCCATTGTGGTTCGCCCCCTTGCGGCGACCCCGGGCAAGTTCGAACTGATCATGGGTGAGCGTCGTTTGCGCGCTACCAAGGAGCTGGGACTCGACACCATCCCCGCGGTGATCAAAGACACCGCCGATGAAAACATGTTGCGGGATGCCCTGCTCGAGAACTTGCATCGTGCACAACTTAACCCGCTTGAAGAAGCTTCGGCTTACCAACAGCTGCTCGCCGATTTTGGAATCACCCAGGAACAGCTCGCCGAGCGTATCGGTCGTTCACGTCCCCAGATCAGCAACACCATTCGCTTGCTTCGACTGCCCATCTCCGTGCAGAAGAAGGTCGCTGCTGGTGTGTTGAGCGCCGGTCACGCGCGCGCCATCCTCTCGGCTTCGACCGAAGAAGACATGGTTCGTCTAGCTGACAAGATCATCAACGAAGACCTCTCGGTTCGTGCCGCCGAGGCCATCGTGCAGTCGGGCGCACTGGGCGGATCAAAGAAGATTGCGCCGAAGGCTGGCGGCCGCACGGCTCACCTCAACGACATCGCGTCGCGCTTGGGCGATCGCCTCAATACCCGAGTAACGATCAAGTTGGGCAGCAAAAAAGGCCTGGTCAGCATCGAATTTGCCACGATTGGCGATCTCAACCGGATTCTCGAAGAACTCGGCGAATCGCCCTTCGGCGGCTAGTTAGTTCCGCTACTTGTTAGCGCTGCGCGGCGCGTAGGGCGAGCGCGTTGAAGAGCGTGCTGGCCGCGGTGCCCGAAGCCTCGATGGCCAACGGTGCGCTCGAGGTCTCGGTGAGCCCGGGGAGAGCATTCGCCTCGAGAAAGATCGGGTTGCCACTTTCGTCGATGATGAAATCAATGCGGGAGAGGTAGTCCAGGCCGAGTGTTTCGTGTACAACGACTGCGGCTTCCGAGACGGCTGCGAGAACCATCTCCGACAGTCGTGCCGGCGTGAAGAAAGTGGTTTCACCCGCGTTGTAACGAGCTTCGAACGAGTAGAAGCCATCGGAGGGCACGATTTCAACCACGGGCAGGGCGCGCGGACCCGATCCGTCATCAATGACAGTGACGGCGACCTCGGTGCCATAGGCCCGCTTCTCGAGCAGGGCCACTTCGTAGTAGGTATAGGCATCGACCATCGCGCGCGGGAGTGCGTCGGCGCTGGAAACCAGCGAAACACCCTGGGAAGAACCGCCCTGAGCGGGTTTGATGACCAGATCATGGCCCAGACCCTGGGTGACTACCTCGAGAACGGTGGATGCGCCGAGTTCACGGAACGCTTCGCGGGGCAGAGTGATGGACTCAGGTGTTGCGATACCTGCGCGCTGCACGAGAGTCTTCGCCACGGGCTTGTTCCACGCCAAACGTGCGCTCGCCGCATGGGGCCCGACGTAGGAAACTCCGCTCGCGTCGAGTAGATCAAGCAAAGCCCCGTCTTCACCGCTGGCACCGTGCACCGCGGGCCAGACGACGTCGGGCTTTTCGTTCATCAGGAGGTCGAAGAGGCGCGCATCCGGGTCAACGATGGTGACTTCGTGGCCGGCTTCAAGCAAGGCATCGGCAACGCGACGCCCGGATCGCAGGGAAACCTCGCGCTCGTGGCTGATTCCACCGGCGAGAACCATGATGTTCAACGTGGGATTAGGCATCAAACTGCTCTTTCTCGAGGTGGTTAGTTCAGGTGGGGCGGCGGGGCGATAACGCTGTCAGTTCCAGGGTTTGGCTTCAACGAGCCGGTGCCTGCGAAGGTTTCAAGCAGGTCGCGCTCGCCCTGGATTACGGTCGCCAAGCGACGGATGCCGACATTGATGTTTTCAGGAGTCGGGTAACAGAAGGAGAGGCGCATGTTGTGTTGCCCGGTGCCATCGGCGAAGAAGGCTGTTCCGGGGGTATAGGCCACCAATTCAGTCACCGCGCGGGGCAGCATGGCCTTCGAGTCAAGTTCGTCGGGCAATCCAACCCACACATAGAAACCACCGTTAGGAACGTTCCAGGTGAGTTCCGGTAAGTGTTCGTTGAGTGCCGAGATCATGGCGTCACGGCGTTCGCGGTATACCCCGCGGTAGCTCTCGATTTGGCCCATCCAGTCGGCCTCATTCAGGTACTCATGAATGGCGAGTTGGCTGAAGGAACTGGGGCACAAAATGGCCGCTTCGGCGGCAAGGACGAGCTTTTCGCGGATTGCGTGCGGTGCCAGCGCCCAGCCGACGCGAAAACCGGGGGCAAAAGTCTTGGAGAACGAGCCGAGGTAGATGACACCCTCGTCGTCGAGAGCGCGCAGGGCCGGTGGAACGGGCTCATCAAATGACAACAAACCGTAGGGGTTGTCCTCGAGGATCAAAATATTGTGGCGCTTACAGATTTCGAGGATGCGCGGACGGCGTTGCGCGCTGAGGGTGACACCACCAGGGTTGTGGAAATTCGGAATGGTGTACAAGAACTTGATCGGTTTGCCAGCGGCGTGACAGTCGGCAATCGCGGCTTCAAGCGCTTCGGGGACGAGTCCATCTTCATCCATCATCACGTGAACGATGTCGGCCTGGTACGACCGGAAGATACCGATTGCACCGAGGTAACTTGGGGCTTCGACCAAGACGACATCGCCCGGGTTGATGAAAAGTTTGGTCACGAGGTCGAGGGCCTGCTGGCTACCGGTGGTGACAACCACATCGTCGACGCTGCCTGTGATGCCCTCGAGAGCCATAATCCCCAGGATTTGCTCACGCAGGGCCGGGACGCCTTGACCAGAGCCGTACTGCAGCGCGGTCGGGCCTTGATCGCGCATGACGCGGTCAAGCGCACCCGTGACAAGTTCGTCGGGCAAGGCGCTGACGAAGGGCATACCGCCAGCGAGCGAAACGACCTCGGGGCGCGAGACAACAGCAAATAACGCACGCACCTCGGATTGACTCAGCCCCGAAGTACGGTCTGCGTAGTGCCCGAGCCAGGGGTCAAGATTGATTCCTCGACTCTGCGGGTGACGATCGTTCACGGTGATAAGCCTATCTTTTAAAGAACTTGCCCCCTGTTTCACGAGGAACCAGGGGGCAGAAGAGTTCGCTCGAAGTTAGCCGATGAAGGCCGCGAGGTCCGCTTCGAGTGCCGGCTTCGGCTTTGCACCAATAACGGTCTTGACGACCTCGCCGTTTTGGAAAACTTTCATAGCCGGAATCGAGGTGATTCCGTAGGTCATGGCAGTCTGCGGGTTTTCGTCAACGTTCAGCTTGACGATCGACAGCTTGTCGCCGTGCTCAGCGAGCAGCTGGTCGAGGATCGGACCAACCGCACGGCACGGACCGCACCATTCGGCCCAGAAATCGACCAGAACAGGCTTGTCGCTGGCCAAAACATCAGTGGCGAACGACGCATCGGTAACTGCGGGTGCTCCGGACATGATTTCTCCTTGTGTAGTGCTGTGTAACTAGATTAGTCGGCTTGCGCGAGAAGCTCAGGCGCGAGAGATTGCAGGTAGTGTTCGGCATCCAGTGCCGAGATGGTGCCGCTGGCCGCAGCGGTAATGGCCTGGCGGTACGTGGGATCAATGACATCTCCGGCAGCAAAAACCCCGGTCAGATTGGTTTTTGAGCTACGACCCTGCACAGCGATGGTGCCTTCAGCGGTGAGGTCGACCTGTCCGTGTACGAGGTGGGTGCGTGGGTCGTTACCGATTGCGATGAACAGACCATCGAGCGGAAGTTCGCGCGTTGCGCCGGTCATCGTATCGTTGAGGGTGACGCCGGTGACCGCCTCCGTGCCGGAAATGGCTGATACGGCGCTGTTCCACAGCACTTCGATCTTCTCGTTGGCCAGTGCGCGCTCCTGCATGATTTTGGATGCGCGGAACGAGTCTTTGCGGTGAATGAGGTACACCTTGTCGGCGAAACGAGTGAGGAAGTTGGCTTCTTCCATGGCGGAGTCGCCACCGCCGACGACCGCGATGGTCTTCTGGCGGAAGAAGAAGCCATCGCAGGTGGCGCACCACGAGACTCCGTAGCCCGAGAGACGATCTTCATCTGGCAAACCCAGCTTGCGGTACGCCGAGCCGGTAGCAATGATCACGGCCAGCGCCTCATGCGTTTCACCTGACCCGGTGGTGACCTTCTTGACGTCACCGGTCAAATCAACCGCGGTGACGTCGTCGCGAACGATCTCGGCACCGAACTTGGTGGCCTGTTCCTCCATTTTCATCATGAGCTCGGGGCCCATGATGCCTTCGGGGAACCCAGGAAAGTTTTCAACTTCGGTGGTGTTCATGAGTTCGCCACCGGCTTCGACGGAGCTAGCAAAAACAAGCGGCTTGAAGTTGGCGCGCGCGGCGTAGATGGCGGCGGTAAAACCGGCAGGACCAGATCCAATAATGATCAGTTGGCGCACCAAGACTCCTCAATTGTGTGGCGACAACGGGCGGTAAAACACAATGCCACGTCGGTCGTGTGAGATAACGAAATTCTACCCGGGTCTATTCCGCGATACGGCGACGACGTGCATCACGAATGACGTTGATTGCTTCGCTGAGCTCGAGAGATTTGAGGAACTTGAGGATGAGCAAGAACACGCCGGTGACGACGAGGCCGACCACCGCCATGGTGACGAATGCGGGGATCATTCCTGAGACTGCAAAGCCTCCGGGGGTGAAGCCGCCCAGGAGGTATGTGCACGAGAGTCCCACGACGATAGCGGCGAGCGTGGCGACGGAGCCCCGCACAAGTGCCCGAACGACGGCTGAATTGACTGGGACATTGAGTCGCTTGCGAACGAGATGCGCTGCGAGCAATGTTTGGATCGTGCCAACCACACTCAGGCTGAGTGAGACCCCGATCACAATGAGCGAATGGGGCAGAAATGCGCATCCCACAACAGCCAGGCTGACGACAACCGCTTGGAACAGCGTGATGAGGAATGGCGTGCGGCCATCTCCGAGCGCGAAGAACACGCGAAGCAACACGTGCAAGGAACTGAAGGCGGGCAGCCCGAGCAACAGCACAACCAGAATCACGGCAAAAGTGATGGCGTCATCGAAGGAGTTTGTGAACAGGCGCGAGAACGGAACCGAAATCGCGATCATGCCCGCGCTGGCCCACAGAATTAGGACGCCAATGCGTCTGATCGCATCAGACGTGTCCGAATGCAGTCCGTGCATGTTTCGATCTGCCGCGTGCTGGGCTATCCGTGTGAAGTAGGCCGTCGCAAGCGAAACGGCAATGATCGAATGTGGGAGCATGAAGCCCAGCCAGGCCGTTTGGAAGGCGAAAACGGATGCGTGTTCACCAGATGCAATGGCTGAAACATTCGTTTCAACGAGTCCAGCGAGCTGGGTGAGCAGAATCATTCCGATTGTCCAGCTGGCGATTTTGCCGGTTTCGCGCAGTCCGACGCCGCGCCAGTTGAAATCGAAGCGGAACTTGATGCCGACCTGGCGCCAGAAGACCAAGAGGATGAGACCCTGAGCGGCGATTCCCGCAGTGGCCGTGCCACCGACGAGGGCAATCATTCCGGGAGTCCAGTCAGATACATGGCGAACGCCAGCACTATCAGCGCCGAAGAGTGAGATGAAGATAACAAGGCCGGTAATGGCGACGACGTTGTTGGCCAGCGGGGCCCAGGTCGACGGCCCGAAGATGCTGCGACCGTGGAGCACCTCAGACAGCAGGGTGTACAAACCGTAGAAGAAGACCTGAGGCAGGCACCAGTAGGCAAATGCCGTCGCAAGCGCGAGCTGATTTTCGGTCCAGTTTGATGCGTAAATCCGCACAAGAATAGGTGCCGCAATCACCGCGAGCAGGGTCGCGATAGTCATGCCGGCAAGCACGACGGTCATCAGTTTGCTGATGTATTTTGAACCACCGTCGTTGTGAGCCGCGGATCGCGCGATGGCCGGGACCAACGTGGCTCCGATGACGCCACCGGCAACGATGGCGTAGAGGTTATTTGGCAACTGATTGGCGACGGCGAACGCGTCTGCCCCGGCAGAGGCCACCACGCCCAAGGCTTGAGCCAATATGACGGCCTTGACGAATCCCAAGGCACGTGACGCAATGGTGCCCACACCCATTACGGCACTCGCGCGAACGAGGCTAGCCACGTGGTTGCCCCTTTCGCTTGCGCACGGTTCGAATGACACCCGCAATTACCAGGCCGACAAAAATGACACCGATGCCGACCAACCCAAAGGCCTCCCAGTCTGCGCGTACGCGAACCGGAATCGTTTGAGGTGAGCCGACCTGGGCACCAGTCGTACTTGTGAGCGTAATGACAAGGTCCACCGAGCCACTACCTACACGCGCAGAGACTGGTACATACGCACGGCTTTGAGAATTTGCTTGGATGGTCAGCTTCACCGTTCCGTCAACCACGAGACGAGCGTTACTGGGCTCGGCGCGCAGAATGACGGTCACCGGCGCATCCAGGTCGTTTCTAATCAGAACGGGAATGCGCGCTTGTCCGCCGACCATGTTGATGGTGCTGCTCGAAACGATTGAGACCGAGTTGAGCACCTCAGTCGTGAGTGCGGCGTTCGTAATTCGGGCGGTTTGCCAGGACGTGGCATCGGGCCAACCAGCGGACAGCACCGCGGCGGCACGACGTGCACCTGGGTTGACGACGACAGCGGGATCGCTACTGACCGGCGAAAAAGCCACCAGCTTGTTTTGGTTCGCGAGTACGTTACGAATCGCCGTGATGCGCGAATTGCCCTCGAGCCGAGGAACCAGAGCCGCGTCGTTGGCGGGGCTCGCAAAAACCTGTGACACCGAGGCGGGTTGAATCCAGGGCTGAGCAAACAACTGGGAGACGAGCCCCGTGGCGCTGACTGAAGCCCACTCACTGGGGAGAATGCGGCTGAGTGTGGCAACGGTGGTCGACGGGTTGCTTCCCGAGGTCACGGCGGTGGCCAAATACGAGAGTGCACAACTTGTGTTCGCCGCGGCTGCAAACTGTGACGTCGCGCGTTGCGCAGCCGCGAGACAGTTCGATACGGCCTCGTCGATCGCGGCACTGTTCCAGCCGGCGACCGACACGTGTGGGTGCGCGACAGACGTTGATTCGAGGTTGCCCGAGGAAATGAGCAGACGGTTATAGCCGACCGAATTCAATTTGTTGAGATTCTTCGCGCTGCCAACGGTGTTTGCCACGGGCCACGCGAGGCCATCGAGAGTGGGCGTCCAGCCTGCCCAGCTCGGCACTGCAGACCCCGTGGCAGGTGATGCGCTGGCTGTCGGTGACGGCTGCGGGATGTTGGCTAAATCAGTTGTTTGAGGA
>Ga0228703_1001456_pt1 | contig 14308 bp, 15 predicted proteins | sample McNCre217_Aug_MG_3_FD_178020 | JGI IMG/M metagenome (GOLD analysis project Ga0228703, IMG submission 178020) | Freshwater microbial communities from McNutts Creek, Athens, Georgia, United States - 29-17_Aug_MG | ecosystem: Environmental > Aquatic > Freshwater > Creek | place: USA: Georgia... | reverse complement strand
GTCGTGATCCGATGCAAGAGCGCAAAACGGCCAAGTTGGTTCGCCAGATTGCGGCTGAAAACTCATTTGCAGCTGTTGCTGAGGCTTGGTTTGAGTTCTGGAAGCCAACGAAGAGCCCCCGCCACGCCGAATACGTCATCAAGCGATTGCGTGCTGATGTGTTTCCAGAGATCGGTGGGCGTCCTGTCTCGGCTATCCAAACAGCTGAAGTCGTGGCAATGACAAAGAAGATTGCAGACCGTGGAGCTTTAGACATTGCCAAGCGCTGCTTTCAAACCTGCGGACAGATCTTTAGATACGCCGCTGTTCATGGGCTGATCTCGAGTAACCCACTTGCAGAGATCAAGCCGTCAGACTTTCTAACGCAGAGAACAAAAGAGAACTTTGCGCGGATCGATGCGAGTGAACTACCAAGCTTATTACGGCAAATTGAGGCCTACCAAGGCGCTGCAATTACGCGTTTAGCGATGAAGCTGATGGCTTTGACCTTTGTGCGCACCAGTGAGCTTATTGGTGCACGGTGGGAGGAGTTTGACTTAGAGGCTAATCAGTGGCGGATTCCAGCAGCCAGAATGAAAATGCGGACCGAGCACATCGTGCCTTTGGCTCCTCAGGCCCTTGATGTGCTGAAGACGCTTCGTCTCATATCTGGGCACTCAAAGTTGCTGTTCCCTGGCGAAAGAGATCATGAAAAGCCGATGAGCAACAACACCATTCTTGGTGCACTTCGACGCATGGGCTATAAAGGCCAGATGACTGGGCATGGCTTTAGAGGCATTGCCTCAACAGTTCTGCATGAGCACGACTTTCCACATGAACACATCGAGCTGCAGCTCGCTCATATGGAGCGCAAATCAGCCAGTTCGGCCTATAACCACGCCAAGTATCTTGTTCAGCGTCGGGAGATGATGAACTACTGGGGTACGTTTTTGGATCAGTGTCTTGGTGGCAAAGTATTGCGACCCGATTTCAAAAGGGTTGCATGATGACCGCTTTGCAGCGGTTAGGGTCTTTTGTCGGTGAGCACCCAGTTCAATGTCCCGGCTTCAATGCGATCACCGTGCCAGCAGGCCAGCCAGACCTACAGAGGCGCGAACCTTGGGGATGTGCAGGAGGCGGAGATTGAGTTCGTCTGGACCCGCTCAGCCTTCTCCGGTAAGATTCTTGGAGGAGGAGGGGAAAATATGACCCGAGCGTCAGCGCCGCTAGTCGCATTTGCCTACTTGGCGGAAACAGCCCGCGATAGCGGGCACAACTTGGACCTCATTTCAGCACTGGCTCCTCTCTTAGGTGTAGTTTCTGCTGCTCACGATGGCGAGTCTTTTCAAGCCGCCTTGTTGGCTCGGGAACTTCGAGAGCGGTTTGGTCTACGTGTAAATCCGTACGCAGTCGAGCAGTGGGTCCCTCAGCTGAAGTCAGCCGGGATTGTCAAGTCGACGACCTTGAGCGCTCCAAAAGGGAAGCGGTCGGTGGAACAACTTACCTTTTCCAAACCTGCGGAAGCGATAGACAGGGTCGACGTGCATAACGTCGAGGCAGTGGTAAATCGCTTCCTTGCCTTCGCAAAGCCTCGACTAGCGAAGGTCGGCCAAGACATTCCCGATTCAGAGTTAGAGGCATCCTTTCTTCGTGAGATCGCCGATCTCGACTTCCTAGCTGCAGTGTTCAGGACCAACCAATCCGCGCGCGGCCCAAGAACCCTCACGCTAACCTCCAGCACCACTCCGCAGTCCAGTGCGACGGACGATCTAGCAGCGGCTGCAGATTTGGACGTCCTTTGTGCTGCATTCTTCCTCCACATGGCTGAGGAGGACACATCCACCTTTAATCAGATCGTACAGATTGCAAGCGGTGCTGTGATCTCTGAGGTCTTGTTTGATGTGGGGAACCCGCAAACGAATACGTCATTTGATAAGCAGCGAATTGTTCTGGATGGGCCAATATGTATAAAGGCGCTAGGCCTCAACTCCAGAGAAGATGAGGAACACACGATCGAACTCCTCGGGTCTCTGACGTCCCGAGGTGCGGCATTGGCGGTGTTCGAGCATACGATTGCCGAGGTAAAGTCTCTATTAGAAGCAGCACTTCGCGGCTCGCAGGAGCCTTGGGGGTACGGCCCAACTGTCCGTCGGATTCGATCCGATAGGCATGCAGAGGTCGTCGCACGGGCCGTTCTCGCAGACGTCGAGAGCGCCCTTCGAGCCTTGAATGTCAAGCTTGTACTTTCCAGTCCGACCACAAGCGCTGCTTGGGCGTTGCTTCCCCAAAGTCAAGAGGAGCAGATCGCAGGGAGACTTGCGTGGTACGAGAACCCCGCTTCGCGTGATCGCGATGCCGCCTCTCTTGCTGCTACCTATCGACTTCGCGGCGGCGTGCGGAGTTCTCCCAAGCAGGTTCACGAGGCAAGGTACATCTTCCTCACAGAGAACTCCCGACTGGTAGATGTTGCCTATTCGTTCTTTTCTCGCGACCCCGATGCCCCTATCGCCGTAACAGACCGGTACCTAGCTGGATATCTCTTCGTCATGTGCGGTGGATCAGACGACATCACGGGGCTGTTGAAGAAGCGCGTTCTCGCGAACTGCGCAAACGCAGTAGCACCACGGGCTGAATTAGTGCTGAGGATGGCGCAGTTCCTGAGCGGGTTAGACGAGAACCGGCGCAAAAAGTATGCTGCGATGATGACCGACGGAAGGGCTGCACGGTACTTGACGGAGATCACCTTCGGCAACGTTGGCTACCTGCAGGCGGACAATTTTGAGGCGGTGCTTGGAGAGATTTACGACGAGGCATTCGTCGAACGGAGTCGAGCGCTCGCCGAACAGCGTACGGAGTTGGAGCAGGAACGTTCCGCGATGCTCGCTGCAGCCACCACGGAACACGATATTCAGATTGCGAGTGTTCGCGACGAACGTGAGAGGGCAGAGAAGGAAGTCGAGCGACAAAATGAAGCGCTTGCAAGCGTGCAAGAGGAGAGACAGCAGACTCAAACCGCACTGTTTCTTGCGCAGGGGCAGCTGAATAATGCTATGAATAAGGCTGGGCAGGATGCACTGGCGTTCGGGGAGCTCGTCGCGTGGGGGCTTTATGCGGCCTACATGTTGGCCGCCGCGGCCTTGGCTTGGCTCGGGGACTTTATTTCCCAGAGCAGTGAGTATCGTCCTGTGTACTATTTCTGCTCTGGCGTTCTCGTGCTGTTAGCGCTCCACCAAATGCCCCAGATCCTAATCGAACACCCCAAGTTGAGGCTTAAACATTGGCGATATAAGCAGCTCGTACGTCAGCGAGGGCTAAGCGACAGCGCGCACAAGTTCGATTTTGACCCGACAACAGGGAGTGTGGGGGTGAGTAAAGTCGATACCAAGCGTGCTAATGCTTAGGAGGTGGCAGTGAGGTTTGCTTTCGGCTAGTCAAGATCCATCGCCTCGCACCTCGGCCCACGTCACCTATCGGCGACAGCAGTCATTCGGGCCACAAACTGACCGACTCCTCCCAGCCTAGAGCTGTTATTCAGCTTCCAGAATACGTAAGTCAGCAGGTAAGTTTCCGAGTGCTTTTTGCCATTGGCTATGAACCTGCTCTCCAAGTAGGTGCAGCACTAAAAGCTTCCGCACATAGCTTGACGGCGTTAGTTTGTGAAGAGCCGCCAGCTGAGTGAGGTCTGCTTTTAGCCTCTGCGGTAGTGTGATCGTTAGGTCCTCATCAGACTTTCCGAGATGCTCAAGGTCCTGTTGCGTGGTCCTCACACGACTAAAGCGGATGTTGCCATGAAGCATCTGGTCTATTGAGCCTGAAGAGCTGGGTAAAGCTGCTGTATTTTTCTTTGCTGCGACGTGAGCGATGAAGGCCTCGTAGGCGACTCGACCGTAAACATTCTCGAAGGCCAGCGCCCGAACGATATCGGGCCGGCTCACTTCCCGTTGCTTGCTGATCCAGTTGACTCTGTCGATCAAGACCTGTGGGAGCCATACCTTTAAAGATACATCGGATTTTTCAAAGTCATCGAACTCTGGCCAATCTTGAGGCTTAGGTGCAATCACGCCGTATTGACTGCTGCGGGTCGAGTGTGGCCACATGTGATGCTGCCCGTTAGTTGTGGTGCTCAAATTTTAATCAGGGGAGTTTCAACACAGGATTGGAGCCAAAAAATAGCATTCCTCCCATGGTCACCAAGAGCTTGATTCGAGGTGACCTGAAGGCCGGTCCAAGCAAAGGATCAGCCGGATTGTCGTAACACCCAGCACTTCGCTGGAGTCGACTAAACGGAGGAAACTATGAACGCAACTCTTAACTCTGCATCAGCGAATGCAGCTCAAAACTCAGCGCAACTGTTCAGTGCCCTTGGCCTACCTGCTACTGCAGTCGACGTTTCAAACGTGCGTCTGTATCGCCTGCCTCAAGTGCTTGACCGCATTCCGGTGTCTCGCTCATCTTGGTTCGCTGGCATCCAGTCTGGGCGCTACCCCAAAGGTTACAGCCTTGGGCTGCGCACAACGGTCTGGCGCTCAGATGAGATCGAGCAGCTTGTTACTTCATTGACACACTGAGGAGCCAGCCATGACAAATCAAAGCATTGACCAAGATGGTGTGATTGCCGCTGTAGAGTTCATCAAGACTCCGACCGTCCATGTGTGGTTCAAAAAACAAAAGCAGCCGCAATCAGTTCGCATCGCCGCTGATCACAACAAGCGAGCTCGCTTCTTTTATGAGCAAGGGCATGAGAAATCACCAGAAGGGGGAGTGCTCATTGCGCGCAAAAACGAGAAACTCTGGGGCCCAGATACGCCCGAAGAAGTGGCAGATTTAGCTCGTGCGTTGATGGCTCAGTATGGCGTCAAGAAGATGCGCAAAGACGGTATTCGCGCTGTAGAGGTGCTTCTGAGTCTCAGTCCTGAGCATGGCATTGATGCCACTGAATTCTTCAAAAAAAGTATGTACTGGTTTGCAGAGCGTTTCGGTGGCATTGGCAACTTGTTGTCGGCTGATGTTCACCGCGATGAAGCTCAGGATCATGTCCATCTCCTGCTCTTGCCTTTGCTTGATGGTCACATGATCGGGAGTGACATGGTCGGAGGGAAAGGCAAGCTCAAGGGGTGCAAGCTCAGTTTTGAGGCCGAGGTTTGCAGTCTGTTTGGCGTCAAGGTTTTGATGGCGGATTGCCTTAAAGGAGCAGACAAGCGGAACGCCAGTATGGCTGTTAACGGCTACCTGGCGGCAGTTCACGATCCCGTTTTGAAATCAGCAATTTGGGGTGTAGTTCACGGAAACATCAATGTGCGTCCCGAGCCGTATCTGCAGTCGTTGGGGTTCGATGTGGAGCAGTTTCGCAAAGCCAAAAAGATGAAGACTGTTGCCGCAATCTTTACGTCACCGGGCAAGGGTACCTCGAAGCGTGAGGAGTGGACTCAATCAGCGTGATGGCATCGAAGTTTTTATCAAAGCCTACACAAGCTAGTCTTTGGACAGCAAAAGCCGTGACATGAAAACACGGGGTTTGCTGGTAACCCAAGCTGTTAACCCGTGAAGAAAACGCAATTTTTAGTGCGCATATGGGGTTGCATTCCCCATTGCATATTGATGTTCGGGGTGCATAAAGTCCCGCACCAAACAACTCTGCAAGTGGAAACCATGTTGGAAACCTATATGGTTCGACGCAGCCCTATACAAATACTGGAGACGCTAAATGGCGACTTGTTACAGAACTCAATCGAATACGGTTGAGCGCTTTTTGTTGACGTCTGAAGGGTATTTGCTTTCAGACTATTTGTTGCGGCATAGCCCGAAGTGTGCCAAACACCGCGTACCGTGCTTGCGTACCAGCAAGCCGAGAGCACTAGGTGTCACTCATTTTCAGTTGCACGCAGGCTTGGAGGTTTGTAATGATTACCACCTCTAAGGGACATTTCAAGGACCTGTCATGGCTGCGGCGTTACGCCGACCACTGCCATGTGAGCCTTGACTCAACCGAACCCATTGAGTCAATCAGACAGCACTTCAGCAAGGCAGCTTGGCGAGTGCTGTGTCGTAGTGACCGAAGTGACTTTTTGCCCATATTGCAGAACCAGCAGCTTTCGTTTGCCGACCTTCATGCTTACTGCCACGCCTTGGCAAAATTTGGCTGGCTCAAAGCACCCTCTAGAACCTTGCTGCACTTTGTCATCACTGAGTCCTACCTCTACTACGACCAAAAGCCGAGCGTTCCAAGAGCTCAAGAAAAGTTCATCTTCATGCGCTTGGCTGAGCAGGCTGATCAAGTCACAACCAAAGAGCTTGCCCTTGTTCGGCATTGGCAGACCCAACATCGAATGGAGCTTAAGCCCCAGATGAAATGGTCGCGGTTAGTTGACAGGGCCAAGTTATGGCGTCAGCGGGAGCTGGTCCGTTTGAGTCAGCCCACAGATCAGAATTGGTACTTCTACTGCCGACCAATGCCATGGCGTGGCTACGAGGTCGTGCCTCTAGAGACACCATTGGCGCTGTTCGATGAGGCTGTGGCAATGGGTACCTGTTTGTACAGCTTGCGTTATTTGTGCTGCCGAGGTGCTCAGGCGAGCCGATTTTTCTCATTGAGAAGGGACGGGCGACGTGTTGCCACGTTTGAACTGAGTCATGAGCTTCCAACTTGTTGCTCCATGGGGTGGGATCTAAGGCACGGCAGTTGGTCATTGCAAGACGTGCGTCTGTCATACAACCGTCTAGCGCCTTCGCAACTTGCAGCTGATCTTGTTGCGTTTGCTGCGATGTACAACATCTGGTCGACCCGTCCTGCAAGACAGCCACGACCTCAGGAGAGTTCCTGCGTCAGTACGCCTCGTTTGCCAAGCGAAGTGGAGCGTCTATGAGCTCACTCCCACAAAAGCGTAACAACGGCCCATCTCAGGCGTTGGAAGGGCAGGTGCAGCGACTGGCAGCTCAGTACGAACAACGCTTAGGTCATCTGCCAATCTGGTTGCATGACTTGGACTTGGAGCGAATCGGTCCGCTGCTGGCCTGTTGTATCCGACTTGGCATGCCATTGCCGATGGGGGACTTGCTTGAGGCCGATGACGCAGAGCGACGAGAGCAAGAAGGTCGGAGCATACGCCGCCCCAAACCTCCGTAAGAAACAGGTGACGCTTTTAGCAGCGCTCTTGGATTGACTCAACCAGAGTTGCGCGGTCTTTAGTGCTGAGGCGTGCTGCACCTTCAATGATGGCCGCCAAGTCTTCTTCGTCGCAATACAAGTAGGCGAGGGGGACCTTGAGCGCTTTGGCAATTGAGCGAGCAATTGCGATTTGTGGCTCGTGGACGCCAGTTTCGTACCGGCTGATCCGAGCGCTGGCACTTTCTTCGTCCAAGCCAATCAAGACGCCTAGCTTGTCTTGTGGCAGGCCCAGCCGCTCACGAGCCTGACGCATGCGTGCGCCAAAGATGTTGCGAGAGGTAGAGGTCGAAGTGCGTTTGATTGACACACTTCGACTTTCGTAGAACGCGTTAAGATTGTCTCTACGATAAACGTAGGTTAAAGGTGGCTATGAATAAAACCAAGTGGAACAAACAAAGTGCTTATTTGGCAGTGGTGCTTGCTATGGCCTTATCAGGTTGTGCAAGTACACCTCCAACAAAGATAGGTGCTGATACGTACTTCTCTTCTAAGACCAATACAGCAGGAGTGTTTGGTGATGTCACTGTTTTGGCGGGAAGTCTGATGGCCGAAGGAGGGCAGTTTTGTGCGGCACAAGGTAAAGAGTTCGAGCTTGTCACCCAAAACGTAACGCACCCAGTTCCTGCAGCTCGAATTGGCGGTGCGTCAATTACTTTTAAGTGTGTCGATCAAGCTCGCAATCCTGTTATGCGACCAGATAGAGGTGTCTCAACTGTTACCGACAAGTAATCGAAGGTGCAAGCAGTTATGTCGCACAAGTTGAGCATCAAAAGCGTCAGCATTTTTAAGAAAGTTGAACGCAGATGAGAAATGAAAAGACAAAGTGGGTCCGCATTGACAAAGAGGCCGCACTTTCACATGAGCTGTATGGTGTTGGGGGCTGGCTACTGTTATTTGCTGCTGGTTGTTTCTTGGGCCTTCTTGCGGATTTTGGTCGTGTAATCGGAGATGCGCGTTCAATTGGTATGAGCTTAGGTGACTACCTTTCGGTTTCGCATCCATCCATCAGTGCCCTCAAGGTCGTGTTGTTCTATGAGGTTGTTGCCGTAGCTTGCATCTATTGGATGATGTTCGCTAAGAGTGGTGGTTTCCGAACCTACACATCCTGGCTGTCGTTGGGCATGTTTCCTTTCATGTTAGTCGTAAGTATGGCTAACACGTACGAGGGAGTTGGGGCAGTACTTGCATCTAGCTTTATCAGATGGGCTATCAGTTGTGCCGTGTGGGTCTCATACCTTCAGCTGTCGAAGCGAGTCCGTGTTACTTTTGAGCATTGTGTGCTTGATGAGACTGAGGTTATGCCGAAACCTAGGCCTGTAGCCACAAGTTTGGTGCATCCAATAACTGCTACTCCAGCTGTAGTTGCCAGTACCGAGACAGCTACAACTGAAAATGCAAACGAACCTGAAGAGCAGTTTTGGGCGATAGCCTTGACAGAGTGCAATCAGCAAAACATGCGCCCAGGTCTTTGGGCTAAGGCATTTGCCGAATCTAAAGGTCAAGAGTCCGTTGCCAAGGCTCTGTACATGAAATTACGGGCGGCACAGTTGCAAAGTGAGTGGGACGCAGATCAACTGCAGAAGCTCGAAGAGCAAGAGCGTATTGAGCAAGCAGAGTTGGAGCAGCAAAAGAGGATTGAGTCTGAAGAAGCGGCGCTGCTGGCTCAGATGAGCGAAGCTCAGCGTGTTGAGGCGCTAAAGCCCAAAGGACGTTGCCCTAACTGTTCAGCTGTAATTGATCTGACCTCCAAGGACTGTCCGCACTGCAGCGCTAGCTTTCAAGTTGGTAGCGCATGGACTGTTCAACAAATGTCCAGTGCCGAATTGGCGGCTTTTCGCGTTGCCTCAAAATCAATTAGGGCCGAGACCTCGACTGAGAATACAGATGACTCTGCGCTTCCTGCTGTTGTTTTGGCTGTTGGAACTATTCTGCTGTTTTTACTTTTCATTGCAGTATTTGTAAGGTGAAGTCCATGAGTAAGTCGGCAACACAATGCGGGAGCGAATAAAGGTTTTAGATTTGATCGTGGTACTTTTCGTGCTACCTCAGGCAAAATTATTTTTGTACTGATATTCGATGAGGCTCCTAAGGCTTGATGTGAATCCCTCCGTTGCCAAAAACTAAAAACCCCGTGATACACATCGTGTCACGGGGTTTTTTCTTGGTCTGCGTGTCTTCAGTCTTTGTAACGATACAGCACCAACGACAGGGGCAGTAACCCCAGGGAAAACAAAATCGCCCCAATGTCCATCAACGTGTCTGTTTGCATCAAGCCAAACCCCAGCGCAGACACGGCGAGCGCGTAGGGCACCAGTTGGTGCAGTTCAATGGTGGGAAGTTTTCTTTTCATGCTCGCGATCGTATCGCAAAGTGCCGATCACTTCGCCCAAGTGTCCTTGAGTCCCGTGATCTTGTTAAACACCAACTTACCCCCCGCATGGTCCACGCGGTCGGTCACAAAGTAGCCGTGGCGTTCAAACTGAAAGTGCGCGCTCGCGGGCACGTGGGCCAGTGATGGCTCGACATACGCGGTCACCACTTTCAGGCTGTCGGGGTTGAGGGCTGCCAAGAAGTCTTTGCCGCCTGCATCGGGTTGTGCGTCGGTGAACAACCGGTCGTACAAACGCACTTCGGCGGCCAAGCCGTCGTTCACGCCCACCCAGGTGATGGCGGCGCTGGCCTTGACGGTGGCGCTGCCGGGTGTGCCGCTCTTGGTGTCGGGGATGACGGTGGCTTGGACTTCTGTCACCACACCGTTTGCATCTTTGGTGCAGCCCGTGCACTCAATCACGTAGCCGCCTTTGAGGCGCACTTTGTTGCCAGGGTAGAGACGTTTGTAGCCTTTGGGTGGCACTTCGACGAAGTCGTCACGTTCAATCCACACTTCTTTGCCAATTTTGAAATGGCGTGTGGGCACTTCAGCGCCCTCGTCAGCGTGGGGCAGCGCAGGTTGCGTGCAAGGCTCTAGGTGGCCTGCACCCATCACCTCGTCCCAGTTGGTGAGCACGAGTTTGACGGGGTCAAGCACGGCCATGGCGCGGTGTGCGGTGTTCTCCAGCGATTCGCGCAAGCAGCCTTCGAGCGTGCTGTAGTCAATCCAGCTGTCACTCTTGGTCACGCCAATGCGTTCGGCAAACAGTTGCAGGCTTTCGGGCGTGTAGCCACGGCGGCGCAGGCCGACGATGGTGGGCATGCGGGGGTCGTCCCAGCCGCTGACCTTGCCTTCGTTCACCAGTTGCGCGAGTTTGCGTTTGCTGGTGATGACATAGGTGAGGTTGAGGCGCGAGAACTCGTATTGCTTGGGCGCAGGTGCAGCCAACAGCTTGCATTCGCACAGGCGTTCCATCAACCAGTCGTAGAACGGGCGTTGGTCTTCAAACTCCAGCGTGCAAATGCTGTGGGTGATTTGCTCCAGCGCGTCTTCGATGGGGTGGGCAAAGGTGTACATCGGGTAGATGCACCAGGTGTCGCCCGTGTTGTGGTGTGTGGCGCGGCGAATGCGGTAGATGGCGGGGTCGCGCAGGTTGATGTTGGGCGAGGCCATGTCAATCTTGGCGCGCAGCACAGCAGCACCATCGGCCAACTTGCCGTCGCGCATTTCGCGAAAGCGTGCGAGGTTTTCAGCAGCTGTACGCGCACGGAAAGGGCTGTCCACGCCGGGCTTCGAAAAGTCGCCACGGTTGACGCGCATGTCTTCGGGCGTTTGTTCGTCCACATAGGCGTGGCCTGCTTCAATCAAAGCCTCGGCAGCGCGGTACATGAAGTCGAAGTAGTCACTGGCTTGGTAGGCCTTGTCGTTGCCCGGTTGGCTCCAGCTAAAGCCCAGCCACTGCACCGCATCGATGATGGAGTTGACGTATTCGGTGTCTTCTTTTTCGGGGTTGGTGTCGTCAAAGCGCAGGTGACACACGCCGCCGTAGTCACGCGCCAAACCAAAGTTGATGCAAATGCTTTTGGCATGGCCCACGTGCAAATAGCCGTTGGGCTCGGGTGGGAAACGCGTGCGAATCTTGGCAGCGTCTGGCTCGCCTTTGGCATGATGCGCGGCGTCGCCGGGGCTGCCCGCCCAGCGGCGGCTGGCGTAAGTGCCTTGGGCCAAATCGTTCTCGATGATCTGGCGCAAAAAGTTGCTCGGTTTGTGGTCTTGTTCTGTCGCAGGAGAGGCGGGTTTCGTCATGCCGTGATTTTAGGCGGGCTGACCCTTGATAATTGCACCAGTTCAAGGAGTTGTATGGATATCGTTTTGTTGCTCAAAGCCGCCGTCATGGGCGTGGTCGAAGGTTTGACCGAGTTCTTGCCCATTTCAAGCACGGGCCATTTGATTTTGGCGGGCTCGCTGTTGGGGCTCGACGATGACAAGGGCAAGGTGTTTGACATTGCCATTCAAACCGGCGCGATCTTGGCAGTCATCATCGTGTACTGGCAAAAGATTTTCAGCACCGTGGTGGCGTTGCCCAGCCAGCGCGAGGCGCAACGCTTTGCCTTGAATGTGCTGATCGCCTTTGTGCCCGCCGTGGTGTTGGGCTTGTTGTTTGGCAAGTTCATCAAAGCGCATTTGTTCACGCCCACTGTGGTCGCGAGCACGTTCATCATCGGCGGCTTCATCATCTTGTGGGCCGAGGGCTGGGGCCGTGCCAAGCCTGAGGGCGAAGAAGAGCCAGCCGTTGAGCCTGCACGCATCGAAACGGTGGAAGCCATGTCGCCCCTCGACGCTTTGAAAGTGGGCTTGGTGCAGTGCTTGGCCATGATTCCCGGCACCAGCCGCAGCGGCGCGACCATCATTGGTGGCATGTTGCTGGGCTTGTCGCGCAAGGCGGCCACCGACTTTTCGTTTTACTTGGCCATTCCCACGCTCATCGGTGCAGGGGCGTACAGCCTGTACAAAGAGCGTGAGTTGCTGAGCATTTCCGACGCACCGATGTTTGCCGTGGGCTTGGTGTTGTCGTTCATCAGCGCTTGGATTTGCGTGCGCTGGTTGCTGCGCTACATCGCCACGCACAGCTTTGTGCCGTTTGCTTGGTATCGCATTGCGTTTGGCGTTGTGGTGTTGGCCACGGCGTGGACCGGTACGGTGACTTGGGCGGCCTAAGTTCAACCGATGAGGTTAAGCAACGCCGCCTCCACTGCGGCGGCGGTGACCAAAGGCCGCTCCATCGGAAACAGATGCGTGCCATCGATCTTCATCACACGCCCATGCGTGACGCGGCGGCTGAAATCTAAACCCACTTGTTTCAACTCGCGCGATTGCAAGCCGCCGATCAGGGCGGCTTTGCATTTCAGCGGGTGGCGTTTGAAATAGGTTTCTAAGTGGTCGGGCAGGCCGTTGTAGATGGCGCTTTCCACGTCGCGGTCAAAGCTCAGCACGCGACGCGTGCCGTGGGTCGTTTGTTCGTCGTGCGTGCCGTAGGTCACATAGTCTTGCAGCACTTGTGGGTCCCATTTGGCGAATGCTTTTTTGTGTTGGAAGTGGGCCAGCACCTCAGCCTCGCTTGCCCACGTGGTGCGGCGTTTGCGGCTGATGGCCGCAGGTGAAAAGACTTCTGCACCGGGTACGCGCTTGACAGTTTTGAGCAGCTTGGCTTTCCAGCCGCCGAGCATGGGCGAATCGAGCAACACCACGCCGCGCACGAGTTCGGGGTGCTTGGCCGCCATCATCATGCTCAAGATGCCGCCGAGCGAGTGGCCTACCAAAAACACGGGACCGTTTTCTGCAGCCAAAGGTGTGGTGAAGTCAGTCAGCTGCTGAACCAAATATGGCCAGTTGTCGGTGACGGGGTAGCGCGGGTCGTGGCCAAATTTGTCAATGGCTTCAACGCGAAAACCGCGCGCACGCAACGACTCCAACATGACGCGATAGGTGCACGCCGGAAAGCTGTTGCCGTGCGAAAAAACAATCAAAGGTGTTTGATTCATGGCGAATCAGCTCAGTTTTTTGAGTTGGTACATCAGGTCCAAAGCATCGCGAGGGCTCAAGGTGTCGGGGTCGATGCTGGCCAGCTTGGCTTGCAGCGGGCTGGGACCCACATCGTCTTGCAAGGGCGGTGGTGCAAAGAGGTCGACCTGCGCTTTCGTTGCATCTGCATCAGCCTCTAGCGAAGCCAATGCGTGTCGCGCATGGCTCAACACCGCAGCGGGCATGCCTGCCAAGCGTGCCACTTGAATGCCGTAGCTGCGGCTGGCGGGACCGGGTTGAATTTCATGCAAAAACACAATGCTCGCGCCGCTCTCAGCCGCACTCACGTGCACGTTGACCGCGCCTTTGTGCTTCACCGGAAAGTCGGTGAGCTCAAAGTAATGCGTGGCGAACAGCGTGAAGGCTTGGGTCTTGTCGTGCAAATGCGTGGCAATGCCGCTGGCCAAGGCCAAGCCGTCGAAGGTGGACGTGCCTCTGCCGATCTCGTCCATCAACACCAAGCTGTGTGGCGTGGCGGCGTGCAAGATTTGCGCGGCCTCGGTCATCTCCAGCATGAAGGTCGATTGCGCGTTGGCCAGGTCGTCGGCCGCGCCAATGCGGGTGTGGATGGCGTCAATCGGCCCAAGTCGGCACGCGGTCGCGGGCACGTGGCTGCCGATGCTGGCCAACAAAACGATGATGGCCACTTGGCGCATGTAGGTCGACTTACCGCCCATGTTGGGGCCGGTGATGACTTGCATGCGGTGCGGATGGCCCAGGTGCGTGTCGTTGGCAATGAAGGTTTTGGCCGCGCCGCCGTTGACCACGCCATGCGTTTCGGCCAAGCGCGCTTCCACCACGGGGTGGCGGCCTTGGCTGATTTCAATGCACGGATTTTTGACAAACTCAGGCGCACACCAACCCAACGTGAGCGAGCGCTCGGCCAAGGCACACAGCGCATCGAGTGCCGCCACGGCTTGGGCTAAGCGGGTGAGCGCGGGCACAAAGGGTTGCAAGGTGTCGAGCAACTGTTCGTACAAAAACTTCTCGCGGGCCAAGGCGCGTTCTTGGGCGCTCAGGGCTTTGTCTTCAAAGGTTTTGAGTTCGGGCGTGATGAAACGCTCGGCGTTCTTGAGTGTTTGGCGGCGCGTGTAGTCCGCAGGTACTTTGTCGATCTGGCCTTGCGTGACCTCGATGTAAAAGCCATGCACTTTGTTGAACTGCACGCGCAAGTTGGCAATGCCGGTGCGCTCGCGTTCGCGGGCTCCGAG
>Ga0228703_1001455_pt1 | contig 14319 bp, 19 predicted proteins | sample McNCre217_Aug_MG_3_FD_178020 | JGI IMG/M metagenome (GOLD analysis project Ga0228703, IMG submission 178020) | Freshwater microbial communities from McNutts Creek, Athens, Georgia, United States - 29-17_Aug_MG | ecosystem: Environmental > Aquatic > Freshwater > Creek | place: USA: Georgia... | reverse complement strand
CTCACCCGCAAACATGTTGCCAAACAGTCGCATGCCATGCGAAACCGTCTTGGCCAAATATTCAATCATCTGCATCAAGAAGTTAATCGGATACAGAGCCCAATGGTCACCAAAGGGCGCAGCAATCAGTTCGTGCGCCCAGCCGCCCAAACCCTTGATCTTGATGTTGTAGACCAGGCAAATGAACAGCACGGAGCAAGACAGACCCAATGTCGAAGACAGGTCAGCCGTAGGCACCACGCGCAAATAATCCTTGAAACCCAGAGCAGGGCCCGCACCGTGCCAAGCACCAGGAATCAAATCAACAGGCAGCATGTCCATGGCATTCATCAGGAAAATCCAGACAAACACGGTCAAGGCCAGAGGAGAAATCAGCTTGCGACTCTTGGCGTTGTGAATCACGCCTTTGGCCTGGTTTTCCACCATCTCAGACAGGATCTCGACGGCAGCCTGGAAACGACCAGGAACGCCTGAAGTCGCACGGCGGGCAGCAGCCCACAAAACCAGGCACCCCACCACGCCCAACACCAAAGCAAACACCACCGAGTCCAGGTTGAACAAACTGAAGTCAACGATGCTCGTTTGCTTGACGCCTTCAAATGAAAAATTCATTTGAAGGTGTTGCAAGTGATGCTGGATGTACTCTCCAGCCGTCGGGGCATGTGCGCCAGCGTGTTCAGCAGACATAAATCACCAATCAGTTCAAAAATTATTCGGCTTCGACTTCCGCTGCATCCAGCCCAGCGCCATGGCCAGCCAGTACACCTTCATCGTCACCACAAAGCCGGCCACCAAGGCAAGCCAACTCAGATCAGAAACCACTTTGGGCGCCACCAGAAGCAACGCCACAGTCAAGACAATCTTGACCAATTCCCAGACAAACAGCCCCACCAACGCAGAGCCCGGTTGCCGCATCCGCATTTGCCGGGACAAGGCCCTGACAAACACCACGGCGGGAATCACCACCGCAACCGCACCCCAAGCCACCGATGCCGCCAGTCGAAACTGGCCACTGAACCAACCGGTCAGCACGGCGCTCAAACCACCCACCAGCACCTGGAGCAACAAAACACGCCAAGGCGATGTCACCAGGTGCTGCTGTCGCCAGGCCTGCGCCTGTTCAGCGGTCAGGGGCTTGAAATCGGACTCAGAGTCTTCATTTACAGAATCTTCGCCATGCCACGAGGCCAAAACGCCTTGGGGCTGCACCGTTTGAGTGCCCGGCTGAAGGTCTGAGGAGATTTTCACCATCTCAAATTACACCGAGGTTACGTGCACGGCAAATACCGCAAAGCCTTCGATTATACGTAGAAACCCCTGCCTGACCAGCCCTTTTCCAGCAAATTGACAGTGATCTGGCTGAAATCCGAGGCCTACACGAGCGACAATCCATGTTCTGACGATGTTTTTTACCGTCTCTTTTTTGCCATTGACGGGAGTTTTCATGTACGAATGGTTCAAATTTCTCCATTTGGCGGCGGGTGCGATCTGGCTGGGTGGCATGGCTCTGATGGTTCTGGCCTTGCGCCCCGTTGCGATTGCACGCTTGACGCCCCCCGATCGCCTGCCCTTGATGGCGGCCGTGCTGGCACGGTTTTTTGTGATGGTCTGGCTCTGCATCGCGGTGCTGCTGGCATCGGGGCTGTGGATGCTCTCGGGTGCCGACATGAAACTCGTCCCCAAAGGCTGGCACGCCATGTCGGGGATTGGCCTTGTGATGTGCCTCATCTTTGCCCACATCTGGTTTGCACCATTTCGCCGCCTGCAAGCGGCCGTCCAAGCCGCAGACTGGCCCGGTGCTGGCCAGGCCTTGGGGCAGATCCATCCGCTGGTGCTGACCAATTTCACACTGGGCTGGCTGGCCGTGGCGGCCGTCATCATCTGGCGCTGAACGCACCCAACGATCACAGGATTTTTCATGAGCGCATCCATCACTCCTCCAGGCGGCATCGACCCGCGCAAAGACAGCCTGATCGAATACCCCTCGATCTTCCCGATCAAGGTCATGGGGGCCATGGTGGACGGCTTTGCCGAAGCCCTGGTTGAAGTGGCTTTGCAATTCGACCCCGGCTTTGACGCCTCCACCATGGAGCTGCGCCCCAGCAAAGGCGGTAACTACCTGGGCGTGACACTCAACATCACGGCCACCAGCCGCGCTCAACTCGACGATTTGTACCGCGCCCTCACCGGTCACCCCATGGTCAAGATCGTGCTCTGACCATGATCGTGCGCAACCTGGGGCATGTGGACTACCTGCCAACCTACGAAGCCATGCAGGCATTCACGGCAGCACGTCAGGACGACAGCGCCGACGAGCTGTGGATGTGCGAGCACCCCCCGGTGTTCACCCAGGGGCTGGCGGGGCAGGCCGACCACCTGCTCATGCCTGGCGACATTCCGGTGATCCAGACCAACCGGGGTGGGCAAGTCACCTTCCACGGTCCTGGCCAGGTCATGGCTTACCCCTTGATCAACCTGCAGCGGGCCGGGTACTACGTCAAGGAATACGTCTACAAGCTGGAAGAATCGGTCATCCGCACCCTGGCTCACTTTGGCGTCACTGGCCACCGCGTGGCGGGTGCCCCAGGCATTTATGTGCGCCTGGATGACCCCTTCAGCCACGCAGCGCTCACAGGCCCCAGCCATCCTTCCGATCCGTTCAAGGGCTTGGGCAAAATCAGCGCCTTGGGCATCAAGGTCAGCCGACACTGCACGTACCATGGTGCGGCCCTCAATGTGAAGATGAACCTGGAACCCTTTGACCGCATCAATCCATGCGGCTATGCCGGGCTGAAAACCGTGGACCTTTCTACAATCGGCGTAGAAACCACCTGGGATGAAGCAGCCCAGGTGCTGGCCCAACAACTGGCCGCCCGTTTATGACCATCGGCCTCGCGCACAACGCGACAGCCATGACCGAAAGACCTTGATGAGCAACAACACGACCGATCGCAACGTGGTGCGCGAAGCACAAAGCGTTGAAAACTACGACCCCAGTGCCAAGCAAAAAGCCGCGGCCAAACTCTCGCGCATCCCGGTCAAGGTCGAACAAGCCGAGGTGCTCAAAAAGCCCGAGTGGATCCGCGTCAAGGCCGGCTCACCCACCACGCGCTTTTACGAAATCAAGGACGTGCTGCGCGCCAACAAGCTGGTGACGGTGTGCGAAGAAGCCAGCTGCCCCAACATCGGTGAATGCTTCGGCAAGGGCACGGCCACCTTCATGATCATGGGCGACAAATGCACCCGCCGCTGCCCGTTTTGCGACGTGGGCCACGGCCGCCCCGACCCCCTGGACACGAACGAACCCGAAAACCTGTCCAAGACCATTGCACAGCTCAAGCTGCAGTACGTGGTCATCACCAGCGTGGACCGCGATGACCTGCGTGATGGCGGAGCCGACCACTACGTGCAGTGCATCACCCGCACACGCGAGCTGTCACCCCAAACGCAGATCGAAGTGCTGGTGCCCGACTTCCGTGGCCGCCTCGACAAAGCCCTCGACATCCTCGCCAACGGTCTGCCCGACGTGATGAACCACAACCTGGAGACCGTACCCCGCCTGTACAAGGAAGCACGCCCAGGCGCCGATTACGCGCACTCGCTGAAACTGCTCAAGGACTTCAAGGCCCGCTTTCCGAACATCCCGACCAAGAGCGGCCTGATGGTCGGCCTGGGCGAGACGGACGAAGAAATTCTGGAAGTCATGCGCGACATGCGCGCGCACGACATCGACATGCTCACCATCGGCCAATACCTGGCCCCCAGCAACAGCCACCTGCCAGTGCGCCGCTACGTGCACCCCGACACCTTCAAGATGTTCGAGGCCAAGGCGTATGAAATGGGCTTCACCCACGCCGCTGTGGGCGCCATGGTGCGTTCAAGCTACCACGCGGACCAGCAAGCGCACTCGGCACTGAACCGCTGACCCACCCGGCGGCTTGCTGCCGCCTGTTCAGGCGCTTCAACGCGTGGCAGGCAGCAGGCTGGCAGGCTCATCCGAGGCCAGCACTTGCTCGGCCCACAGCGCCAGCTTGGCGGTGTCCGAGCGCAAAACTTGGTGTTTGACCGAAAGCACCTGCGAGGGGTGCATTGAAAAACTGCGCAAACCCAAGCCCAACAGCAACCGGGTCATGCTCACATCGCCGGCCATTTCGCCGCAGACCGACACGCCCTTGCCTTGCCTGACGCACTCGGCAATGGTGTCCGCCACCAGGCGCAGCACCGCCGGGTGCAGCGGGTCGTACAAGTGAGCCACCGATTCGTCCGCGCGGTCAATGGCCAGCGTGTACTGGATCAGGTCGTTGGTGCCGATTGACAAAAAGTCAAAGTACTTGAGGAACATGCGCACTGACAAAGCCGCAGCAGGGATCTCGATCATGGCGCCCAGTCGAACAGGGCCATGCGCCATGCCTCGCCGATCCAGCTCCTGGCGCGCCTGATCGATCAAGGCGAGGGTTTGCCGGATTTCGCTGCCATGCGCCAACATGGGCACCAGCAGGTTGACTTTGCCATGCGCTGCGGCACGCAAAATCGCACGCAGTTGCGTGAGGAACATGGCAGGATCGGCCAGACTCCAGCGGATGGCACGCAGACCCAATGCAGGATTCAAGTGCGCCACGTCATGACGGGCTTCGTCCAGCGGCTTGTCAGCCCCGACATCCACCGTGCGGATGGTCACCGGCAAGCCATTCATGCCATCCACCGCGCGGCGGTAGGCTTCGTATTGCTCGTCTTCACCGGGCAGATTGCCCTGGCGGCCCATGAACAAAAATTCACTGCGGAACAAACCCACCCCCACCGCCCCTGCGGTGATGGCGGCGGCCGTGTCTTCGGGCATTTCGATGTTGGCGATCAGCTCGATCTTTTGTCCGTCCAAGGTCACGGCCGGGGTGTGGCGCAAACGGGCCAGGCGCTCGCGCTCCAGGTCCCCCTGGCGCTGCTTGAAGCCGTAGTCAGCCAGGATGATGGGGGATGGGTCCACGATGACCACGCCCGCATCGCCATCGATGATGACCCAGTCGTCTTGCTTGACCAGCTGGCTGGCACTGCGCGCCCCCACCACCGCCGGGATGTCCAGACTGCGGGCCACGATGGCCGTGTGCGACGTCTTGCCGCCCACATCGGTCACAAACCCGGCAAACACGCTTTGCTTGAATTGCAGCATGTCAGCCGGTGACAAGTCGTGCGCCACCAGCACCAGCGGCACGTCCATGGTGTCGCCCAATTGCAGCTCTTGCTGGGGCCGCGTCGGCCGCCTGGCCTGCGTGACGAGTGAGCCCGTGCCTTTGAGGCAGTGCAAGACACGCTCCGCCACCTGCTCCATGTCGGCCTTGCGTTCGCGCAGGTACGGGTCTTCCATCTCGTCGAACTGGCGCGCAATGATTTCCAGCTGGCTGGTCAGCGCCCATTCGGCGTTGTACAGGCGCTCCTCGATCCACTGGCGCACACCTGCGGTGAGCTCCACATCCTGCAAAAGCATCAGGTGCACATCCAGCAAGGCGACCAGCTCGTGCGGCGCGTCCTTGGGCATGTCTTTTTGCAGGCGCTGCAGTTCGTCCACCACCGCATCGCGGGCTTGACGCAGGCGTTCAATCTCGCTGGCCACCTGGTCGGGCTGGATGAAATAGTGAGCCACATCCACCCGGCTGGACGCGACCAGCACGGCACGCCCGATGGCAATGCCACGCGCGACAGCCAGGCCATGGATGCTGAAAGTCATGCGATCACCTCACAAGCCGTCCGGCGTGGCAGGGTGAGCATGCTCATTCGCCTTCGCCAAATTTGTCGGCCATCAGCGCCAGCAAAGCCTCCAGGGCTTCCTGATCACGCTCACCCACCGTCTCCAGCGTCACTTCGCTGCCCAGACCGGCCGCCAGCATCATCACGCCCATGATGCTTTTGGCGTTGATGCGGCGCTCGCCCTTGCTGAGCCAGACTTCGCAAGGGAAACTGCCTGCCAGCTTGGTCAGCTTGGCCGAAGCGCGGGCGTGCAAGCCCAGTTTATTGCTGATGGTCGTGGTGGCTTGGGGCATGTCTCTTTCCTGTTTGGTTTTGCGGGGCGGTGCTGCCCACGGTCATGACGCCCTGTGTACCGCCAGCCTGGGCCCGGCTCACCAGCTGGTCCAGGCTTTCGTGCCGGTAGCAGACGCTGCGCAGCAACATGGGCAAATTGGCACCGGCCACCAGACGGGTTTGCGCGCTGTCGTTCAGTTGCTGGGCCACATTGCAAGGCGTGGCGCCAAACACATCGCTGAGCAACAAGACATCGTCGGCGCCCAGTCGGGCCATGGCACGGCGCGCATCGGCCAGGCTGGTTTCGGGGGCATCGTGCGGCAACACATCGACCGCCAGCACGCCCGATGCGCAGTCGGGAAAGACGTGCAGGGCACATTCGCGCAAAGCGCTGGCCAATGGGGCGTGGGCGATGATGAGGATGCCGATCATGAGGCTTTGATTATCGGGGCTGATCGGTCTTGCTGAACACCAAGTACAGCCACGACGCCAAGGAACTCAGCGCAAAACCGGCAAAAGCCACTTGGTAGGCCGCCGGTTTGTCCAGGCCCGCACTGCGGGCCGCGTCCACCGCCAACCCGATGCCCCACTGCACCACAAAGATGCCCGCAAAGATCACCAGGTTGTAAGCCGACAAAGCACGCCCCGCCAGATGCGGCGGGAACGCCATGCCCACGGCCGGTTGCGCCAGCGCCACAAAAGTGCTGCAGACACAAAGCAAAGCCAATGTGGCCGCAGCGGCAGAACCCAAGGCTGGGCCACGCCAGACCATGAAAGCCAACACCACAAAGGTCAGCGGCAAGCCCCTGGCAATGAGTCGATCCACCGAAATGCCCCATTGAGCCAGCCGAGGCGTGACCAGCCCCCACAACCAGAAACTCACCAGCATGCTGAGGTTGATGGCAAACAGTCCGGTGGCAGCCTCTTGCGCCGACCAGCCTGCCACTTGGGTCATCCAGGGCCCGGCCCACAAAGTCTGGATCGCCACCATGCCGCCGTAGCTGAAAAACCCGATCGGCGTCATGCGCCAGAAATAGCGGCTGCGCCAAATAGCCCGATAACTGCCATCGTCGTCTGAAGCGGGATGTGCTCTGGTGGGCGCCTCCACCGTTTGCCAACGGGGCACCAGCAGGGCAATCAACAACATGGCCAGCGCGATCATCACCCCCAGCATCAAAAACAGCATCCGCCAACCCCAGATCGGCATCAACCACTGCACAGGCAAGGTGGCTGCCACCATGCCAAACGAGCCCGTCATCAGCATCCAGGAATTGGTGCGCAACTGCGTGGGTGCGTCAAACCAGCGGCGGTAACCGGTCAAAGGCGCCATCAGGCAAGCGCTCACGCCCATGCCGCACAGCACACGGGCGGCCAGCAAACCCTGAAAACTCTCTGCCCACGAAAACGCCAGACACCCCAACACCGCCACCGACAAAAAAGCCAGAATGACTTTTTTGGGGCCATGGCGATCCAGCCAGCGCCCCAGCGGCAACTGGGTGAGCGAAAAGCCCAGAAAGTAGCCCCCCGCCAGCAAGCCCAAGTCTTGCGCACTGAGCTGGAACTCGGCAGTCAAAGTTGGCGACAAGGTCGCTGTGATGGCCCGCACCAGCGCCGAAAAGAAATAGGCCAGCGCGAACGCCAGAAACACCACCACAGCCTGACGGCGCGGCAAATGCACAAAAGAACTGCTGTGGCTCATGGTCGAATCCCGTCAAACAAACTGGCAGCCAAATCACGCGGATCGCGCGGGTCATACACCACCGCATGCACGACACGCACATGGTCATCTTCCGACACGGCACCCCAAACTGCCTGCATGAACACCGGCTGGCCATCTGAACGCTGACCTTGCGCCTGAACACGCACCGCTGCAGCCAAAGGCAAGAAACCCGGACGTGGCCAAGACTGCTGCTGACTTTCTGACAAAGGCTGCTTGACCCCTGCATGCGCCAGCGTGGCTTGCTGCCACCCAGCCAAAATGGCCTGCACATCGGCCCCCGGCTTGAGTGGCGCGGTCATCACAGCGACCATGGCACTGCCGCTTTCGCAGCCCACCACCTGCAATTGAACCGGCACGCCCCCCAAAGGCACGGCACGGGTCGTGCGATCGGGTTTGCAAGGCAGCTGCACCTTGACCGACGCACCATCGAAACTGACTTCCCGCCAGTTCTGTTCCGGGCTGCAGGCCATCGAAAAAAAGGCTGTCACAAGACTGGCCATCAAGGCCCATGAAAAGATTCGCATGGGGTGATTATCCTGATCAGCAACCGGCTGGGTTTTTCGCGACAATGACCGCATGAATTCACTCGATGGCATCCGCGTTCTTGACCTGTCCCGCGTTCTGGCTGGTCCCTGGTGTACACAGACTCTGGCCGACCTCGGCGCAGACGTCATCAAGATCGAACGCCCCGGCAGTGGCGACGACACGCGCAGCTGGGGCCCGCCCTTCCTGAAAGACGCCCAGGGCCAGGACACCGCCGAGGCGGCTTATTACCTGGGCGCCAACCGCAACAAACGCTCGGTCACCTGCGACATTGCCCAGCCTGAAGGTCAGGCCCTGATCCGCGAGCTGGTCAAGCATTGCGATGTTTTCGTTGAGAACTTCAAGGTCGGCGACATGGCCCGCTACGGGCTGGACTTTGCCAGCTTGAGCGCGCTCAACCCGAAGCTGGTGTATTGCAGCGTGACGGGCTTTGGCCAGACAGGCCCTTACCGCGAGCGGGCAGGCTACGACTACGCGGTGCAAGGCATCGGGGGCCTGATGAGCGTGACCGGCGAACGCGACGATTTGGGCGGTGGTCCGCAAAAAGTGGGCGTGGCCGTAGCCGACCTGTTCACCGGGATGTATGCCACCGTGGCCATTTTGGCGGCACTGCGTCATGCGGAAAGAACCGGCCAGGGCCAGCATGTGGACATGGCTTTGCTGGACACACAGGTCGCGATGCTGGCCAATCTGGGCTCGAACTACCTGGTCAGTGGCAAAGTCCCCGGGCGGGCGGGCAACGCGCACCAAAACATCGTGCCTTATCAGGTGTTTGAGGTCAAAGCAGCCGAAGGATCACCCGCCGGGACACGCGACCACCTGATTCTGGCCGTGGGCAACGACGGGCAATTTGCCAAATTCTGTGCGGTGGCCGGACACCCGGACCTCGCGCTGGACCCTCGGTACGCCTTGAACGCGGATCGCGTGCGCCACCGGGCCGAGTTGGTGCCCCTGCTCGAAACCATCATGAAAACCCGGACCAAAGCCGATTGGCTGGGCGCCTTGGAAGCGGCCAAAGTACCCTGTGGCGCCATCAACACCTTGGGCGAAGTGTTTGCAGACCCTCAAGTCCAAGAGCGTGGCATGGTCAGCCGCTGGGCGCACCCCGTCAAAGCGGATTTGGAACTCGTGGCCAGCCCCATCAAACTAAGCCGCACCCCCGTGCGTCAGGATTTGCCCCCCCCGATGCTGGGGCAACACACCCAAGAGGTGCTGAGCGAGGTGCTGGGTTGGTCTGCGGCGCAACTGGGCCCCTTGCGCGGCAAAGGGGTCATCTGATGGCGAACTTCCTGCTGGTGCATGGCGCTTGGCACGGTGCCTGGTGCTGGCAAAGGGTATTGGGCCCCTTGATCCAGGCCGGTCACCGCGCCCATGCGGTCACGCTGACGGGCGTTGGCGAACGCGCCCATTTGCTTCAGCCCGGCATCGACCTGGAAACACACATCCAGGACATTCTGAGCGCGATGGATGCCGAAGAAATGAACGAAGTGGTTCTGGTGGTGCATTCGTATGCAGGCATGCTTGGCACTGCCGTGGCCGACCGCAGGCCACAACGTTTGCGCCATCTGGTCTATCTGGATGCGGTCTTGCCTGCCCCCGGCGAGAGCTGGAGCAGCACACACGCACCAGACACACGGGCCGCACGCATCGCGGCATCCCAAGCCGATCCTTTACACAGCTTTCCAGCGCCTGACCCGACCGTGTTTGGTTTGACCGGCGATGACCACGCCTGGGTGGCACGACGCCAAACACGTCACCCCGGTGGCCCCTACACACAGGTGCTCCAATTTGATCCTGCACGTGTGGCCTCTGTACCACGCACGTTCATCAACTGCACCGAACCGCCTTTGGCCACCATCGACGTGAGCCGTCAGCGCATGGTGGACCCGCTCTTCTGGGATGGCCATTGGTTACCCGGGGCCCGTGTGGTCGAGATGGAAACGGGACACGACCCCATGGTCAGCGATCCACAAGGCCTGACCCGCTTGTTGCTCGATTGCTGCTGCTGAAGCTGGATGGTGTTCAGCGCAAAGCGCCAAACACTTTGCTGAGCAGCGCGCTGCCTGCTTCGGCGGGGTTTTGACGGATCTTTTTTTCCTCTTCCCCGATCATGAAATACAAACCGGCCAAGGTCTTGTCGGTGACGTGAGATTCCAGGTTGGCCTTGTCTTTGGCCAACAAGCCCATGCCTGACAACTTGCCCGCAATCGTATTGAATTGGTCCACCACACCCAGCTTGCTCAATGACGCCTTGACCGTGGGCATGAACTCCGTCGTCAGCGGGGCACGCGTTTTGTCTGCAAAAAACTGGGTCACCGAGTTGTCGCCGCCTTGCAAAATGCCCTTGGCATCCTGAACGGACATGGTCTGGATCGATTGCGTGAGCAACTTCTTGGACAAGGGCACAGCCGCCTCGGCAGCCCGGTTCATCTGCAAGGTCAGGTCATCGAGCTGTTTGCCCAAGCCCATGGTCTTGAGCCATTTGGCGCCTTGGTTCAAGGTGTCTGGCAGACCGATGCGCACTTTGTCGTTGTTCATGAAGCCGTCTTGCACGCCCAGCAGTTGAACGGCTGCATCGGCCCCTTTTTCAAGGGCCAGCTTCAGGCCTTTGGAAGCATCACCCGCGCTCAAATCGGTCAAACTCAGGGCATGCACAGGGGCAATCACCCACAGGCCCGCGGCGACCCCAAACGTATTAAACTTTCGTCGATGAAGATGCATTTGAAAACTCCCTGGAATTCGCGGCTTGTTTCTGGCCGCATGTGGCTTTGGCTGTGCGCCTTGGGCCTGGCTGGCTTGCTGGGGGCATGCTCTTCCGACCGCGCGCCCGAATCTTCGTACGTTTTGCTCGATGGTTCGAAAATCACCACCACGCAATTGCAAGGAAAAGTAGTACTGGTGAACTTCTGGGCGACCAGTTGCACCACCTGCGTGGCAGAAATGCCCGAGGTGATCGCCACTTACAACAAATACAAGGATCGTGGGTTCGAGACCGTCGCTGTGGCCATGAGCTACGACCCACCCAGCTATGTGGTGAACTTTGCACAAACGCGGCAACTGCCCTTCAAGGTGGCCATCGACAACACCGGCGCTGCGGCCAAAGCCTGGGGTGACATACAGCTGACCCCCACCACATTTGTGGTCGACAAGCAGGGCCAAATCGTCAAGCGCTATGTGGGCGCACCGAATTTTGCCGAGTTGCACCAACTGATCGACAAATTGCTGGCCGCATCCTGAGCATGGCACGTGGCCATGCTCAAGGTCTGAACGTCCTCAGTCTTTGCGGAAATTGTCGTGGCAGGCTTTGCACGATGCAGCGGCAGGTCCAAAAGCGGCTTTGAGCGCCTCCACGTTACCGGCTTTGGCCGCCACATTGAGCTTGCCCACCTCTGCTTGCATCTTGTCTGACGCTTCTTTGAATTTGGCCGCCTCTTTCCAGACCTCCGGTTTGGCACGGGTATCCCCTTTGTCAGTGCCTTCGCCGAATGCAGCCCAAGGCAATTTGGCCAAGGCGACCACCAATTCGGCATTTTCAGCAGCAGCTTTAGCGTCGTAAGGCGTGCGGCCATTGGCCATGGCCCCCAAGCGCCCGAAATGAGTCGCCATCACGGTGTAGCTGGCTTTGCGGTACTTGACCGCGTCTTCTGGTTTGGCAAATTGTGCTTGGGCAGGTATCCAAGTCGCAGCCGTCAGACAAACAGCCGCCATGCGAATCAGGGTTTTCATTTGGGCTCCAATGGGTTGAAAATGGTCAAGTCATTTGTGGCTCAACCTCGATTCAGTCTCTCACATTTTGGATGCCTCTGCATGAACACCGACCCACCGTTCACCGTCCGCATTTGGGATTTGCCTACGCGGATTTTTCACTGGACCCTTGCCGCTTGCGTGCTGGGGCTTGTCATTTCCGGCAACATCGGCGGCAATGCCATGGTCTGGCATTTCAGGTTCGGGTATGGTGTGTTCGGCCTTCTGCTGTTTCGCGGGATTTGGGGCTTTGTTGGTGGCCATTGGTCCCGCTGGTCCAGCCTGCCTTTGGGTTTGAGCAGCATTCAGCGCTACCTTCAGGGGCGAGCCCGCCCCCAGGAGATGGCAGGCCACAACCCGCTAGGCTCCTGGTCTGTCCTAGCTTTGCTGTTCTTTTTGAGTCTGCAAGTCGCGACTGGCCTCATCAGCGATGATGAGATCGCCAACATGGGGCCTTTGTCCAGCCTGGTTTCTGGCGCTTGGGTGAGTCTGGCCACCAGCTGGCACAAGCACTGGGGCAAGCTGATCCTGATCCTGTTGGTGCTGCTGCACTTGGCTGCAATTGCCTGGTACAGCTGGCGCAAACGACAGGCCCTCGTGGCGGCCATGTGGCACGGCAATAAACTTCTGCCAGAAGCAGTAACGGCCTCAGAAGACCACGCCAGAATGCGCAGGCGAGCGGCTGTTTGCCTGCTCGTGGCCGGTGCCACGGTGGCCTTTGTGCTGTCTTGGGGTTCGTGAACTCACACAGACGTGACAGCCGCAGACAAGCGATACCAAGTCTGCCGCTACACTTTGCCCAACTTCACTTCCAATTTTGACTTTGGACACGCCATCTGTTGAATTGTTACCTGCGCTGACGCTCGCTGATATGGCGCAGGTTCATGCGATCTTCCTGGAATACGCACAGACTTTGAAGGTCGATTTGGGCTTTCAGAATTTTGATGAAGAGCTGAGCCAATTGCCTGGCGAATACGCGGAACCGCGAGGTGCTTTGCTGCTGGCCCACGTGAACGGCAAAGTTGCTGGTTGTTGCGCACTTCGCCCTTTGGACAGTTCTGACTACAGCAATGCGGCCGAGATGAAGCGCTTGTATGTGCGACCAGCGTTCAGAGGTTTGGGCTTGGGTCGTCAATTGGCGCAAGCCATCCTCGACGCAGCGCACCGCGCCGGATATGGCTGCGTCTTGCTAGACACGCTGGACGACATGGAAGCTGCGCGTGCACTGTATGAAGACCTCGGCTTCGAAGAAGTTCCACCGTTCTATCACAACCCCCATGCGGGGGCGCATTACCTGAAGGTGGATATCGACTGATCTGTGATGTGATTTCAATCCAAATAAAAAAGGGGCCGTTGAATTTCAACGGCCCCTTTTCAATGAACGCGAAGATCAGGCTTTGGCTTGGGCCAACAAGGTCGTTGCATCGCTGACCTCGAACTTGCCAGGGCCTTCGATGTTCAAACTGGCCACTTTGCCATCCTTGACCAACATCGAATAGCGGTTGCTGCGCAAGCCCATGCCACGTGAAGTTAAGTCCAGCGTCAAGCCCGTAGCCTTGGTGAAGTCGGCGCTGCCATCGGCCAGCATGCGGACCTTGGTCCCTGTTTTCTGGTCACGTGCCCATGCGCCCATCACGAATGCATCGTTGACGCTGACGCACCAGATTTCATCCACTCCTGCAGCCTTCAAGGCTTCGTAGTTTTCGACATAGCCTGGCACATGCTTGGCCGAACAAGTGGGCGTGTACGCACCGGGCAAAGCGAACAAGGCGATGGTTTTGCCAGCAGTGGCCTTGCCCACATCCACGGGGTTGGGGCCAATGCTGCAGCCATTGCCTTCTACTTCGACATATTCCATCAGGGTTGCTGCGGGCAGTGTGTCACCGACTTTGATCATGAGGGTCTCCAGAAAAAGATGTGGCCTTTGTGGCCGGGTAAAAAAAAACGACCCACCATTGTGGGTCGTTTTTCTAAAGAGTGCAGCGTCCCAGCTTTTTGGGCTTAAACGGCAGCAGCTTTTTCAACCAGGCGCGTAGCGACCCAGTTTTTGGTCTTCGAAATCGGCTTGCTTTCGGTGATTTCGATCACGTCGCCCAGGTGAAATTCACCCTTTTCGTCGTGCGCATGGTATTTGCTCGACTTGGCCACGATCTTGCCGTAGAGGGCGTGCTTGACACGACGCTCCACCAGCACGGTCACGGTCTTGGCGCGCTTGTCGCTGACCACCTTGCCAATCAAGGTGCGCTTGAGGGATGTTTTAGCTTCCGTCATGGTCACTCCTTACTTGGCGGCTTGCTTTT
>Ga0228703_1001452_pt1 | contig 14347 bp, 15 predicted proteins | sample McNCre217_Aug_MG_3_FD_178020 | JGI IMG/M metagenome (GOLD analysis project Ga0228703, IMG submission 178020) | Freshwater microbial communities from McNutts Creek, Athens, Georgia, United States - 29-17_Aug_MG | ecosystem: Environmental > Aquatic > Freshwater > Creek | place: USA: Georgia... | reverse complement strand
CCGTGCCACTGATGGCGCGGTATTTGGGCGCTGCCGCAGCATCGTTTTTGGCCCAGCTGGAGTAGTAGTCGACCAAGGGACGGGTTTGGGCGCTGTACACGTCCAAACGCTTTTTGACGGTTTCTTCCTTGTCGTCGTCGCGCTGGATCAGGGGTTCGCCCGTCACATCGTCTTTGCCTTCCACTTTGGGTGGGTTGAACTTGACGTGGTAGGTGCGGCCACTGGCGACGTGGGCACGGCGACCGCTCATGCGCTCGATGATGGCGTCAAACGGCACATCGATTTCAAGCACATAGTCGAGCTTCACGCCTGCTGCTTTCATGGCGTCGGCTTGCGGGATGGTGCGTGGAAAGCCGTCAAACAAGAAACCTTTGGCGCAATCGGGTTGGGCAATGCGTTCTTTGACCAAGTTGATGATCAGGTCGTCGCTGACCAAACCACCGGCATCCATCACTTTTTTGGCTTCCACACCCAAGGGCGTGCCCGCTTTGACAGCAGCGCGCAGCATGTCGCCGGTCGAGATTTGAGGGATGCCGTATTTCTGGCAAATGAAGGTGGCCTGTGTGCCTTTACCGGCACCGGGGGCGCCCAACAAAATGAGTCTCATGCTTGGTCCTAATGATGAATTAGCTAAGTTATTTTCGCTCTGAGGATAGCATGCGATCCCCTTGCAAAGGCTTACGCCATGCGCTGGAAAACCCCACGCACGCGGGTCAAATCTTCTGCCGTGTCGACGCCGGGCCCGGGCGCGTGATCGGTGACATGCACCGCAATGCGGTGGCCATGCCACATGGCGCGCAATTGCTCCAGCGATTCGGTGATTTCCAGCGGCGCTTGCGAGAGTTTGGGGAACTGGCGCAAAAAGCCAACGCGGTAGGCGTACAAGCCCACATGACGCAGAGGGGCCGGATTGGGCAAGGCGGTGATACCGCCATTCAGGCCACCTTGAGCAAACCCATCGCGCCACCAGGCAATCGGGGCGCGGCTGAAGTACAGCGCTGTGTGGCGGGCATCAAGCACCACTTTGACCACATTGGGGTTGGCAAAGTCTTGCACGGAGTCGATGGCATGGGCCAGGGTGCTCATGCTGCAGTCGGGTCGCTGGGCGAGCAATTGGGCCACCGCGTCGATGGAGGTGGGGTCGATCAAGGGCTCATCGCCTTGCACATTGACCACGATCTCATCGTCTTGTAAGCCGAGCACTTCACACGCTTCAGCCAAACGGTCGCTGCCAGAGGGGTGGTCACTGCGGGTCAGAATGGCTTGTACGTCATGCTGAGCGCAAGATGCCGTGATGCGTGCGTCGTCTGCCGCCACCACCACACGCGCGGCGCCCGATTGCAGCGCGCGTTGCGCCACGCGCACCACCATGGGCGCACCCGCGATGTCAGCCAAAGGTTTGTCAGGCAAACGCGAAGAGGCCATACGCGCGGGGATCAAAACACAAAACGACATTCAGGCCTCGAGTTCAGCGTCAGTCAATGGGCGGGCTTCGTTTTCCAGCAAGATTGGAATGCCATCGCGCACGGGATAGGCCAAGCGTGCGCTGCGAGAGATCAGTTCTTGACGTTCGCGGTTGTAGTCGAGCGGGCCTTTGGTCACGGGGCAGACCAGCAGTTCAATGAGTTTGGAGTCCATGCAGGGATGATAACTTTGCGTCGAGCGCTTGGTCGATGCCCGCGAGCAAGTCGGCGGGCAATTGGGTGATGAGGGGCACCGCCCAGGCTTGCGGATAGCTGCGCCAGAGTTTGACGGCATCCTTTTCGGTGCACAGCACATCACCTGCGTGTGGATCGATGCGCACCTGGTCTAGATCGGCATGGTCGGCCAAGGCTTGTGTGTGGCTCAGCTGCAGGCCTTGGGCGCGCAGCATGTCAAAAAACACCTCGGGTTTGGCGATGCCGGCCAGCGCCTGCACGGGGTGGTGCTGCCAACTGTGTAAGGCGCGCGTGCTGCCATCAGCGCGATGCGCCATGGGGGCCAATTGCCGGTCTGCCGCAAACTCGCCGCTGGCTGCGACGCCTGAAGTCTTGACCACCCACATCGGCGCTGCTGGACGACGCGGCCAAGGCTCGCGCAAGGGGCCTGCGGGCAAGAGCCAGCCATTGCCCACGCCGCGTTCGTCAAACACGCACAGCGCCAGATCGTGGGCCAGTGCCAGGTGTTGCAAGCCATCGTCACAGACGATCGCCTGCACTTCGGGGTGTTGGGCCAGCAAAGCGCGTCCAGCTGCAGCGCGGTCAGACCCGACCCAGACGGGGACTGCGCAGGTTTGGGCAATCAACAGCGGCTCATCGCCGACCTCGTGGGCCTGGCTATCGGCGTGGACCGCCCGCACATCGTGGGTGTGGCGTCCATAGCCGCGTGAAATCACGCCAACTTTCAGCCCACGCTGCATCAAGTGCTGGACCAGAGCCATGACCACGGGGGTTTTGCCCACACCGCCCACGAGCACATTGCCCACCACGATCACGGGCACATTCAAGCGGGCAGACGAGAAGACTCCGTGTTGATAGAGGCGCTGTCGAAGCCAGACCAGCACGCCATACACCACGCTGAGTGGCCACAACGCACAGGCCAAGGGGCCGCGGCTCAGCCAAGCGTGCGTGAGCACATGGCGTAAGCGGCTCATAGGGCAGCCTTCAGTCCGTTTTGCCGCCCGAGGCTTGGGCGGCGAAGGTGAGTTGATTCAAGCCAGTGCGGCGTGCCGCCTCCATCACCAACATCACCGACTGGTGGCTGGCTTGGGCATCGGCACTGATGATGACCATGGGGTTGTCCACGTTGTGGGTGGCTTGGCTGAGCGCTTGGCTCAGGCTTTGCACGTCACGCCCTTGAATGGGGGTGCGTGCGACGCTGTATTGGCCTTCGCTGCTGATGGACACAATCACTTCACGCGACCGCTCTTGTTGTGGTGCCATGTCGGCCACGGGCAAGTTCAGTTGCATCTCGGTGAACTTGCTGTAGGTGGTCGAGAGCATCAGAAAAATCAGCACCACGAGCAAGACGTCAATGAACGGGATCAGGTTGATTTCGGGCTCGGGGCTGTGGTTGCGATGAAACTTCATGGCTGGGCTGACGCTTTCTTAGGCCTTGAGTTGGCTGCGCAAGGCCAGCAAGTGGCGGGCAAAGCGCTCGGCATCGAGTTCCATGCCGAGCACATAGGCGTCCACGCGTGCGCGCAGGTAGCGCCAAAACATCAAGGCCGGAATGGCGACGATCAAACCAAACGCCGTGTTGTACAGCGCCATCGAAATGCCTTGCGCCAGTTGCACGGGGTTGCTGGTGCCGGGCGAAGTTTGGGCACCAAAAATATCGATCATGCCGATCACGGTTCCCAGCAGGCCTAGCAGCGGGGCAGCCGAAGCGATGGTGGCCAGGGCGACCAGATGCTTTTCCAAATCATGTGCTGCTTGCCGACCTGCGGCTTCCATGCTGGAACGCAAATCAGCTTCGTTGATATGTGGCTCTGCTTTGAGCGCTTGCCAGCCGCTGGCCAGCACCCGACCCAAAAACGAGTGTTGGCTGAGCTGCTCCACCACTTCGTTCGATGGCAAGCTCTGGCGCGAGGCCGTGATGGCTTGCTCCAGCAACCCGGGCGGCGCCACCAAATGAACGCGCAAGCTCATCAGGCGTTCAATCACCAAGGCCAAAGCCACCACAGAACACAGCAACAAAGGCCAAATCGGCCACCCGGCCGCTTGTATGATCGACAGCAAATCAACACTCCAAAAAGCAAGTTTCGGCTCATTATGGCCCAGGCATTCATGCACATTTACTGTGGATAACTTTGTGGGTAACTTCTTATCGAAGGCTTCCGAAGTCGCATGAACCGTGAGATTGAACACATTGACTGAATTTTGAGCGTCGAAAAACTGAATGAAATCAATGACTTGTACCGTGGCGCCAGTGTTTTTGTATACCAGCTGCATTTCAAGCTTGATTGGGCCAACTGTGGATGAATCCAACCATGCCGTCTTCTGAATCGCTAGGATTGGCGCCCCGTACCTGGGCGGTTGGGGCTTTGTGCCGTGCTGTGGCCGACGCTTTGGACGCGCGTTTCAATCCTGTGGCGGTGCGGGGTGAGATTTCGGGCTTCACACGCGCAGCCAGCGGGCATTGCTACTTCACATTGAAGGATGCGCAAGGCCAATTGCGCTGTGCCATGTTCAAACGCGCCGCGCAACTGCTGGATTTTTCGCCCGCCGATGGTGAGTTGGTGGAGGTGCGTGGCCGATTGGGCGTGTACGAACCACGCGGCGAGTTGCAGCTCATTGTGGAAAACATGCGCCGAGCGGGCCAAGGCGCTTGGTTTGAGGCCTTTTTGCAGCGCAAAGTCAAGCTGGAGGCCGAGGGCTTGTTTGCGCCCGAGCGCAAACGTGCGCTCAATGCCATGCCGCGCTGCATTGGTGTGGTCACGTCCTTGGGGGCGGCTGCCTTGCATGATGTCGCCACGGCCTTGCAGCGTCGTGTCCCGCATATTCCGGTGGTGTTGGCGCCGTCCTTGGTACAGGGAGATCAAGCAGGCGCCTCCTTGGTGCAAGCCTTGCAGTCTTTGAGCCAGATGCCCAGCATGGATGTGATTTTGCTGGTGCGAGGTGGCGGCTCCATGGAGGATTTGTGGGCCTTCAACGACGAAGCCTTGGCCCGCGCCATCGTGGCGTGCCCGGTGCCCGTGGTCAGCGGGGTGGGGCATGAAACTGACTTCACCATTGCTGACTTTTGTGCCGACTTGCGTGCCCCCACACCGACTGCTGCGGCAGAGATGTGCGCCATGCCTCGGGCCGATTTGCAAGCCAATTTGGCCCAATGGGTCTCGGCCTTGCAAACCCTAACCTATCGGCATTTGGATACGCAAGAGCAGCGTTTGGACCGCGCCCAAGCCCGTTTGGGCCGTCCTTCTGAGGGCTTGGGTCAGCAAAAAATGCAACTGTTGGGCTTGCAGCAGCGTTTGACATCGTCGGTCCAACGCCGCACCCAGCAGGGCGGGCATGAACTCGCTGCTTTGAGCGCTGGGCTTGCGCGCGGCGTGCAACAAACCCCCGCCTTGGCGCGTGAGCGTTTGCACCGCGCGGCCTTGCGCTTAGACTTGTTGGATCCCAAATTGGTGTTGCAACGTGGCTTTGCCTGGCTCAGCGATGCACAGGGCAGTGCCATCACCTCGGTCAAGCAAACCCAGCCCGCTCAGCAGGTGCAAGCAACCCTGGCTGACGGCGTGGTTGATTTGCGGGTTGCCGATCAGATTCAAATTTAGTTTTTACAATTCACGTTTTTACACAAGAGGACTTCATGGAACACACGCTCCCCGCACTGCCTTACGCCATTGACGCATTGGCCCCTCATTACTCCAAAGAAACCTTGGAGTTCCACCACGGCAAGCACCACAACGCCTACGTTGTGAACTTGAACAACCTGCAAAAGGGCACCGAGTTCGAAGGCATGGCGCTGGAAGAAATCGTCAAGAAGTCCAGCGGCGGCATCTACAACAACGCCGCTCAAATCTGGAACCACACCTTCTTCTGGAGCTGCATGAAGCCCCAAGGCGGTGGCGAGCCCACAGGCGCTTTGGCTGCAGCCATCAACGCCAAATTTGGCAGCTACGCCGCGTTCAAAGAAGCGTTTGTCAAAAGCGCCGTGGGTAACTTCGGCTCTGGCTGGACTTGGTTGGTCAAAAAAGCCGACGGCTCGGTCGACATCGTCAACACCGGCGCTGCTGGTACTCCTTTGACTACTGCTGACAAAGCCTTGTTGACCGTGGACGTGTGGGAACACGCCTACTACATCGACTACCGCAACATGCGTCCTAAGTTTGTCGAGACTTTCTTGGACCAACTGGTCAATTGGTCGTTCGCTGAAGCCAACTTCGCTTAAGTGATGCGTTACCCCTAGCGCAGTCGCGCTAGACCTCACCTAAAAGCCAGCCCTTAATCAGGCTGGCTTTTTTGTTTGTGAGTGTGGCTTGTCGCTCGGCTGTTTGCTGTTACGGATACTTTAAGCTTGAATAAACCAAACATGATGGGTTATTATGAGCAGTATTCGAATTGCCAATTTGCGCCTGGTGATCTACCCAAATGACCATCCACCACCGCATGTCCATGTGTTGGGTGGTGACTGGGAAATTCGCATCGCACTGACCCAGCCACCCCTGTTGATGTCTATTTTGGGAAAACCTAAGAAGCCATCGATCGCATCAGCCCTCATAGCTGTGAATGACAGATTGCATGTGTTGACAACGATGTGGAGTAATTTGCATGACTGAATCTAAATACCCCGACTGGGTTGAAACGCAACTAAAAGATTTGCCGCACGATCGCAACTCGCAAAGCCAAGCGCTGGATGCGATGCATGCGGTGAGCGCCAAATACGATGCCCGCAAAAAACTTATTCATGTCGTTTTGCAAAACGGGTCAAGTTTTAGCTTTCCGCCGCATTTAGCTCAAGGGCTTCAAAACGCGTCACCCGTTGAGCTTGCGCACATTCAAATTTCGCCAAAGGGTACGGGGATAAGCTGGCCGCTGCTGGATGCGAATTTGACCGTTGAAGGCTTGCTTCATGGGGTATTTGGTAGCCGCGCATGGATGCGTGCACATGCGGCCAAAGCTGGAAGCGTTAGATCACAAGCCAAAGCCAGTGCGGCGCGTGCCAATGGCACGCGTGGTGGTCGACCACGCAAACTACCCGTAACCAGCGCTCAAGGCACTTAAGGCTTGAAGGCCACACCTGCCAATCGGCTACCGGCTTTGAGCCCCTTTTTGGCAAACCAACCTTGGTTCATCTCAAGCACAAAGCGCACGGGCTTGGTCGAGCAGTGCGAGTCGGTGGTTTGGGGTTTCATGTCGGCCAAGTTCACGATGGTTCCGTCATCCGCTACAAAGGCGGCGGTGAGTGGTAGCAGCGTGTTTTTCATCCAAAAGCACTGTGTGGCGGGCTGTTCGAACACAAACAGCATGCCCTCATGTTGCGGCATGTCGCTGCGAAACATCAGGCCGATGCTGCGTTGCTCGGGGGTTTGCGCCACCTGGGTGTCAATTTGGTACATGCCCGCTTGCAGCTTGATGCGCGGCAAGTTGGTTTGCGCTGTGTCTTGTGCGTGGAGGGTTAAACCGCATGCGGTGAAGAGGAGTGCAAAAAGGAGGCGTTTCATAAATTCAAGGCGGGGCTGAGGGAGGGCGCTGCAAAACACAACTTGAAATGTATCGTACGCCGCGCGTGAGTTGCACTCTTGCAGGCCTCTAGAATTGCAGCAAACAAATATCTCACGGGAGCCTTTTTCATGTCTTATCAGCACATTCAAGTGCCGGCCCAAGGTCAAAAAATCACCGTCAACGCCGACTTGTCGCTGAATGTCCCCAACCAGCCCATCATTCCTTTCATCGAAGGTGACGGTGTGGGCAAAGACGTGATGCCCGTGATGCGCAAAGTGGTCGATGCTGCGGTGGCCAAAGTCTATGGCGACGGCCGCCAAATTCAGTGGATGGAAGTGTTCGCGGGTGACAAATCAACCCAGCTGTACGGCCCCGATGTGTGGCTGCCCGATGAGACGGTGGACGTCTTGCGCGACTACGTGGTGTCGATCAAAGGCCCTTTGAACACGCCCGTGGGCGGCGGCATTCGCTCTTTGAACGTGGCCTTGCGTCAAAAGCTCGACCTGTTTGTGTGCTTGCGTCCGGTGCAGTATTTCAAAGGCGTGCCATCGCCCCTGAAAGAGCCTGAAAAAACCAATATGGTCATCTTCCGTGAAAACTCGGAAGACATTTATGCCGGCATTGAGTTCGAAGCCAAGAGCGACAACGCCAAGCGTTTGATGAATTTTCTGACCCAAGAGTTGGGGACCCAACAAATTCGATTTCCTGACTCATCGGCGATTGGCATCAAGCCGGTGTCGATTGAGGGCACTGAACGCTTTATCCGCAAAGCCATTCAGTACGCGATTGACCATGACAAGCCCAGCGTCACCTTGGTGCATAAGGGCAACATCATGAAGTTCACCGAAGGCGGTTTTCGCGATTGGGCCTTGGCCTTGGCCCAAAAAGAGTTTGGTGCGACCTTGATCGACGGGGGCCCCTGGTGCCGACTGAAAAACCCAAAGACTGGCAAATCGATCATCATCAAAGACGTGATCGCAGACGCCTTTTTGCAGCAAATTTTGATGCGCCCGATGGAGTATGCGGTGGTGGCCACACTGAACCTCAACGGCGACTACATCTCCGATGCGGTGGCGGCCCAGGTGGGCGGTATTGGCATTGCGCCCGGTGCCAACCTGTCCGACAGCGTGGCGTGTTTCGAGCCCACCCATGGCACCGCGCCCAAATACGCGGGCAAAGACTACGTCAACCCAGGCTCGTTGATCTTGTCGGCCGAGATGATGCTGCGCCATATCGGCTGGAAAGAGGCGGCCGATTTGATCATCGCTGCGATGGAAAACGCGATTGCCAGCAAGCGCGTGACCTATGACTTTGCCCGCTTGATGGACGGCGCTACCCAGGTCAGCTGCTCGGGCTTTGGCGAGGTGATGATCGAGTCCATGTGATTCGTGCAGAATGAACCAATGCCAACCAAGAAAAATACGCCCAAAGTTCAATTGCCAGACCGTGATGACGGCAACTCCGTCGTCTTAGAACGCCGCACCCAGCGCACCAAGCCGCCACAGATGTTTCAGGTGCTCATGCTCAACGATGACTTCACGCCGATGGAGTTTGTGGTCATGGTGTTGCAAGAATTTTTCAGCAAAGACCGCGAAAGCGCCACCCAAATCATGCTCAAGATCCACCTCGATGGCAAAGGCGTGTGCGGCGTTTACAGCAAAGACGTGGCTGCCACCAAGGTCGAACAAGTGCTCGACGCCGCCCGCAAAGCCGGTCATCCGCTGCAGTGCGTGGCCGAACCTATTGAATAAATGGCATTCGTTTCCATATACAGTTGAATCTCAGTTGCAAGCACGAAGGAATAAAACATGATCGCCCAAGAACTTGAAGTCAGCTTGCACATGGCCTTTGTCGAGGCCCGTCAGCAACGTCACGAATTCATCACGGTAGAACACCTGTTGTTGGCTTTGCTCGACAACCCCAGCGCCGCTGAAGTGCTGCGCGCGTGTTCGGCCAATATTGACGACTTGCGCAAGTCGCTCTCCAACTTCATCAAAGACAACACGCCCCAGGTGGCGGGCACCGAAGAGGTGGACACCCAGCCCACCTTGGGCTTTCAGCGCGTGATTCAGCGCGCCATCATGCATGTGCAGTCCACAGGCAATGGCAAGAAAGAAGTGACCGGTGCCAACGTGCTGGTGGCCATCTTTGGCGAAAAAGATTCGCACGCGGTGTATTACCTCCACCAACAAGGCGTGACCCGCTTGGACGTGGTGAACTTCATTGCCCACGGCATCAAAAAGAGCGATCCACCTGAAGCGGTCAAAGGCGGTGAATCTACCCAAGCCGAGCAGGAAGAGGGCGGTGCCGCGTCTGAAAAGAACGAGAAGGCGTCGCCACTCGAGCAATTCACCCAAAACCTGAACCAAGCCGCCAAAGACGGCAAGATTGACCCGCTGATTGGCCGCGAGTACGAGGTCGAACGCACGATTCAAATCCTCTGCCGTCGCCGCAAGAACAACCCCCTGCTGGTGGGTGAGGCCGGCGTGGGCAAAACTGCGATTGCCGAAGGTTTGGCATGGCGCATCACCCAGGGCGATGTACCCGAAATCTTGGCCGAGGCCACTGTGTATTCGCTGGACATGGGCGCTTTGCTGGCAGGCACCAAGTACCGGGGTGACTTTGAGCAACGCTTGAAGGGTGTCATCAAAAACTTGCAAGGCAAGCCCAACGCGATTTTGTTTATCGACGAAATCCACACCCTCATTGGCGCGGGTGCGGCTTCGGGCGGCACTTTGGATGCGTCTAACTTGCTCAAGCCTGCTTTGTCGAGCGGCCAGCTCAAGTGCATTGGCGCCACCACCTTCACCGAATACCGTGGCATCTTTGAAAAAGATGCGGCCCTGAGCCGTCGTTTCCAAAAGGTCGATGTGGTCGAACCCACCGTGCCTGAGACGGTGGACATTCTCAAAGGCCTCAAGTCGCGCTTTGAAGAGCACCACAACGTCAAGTACGCCTTGGCTGCGTTGCAAGCCGCAGCCGAGTTGAGTGCCAAGTACATCAACGACCGCCACTTGCCTGACAAGGCGATTGACGTGATTGACGAAGCGGGTGCTGCCCAACGCATTTTGGTGGCGTCTAAGCGCAAGAAAACCATTGGCAAGGCCGAGATTGAAGACATCGTGGCCAAGATCGCGCGCATTCCGCCCGCCAACGTGTCCAACGACGATCGCAGCAAGCTGCAAACCATCGAGCGCGATTTGAAGAGCGTGGTGTTCGGTCAAGACAAAGCGCTTGAGGTGCTGGCATCGTCCGTGAAGATGGCCCGTTCAGGCCTCGGCAAAGCCGACAAGCCCATTGGTGCCTTCTTGTTCAGCGGCCCCACCGGCGTGGGCAAGACCGAAGCGGCCAAGCAGTTGGCCTACATCATGGGCATCGACCTGATTCGCTTTGACATGTCGGAGTACATGGAGCGCCACGCCGTGAGCCGTCTGATTGGCGCGCCCCCCGGCTATGTGGGCTTTGACCAAGGTGGTTTGCTGACCGAAGCCGTGACCAAGAAGCCGCATTGCGTGTTGCTGTTGGACGAAATTGAAAAAGCCCACCCAGACATCTTCAACGTCTTGTTGCAGGTGATGGACCATGGCACGCTGACCGACAACAACGGCCGCAAAGCCGACTTCCGCAACGTCATCCTCATCATGACGACCAACGCGGGGGCCGAAACCATGAACAAAGCCACCATTGGCTTTACCAACCCGCGCGCGGCGGGCGATGAAATGGGCGATATCAAACGCTTGTTCACGCCAGAGTTCCGCAACCGCTTGGACGCCATCGTGGGCTTCAAGGCTTTGGATGAAAACGTCATCATGCGTGTGGTCGACAAGTTCTTGCTGCAACTCGAAGGCCAGTTGGCCGAGAAGAAAGTCGACGTCACCTTCAGCGACGCCTTGCGCAAGCACTTGGCCAAGAAGGGCTTTGATCCCCTCATGGGCGCACGTCCCATGCAGCGCCTCATCCAAGACACGATTCGCAAGGCCTTGGCCGACGAGTTGTTGTTTGGTCGCCTCACTGACGGAGGCCGTCTGAGCGTGGACATCGACGACAAAGAAGAAGTGCTGCTCGACATCACGCCGTTGCCTAAGAAGGACAAGGCGTCCAAAGGCGAGCAAGCCGCTTCTGAAGAACCCGCGGCGAGTTAAAACTGTTGCGGCTTGTCTGGCCGCTCAATGTGCCGCAATGAAAACGCCGTCTGTGTTGCCACAGGCGGCGTTTTTTCATCGGCGTTCAAAGGGCTTAGCGCTTGCGGCCACCCAAGATGCTGCCCATGACGCCGCGCACAATCTCGCGCCCCACAGCCGAGCCGATGTTGCGCACGGCAGACTTCACCATGACTTGCGCCAAACCTTGGTGTTGACCGCCACGTGGGCCGGTGGAGCCAAACAAGGCTTCGCCCAAGCCTGACAAGACTTGGTCTGTGACCGAGGGCTGTGCTGGAGCTTGACCTGAGGCGCCGATGTGGGTGTTAGCTGGCGCAACGCCTGCCGAGCTGCCTGTTGCAGGCGTCGCACCCTTGAGTCGCTCATAAGCCGATTCACGGTCCAAGGTCTGCTCATACACCCCAGCCACCAACGAGTTGGCCAGCAAAGCTTGGCGCTGCTCTGGCGTGATGGGGCCAAGTTGGCTGCCGGGCAGCAGCACATACACCTGTTCAGTCTCAGATGGGCGGCCTTTGGCATCCAGCAAGCTGACCAAGGCTTCGCCCACGCCCAGCTCGGTGATGGCTTTTTCAATGTCCAGGCCCGCTTTGCCGCGCATGGTTTGCGCCGTGGCTTTGACTGCTTTTTGGTCGCGTGGCGTGAATGCGCGCAAGGCGTGTTGCACCCGGTTGCCGAGCTGGCCCAGCACGGTTTCAGGCACATCCAGCGGGTTTTGGGTGACAAAGTACACGCCCACGCCCTTAGAGCGAATGAGTCGCACCATTTGCTCGATGCGCTCTAGCAGGACCTTGGGCGCTTCGTTGAACAGCAAATGGGCTTCGTCAAAGAAAAACACCATCTTGGGCTTTTCGGGGTCGCCAATTTCAGGCAATTGCTCAAACAACTCCGAGAGCATCCACAGCAAGAACGTGCCGTACAAGCGCGGGGCATTCATCAGCTTGTCGGCCGCCAAGAGGTTGATCACGCCCATGCCCTTGGCATCGGTTTGCATGAAGTCTTGGATGTTGAGCATGGGCTCGCCAAAAAAGGCGTCACCACCTTGCGTCTCAATCTCGAGCAAGGCGCGTTGAATGGCGCCAATGCTGGCGGCGCTGACGTTGCCGTATTGGGTGGTGAAGTCACGCGCGTGCTCGCCCACGTGTTGCAGCATGGCGCGCAGGTCTTTGAGGTCAAGCAGCAGCAGGCCTTGGTCGTCCGCAATTTTGAAGACCATGTTCAGCACCCCGGCCTGGGTGTCGTTGAGGTTGAGCATGCGACCCAGCAGCAGCGGCCCCATGTCGGTGATGGTGGCGCGCACAGGGTGGCCAGATTTCCCAAATACGTCCCACAAGGTGGTTGGGCAAGCGATGGGAGAGGGCATGGGCACGCCACGCTCTTGCAACGAGGCGGCCAATTTGGGCGGTATTTGGCCCGCTTGGCTGATACCTGCCAGATCGCCTTTGACATCGGCCATGAACACTGGCACACCAATTTTGGAAAAACCTTCGGCCAAGGTTTGCAGGGTGACGGTTTTGCCTGTGCCGGTGGCGCCAGTGATCAACCCATGGCGATTCGCCAGGGCTGGCAGCATGTGGCATTCGGTTGTCTTGTGCAGTGCAATCAGCATGGGTTCGGCCATCGAAAGTTCTCCATCACTTGAAAAGTAAAATAATGGCTGAAGGTTAAATCAACTCACGAGGAATTCTGATGGCCGGCCATAGCAAATGGGCAAACATTCAACACCGCAAAGGTCGTCAAGACGAAAAACGCGGGCGCATCTGGACGCGCTTGATCCGCGAAATCATGGTCGCTGCCCGTCTGGGTGGCGGTGAGTTAGACACCAACCCCCGTCTGCGTTTGGCGATCGAAAAAGCCAAAGCCGCCAACATGCCAGCGGACAACATCAAGCGCAACATCGACAAAGCCACGGGTAACCTCGAGGGCGTGAGCTACGAAGAAATTCGCTACGAAGGTTATGGCATTGGTGGCGCTGCCATCATTGTGGACACCATGACCGACAACAAAGTGCGCACCGTGGCCGAAGTGCGCCATGCGTTCAGCAAGCACGGCGGCAACCTGGGCACCGAAGGCTCGGTGGCGTTTCAGTTCAAGCATTGCGGCCAACTCATTTTTGCCCCAGGCAGCAATGAAGACCAGATCATGGAAATCGCCCTTGAAGCGGGCGCCGACGACGTCATCACCGATGACGATGGCGCCATTGAGGTGCTGACGCCGCCCGCCAGTTTTGAGGCGGTCAAAAACGCCTTGGAGGCCGCAGGCTTGAAGCCCGAAGTGGCTGAAGTCACCTATCGTGCCGACAACACGATTGAGCTTGAAGGCGATGACGCCGTGAAAATGCAAAAAATTCTCGACGTCTTGGAAGACCTGGACGATGTGCAAGAGGTTTACCACAACGCTGCTTTATGAACGTTTTAGTCATTGGCGGCGGTGGCCGCGAACACGCGCTGGCGTGGAAAATTGCCCAATCTAACAAGGTTCAAAAAGTATTTGTGGCCCCTGGTAATGGGGGCACGGCGCGCGACAAGCGTTTGCAAAATGTGCCCATCACCGATGTCAAAGCCTTGCGTGAGTTTGCCCAAGCCGAAGGCGTGGAGTTGACCGTGGTAGGCCCCGAAACCCCCTTGGCTGCAGGTGTGGTGGACGAGTTCCGCGCCCACGGCCTGCGTATTTTTGGCCCCACCCAAGCGGCGGCGCAGCTGGAAAGCTCCAAAGCCTTCAGCAAAGCGTTCATGAAGCGCCACCACATTCCCACCGCGGACTACGAAACCTTCACCGACGCCCAAGCGGCGCACGATTACGTCAACGCCAAAGGCGCGCCGATTGTGGTGAAGGCTGACGGCTTGGCCGCAGGCAAGGGCGTGGTGGTGGCCATGACAGCCGCCGAAGCCCATGAAGCGATTGACTTCATGTTGCTTGACAACAAGCTGGGTGTGAGCCACAACGAAGGTGGCGCGCGCGTGGTGATTGAAGAGTTTTTGCAAGGCGAAGAGGCCAGCTTCATCGTCATGTGCGATGGCAAAACCGTCTTGCCCTTGGCCACCA
>Ga0228703_1001450_pt1 | contig 14355 bp, 8 predicted proteins | sample McNCre217_Aug_MG_3_FD_178020 | JGI IMG/M metagenome (GOLD analysis project Ga0228703, IMG submission 178020) | Freshwater microbial communities from McNutts Creek, Athens, Georgia, United States - 29-17_Aug_MG | ecosystem: Environmental > Aquatic > Freshwater > Creek | place: USA: Georgia... | reverse complement strand
ACCGGCACGGTAATCAATCTGCCTAAAATCGCGCAAATTTGTAAGCGCTTCCAAGTCCCGGTGCACTCGGATGCCGTGGCAGCGGTTGGCCACCTAGAGGTCGACTTCGGTGCGCTCGGCGTGGACACGCTGGCCTTCACCGGACACAAAATCGGAGCTCCGGTAGGTATCGGGGCCCTGTTGGTCGCACGCGGGTCTAAGGTTGCGCCGCGTGCCTTCGGTGGCAGCCAGGAGCGTGCTATAAGGCCCGGAACCCAGGACGTAGTCGGTGCCGCCGCCATAGCCGAGGCGCTCAGGCTGGCGGTTTCCGAACTTCCCGGGCACAGGTCCGAGTGGGAGCGCCTGCGCGCCCGGCTAATCCGTGGTGTGTTTGAAGCGGTGCCCGGTGCTCAACTTGCCGGCGAGGCGCTCGACTCAAGCGCGGAGCTTCGAATTCCTAACATCGTCAACCTGGTGTTCCCCGGATGCGCGGGTGAGAGCCTACTGTTCCTCCTGGATTCGGCAGGCGTAGCGATCTCCAATGGTTCGGCTTGCAATGCCGGAGTAGTAGGCGGGTCTCACGTGCTTCAGGCGATGGGATGGTCAATGAAGGATTCCCAGAGCGCGGTGCGCGTGTCTTTCGGTGTCTCAACCACCGAAGCGGACATCGATAAGTTCCTTGCAGCGCTTCCCGAGGCCCATCGACGTGCGTTGAACGCTGGTTTCACTTCTTAGCCACTGCGGCAGGACTTTAGCTGCGCAGTTCACGGTTTAATTGCACCTGTGAAAGTTTTAGTGGCGATGTCCGGTGGTGTCGATTCCGCGGTTGCCGCTGCGCGCGCCGTTGAGGCAGGCCATGAAGTGGTGGGCGTTCACCTGGCCCTCAGCCGAAATGCCGGGACCCTGCGTACCGGATCTAGAGGTTGTTGCACCATCGAAGACTCCATGGACGCGCAGCGAGTTGCCAACCTGTTGGGCATTCCCTTTTACGTGTGGGATTTCTCGGAGCGCTTCAAGGCCGATGTGGTTGATGATTTCATCGCGGAGTATTCGGCCGGGCGCACTCCAAACCCGTGTATGCGCTGTAACGAGCGCATTAAATTCGCGGCGCTGCTAGAGAAGGCTCTGGCCTTGGGTTTCGACGCCGTAGCCACCGGTCACTACGCCGAGGTTCGAGAAGGCACCTCCGGCCAACTGGAACTGCACCGCTCGCCGGCATTGACCAAGGACCAGTCCTATGTTCTGGGTGTACTCACCGAAGAGGAGCTGAAGCGCGTGCTGTTCCCAATCGGAGCCAGCGCGGACAAGGCATCGGTGCGTCTGGAAGCCGAGACCCGCGGTTTGAGCGTCGCCAGCAAGCCAGATTCCTACGACATCTGTTTCATTCCCGAGGGCGACACCGCGGAATGGCTGGCCGAAAAGGTCGGCGTTTCTCATGGCACCATTGAGGACCGCGACGGCAACGTGCTTGGGCAACACCAGGGCGCACACGCCTTCACCATCGGCCAACGCAAGGGTTTGCACCTGGGTAGACCCGCCGCCGACGGAAGGCCACGGTTTGTGCTGGAGGTCAGGCCAAAGGAAAACAAGATAATCGTTGGGCCACACGAGGCACTTGCGATTGCCGAACTTTCCGGTGGTCGTTACACCTGGTGCGGTGCCGCCCCCGAGAGCCCGCTGGGCTGGTTCCGATGCGAGGTGCAGGTCCGAGCCCACGGCGAATCGCTTCCGGCGAGCGCTCGGGTGGAGGTTTCATCGGATGGTTCGTCCGGCAGGCTAGTCGCTAGGTTGGACGAGCCGCTATTCGGTGTTGCGCCGGGGCAGACTGCGGTCTTCTACCAGGGGACTAGGGTCCTGGGGCAGTGCACCATCGACGAAACTGTAAGTGCCGACAAATAGGCTTATTGCGTGAACCTGCAGGATGCCAAGGCCCAAATCGATGAACTGATCGATCAGATCAACACGCATCGGCGTGCCTATTACGAAGGCAACACCGTCCTGGTCTCCGATGCCGAGTACGACGCCTTGATGAGGCGCCTCGAGGAGATCGAGTCAGAGTTTCCGCAGCTGATTACCGGCGATTCGCCCTCCCAGACGGTAGGTGGTTCGGCCACCGAGACCTTCGCCCCTTCACCGCACCCGTCTCGGATGATGAGCCTAGACAATGTATTCAGTCACGATGAGATGCGCGACTGGGCGGCCAAGTCGGAGGGTCAAAAATACCTCTGCGAACTCAAGATCGACGGCCTAGCAATCAATCTTCGGTATGAAGCCGGTGTCCTGGTTTCGGCCGCTACCCGCGGCGATGGCGTGGTCGGCGAGGACGTGACCGCCAACGTGAAGACCATACGTGGCATCCCGCACCGATTGGCGGGAACCGGGCACCCGCCGGTCGTCGAAATTCGTGGCGAAATCTTCTTTGGGCTGGCCGATTTCGACGCGCTAAATGCCGGCCTCATTGCCCAGGGCAAGGCGCCGTTTGCGAATCCCCGCAACTCCGCCAGTGGGTCGCTCCGGCAAAAGGATCCCGCAGTCACCGCAAGTCGTCCGCTCCAGATGCTGGTTCACGGCGTCGGGGCCTGGCAAGACGCGCCCGTCGCGGCTCAAAGCCAGCTTTACGAGCTGCTGGCCAGCTGGGGCATGCCAACCAGCGATAAGTTCCGGGTCGTCGACTCGGTGGCAGAGGTCCTGGCCTACATCGATGAATTCCACGCCAAGCGCCACTCACTCGAGCACGAGATCGACGGTGTGGTGGTGAAGGTGGACGACCTGGCTGCGCAGAGCGCAATGGGCGCAACCAGCAGGGCGCCCCGCTGGGCAATCGCGTACAAGTATCCTCCGGAGCAGGTCAACACCAAACTCCTAGACATTCGTGTTGGCGTTGGGCGTACCGGCCGTGCCACCCCCTATGCCGTGGTAGCGCCGGTAAAGGTAGCCGGCTCCACCGTAGAGTTCGCGACCCTGCATAACCAGGACGTGGTCAAGGCCAAGGGCGTGCTAATCGGCGACACCGTGGTGCTGCGCAAGGCCGGCGATGTCATTCCGGAGATTCTCGGTCCGGTAATCGAACTCCGAAACGGCACCGAGCGAGCTTTCGTCATGCCGGCCAACTGCCCGGATTGCGGAGCACCGCTTGCACCGGCCAGCGAGGGCGACATCGACCTGCGCTGTACCAACACCAAGAGCTGCCCGGCCCAGCTTCGGGAGCGAGTCGCCTACCTTGGCTCCAGGGGAGTTTTGGACATAGAGGCCCTCGGGTACGTGGCCGCCTGCGCGCTAACCCAGCCGCTTGAACCCGCCTTGCCACCGCTGCAAAGCGAGGCCGGCCTGTTCGATTTGACCCTGGAAGACCTCCTGCCCATCAAGTCTCTGGTGCTAGATCAGGACACCGGCTTGCCCAAGAAGAATGAAGATGGAACTCCGAAGGTCGTGGAGTTTTTCCGTAAAAAGGATGGATCCCCAGCCGAGGTGGCCTTGAAGCTGCTTCGCAACCTTGAAGAGATCAAGACCCGGCCGCTCTGGCGTTTTTTGACAGCCCTATCGATTCGTCACGTTGGCCCAGTTGCCGCTCGGTCTTTGGCTGCGCACTTCGGCTCGCTCGAGCGTATTTTTGCCGCCTCCATAGAGGAACTCAGCGCCGTCGATGGCGTAGGCGAGGTCTTGGCACGAAGTCTCAAGGAGTGGATTGAGGTGGACTGGCACCGAGAAATCTTGGAGCGCTGGGCTGCGGCAGGCGTGCAATTGGTCACACCGGGTCACGAAGGACCGGGAACTGCTGCGACTGCGGTGGGCAAGTTCGCCGGGCTCTCCATCGTTGCGACCGGAAGCCTCAAGCAGTACACCCGCGAGCAGATCGAAGAGGCAATCATTTCCAACGGCGGCAAGGCCGCCTCGAGTGTCTCCAAAAAGACCGCCTTCGTGGTCGCCGGAGAGAACGCGGGCAGCAAACTGGCCAAGGCTGAGGAACTGGGCATCGAGGTCATCGACGAAGACGAGTTCACCCGTCGGCTCGGCGCCTAGCCCACGTAACGGGCGCGTAACCAAGCGCCAAGTAGACTTGTCTCAATCACCTAATCGCTGGAAAGCTCATGTCTGAAATTACGCCTGATTTGGTTCGTCACCTGGCCGGCCTGGCCCGCATCGATGTCACCGATGCCGAGGTTTCTCGATTCACCGAGCAGCTTTCGCTGATCGTTGACTCGATGGCCTCGATCAAGGCCGCAGTCCAGGGCGATGTACCTGCCACTAGCCACCCAATCCCGATGTCCAACGTATTCCGCGAGGACGTCGTAGAGCCATCGCTCAGCCAGCAAGAAGCGCTGAGTGGTGCGCCCGACAGCGCGGACGGCCGCTTCCGCGTGCACGCCATTCTGGATGAGGAGTAGGCCATGAGTAACCTAGTTTTTAAGTCGGCCAGCGACCTGGTCGAACTTCTGCAAAAAGGTGAAGTCAGCTCGGTTCAGCTGACCCAGGCTTTCCTCGACCGCATCGAGAAACTAAACCCAGCCATTAACGCCTTCCTGCACGTTTCCGCGGAGGGTGCCCTGGCTACCGCCGCCGAGGTGGACCGTCGCCGTGCTGCCGGCGAGAACCTGCCGGAACTCGCCGGACTTCCAATCGCGGTAAAGGACAACCTGACCACCGTCGATGCCCCAACCACCGCGGGCTCCAAGATCCTCGAGGGATGGGTACCGCAGTACGACGCCACTGTTGTATCGCTGCTTCGCGCTCAGTTGATGCCAATCCTCGGCAAGACCAACATGGATGAATTCGCAATGGGTTCGTCCACCGAGAACTCTGCCTTCGGCCCGACCGGCAACCCTTGGGCTCTGGACCGCATTCCGGGTGGTTCGGGCGGTGGCTCGGCGGCCGCCGTCGGTGCCTTCCTAGCGCCACTGGCGATCGGTTCCGACACGGGCGGTTCCATCCGGTACCCGGCATCGATGACCGGCACTGTCGGTGTGAAGCCAACCTACGGTGCGGTCTCGCGCTACGGCCTCATTGCTCTGGGGTCTTCGCTAGACCAAATCGGCCCGGTATCGCGCACTGTTCTGGACGGCGCCCTGCTTCAGGACGTCATCGCAGGCCACGACAAGCACGACAGCACCTCGCTGCCGGCAACTCTGGGTTCGATGACCGAGGCGGCTAAGAATGGCGATCTCAAGGGCGTTCGCGTCGGTGTCATCAAGCAGCTCCAGGGCGAAGGCTTCCAGGCCGGTGTCCAGGCCCGCTTCGATGAGGCAATCGACTTGCTTACTGCTGCCGGTGCACAGATCGTCGAGGTAGATTGCCCTTCGTTCGAGCACGCGATCGCCGCTTACTACCTGATCCTCCCAGCCGAGGCCTCTAGCAACCTGGCTAAGTTCGACTCGGTGCGGTTCGGTTTGCGCGTTACCCCAGACGGCAACCCAACCATCGAACGCGTGATGGCTGCTACCCGCGAGGCCGGTTTCGGCCCAGAGGTGAAGCGCCGCATCATCATGGGAACTTTCGCTCTGTCTTCCGGTTCCTACGATGCCTACTACGGCTCGGCTCAAAAGATTCGTACCCTGATTCAGCGCGACTTCGCTAAGGCCTTCGAACTGGCCGATGTCCTAGTTTCACCAACGGCTCCTACAACTGCCTTCAAGATCGGTGAGAAGAACGAAGATCCGCTGGCCATGTACCTAAACGACATCGCCACCATCCCGGCAAACCTTGCCGGCATCCCGGGAATTTCGCTGCCAATCGGTACCGCGGACGAGGACGGACTGCCGGTCGGCATCCAGTTCCTTGCCCCAGCGATGCAGGACGCGCGCCTTTACCAGGTAGGTGCGGCGCTCGAGTCGATTCTCGTCAACAAGTGGGGTAAGGACATGGCCCACTTCGCTCAGGCCGGCACCATGGCGGCACCAGCATCGGAGGCAAACTAATGGCTAAAGCCGAGTTGATGGACTACGCCAAGGCGCTCGAGATGTTCGAGGTTGTCATTGGCCTCGAGGTTCACGTTGAGCTAAACACCAAGACCAAGATGTTCTGTGGTTGTGCAAACGAGTTTGGCAGCGAGCCAAACACCAACGTTTGCCCAATCTGCCTCGGTCTTCCGGGTTCGCTTCCTGCCGTCAATAAGCGGGCAGTGGAGAGCGCAATCAGTATTGGTTTGGCGCTCGGTTGCGACATCGCGCCAACCGGTCGTTTCGCGCGCAAGAACTACTTCTATCCAGACCTGGCAAAGAACTTCCAGACTTCACAGTACGACGAGCCAATCGCTTTCGATGGCTCGATCGACGTCGAAGTGCCGAGTGGTAACAGCTACACCGTGAACATCGAGCGTGCGCACATGGAAGAAGACGCCGGAAAGTTGACCCACGTCGGCGGTTCCACCGGCCGCATTCAGGGTGCCGAGTATTCGCTGGTCGACTATAACCGTGCCGGCGTTCCGCTAATCGAGATCGTTACCAAGCCTGTCTATGGCACGGGCAGCGAGGCCCCGGAGCTTGCGGCGGCTTACGTGCGCACCATCCGCGAAATCGTCAAGGCGCTAAACGTCTCCGACGCCCGTATGGAGCGCGGTAACGTGCGTTGTGACGCAAATGTCTCGCTTCGCCTCCACGGCGCCGAAAAGCTGGGAACCCGCACCGAGACCAAGAACGTGAACTCGCTGCGTTCGATCGAGCGCACCGTTCGCTACGAGATCCAGCGCCAGGCAGCAATTCTGGCCAAGGGTGGCACCATCACCCAGGAGACCCGCCACTGGCACGAGGACAAGGGCATCACTAGCTCCGGTCGCCCCAAGTCGGACGCCGATGACTACCGCTACTTCCCAGAGCCAGACCTGGTCCCGGTTCAGCCATCGCACGACCTGATTGAAACCCTTCGCGCGGCACTTCCAGAAAAGCCGGCAGATCGACGCAAGCGTCTACAGGCAGAGTGGAGTTTTGCGGACCTCGAGTTCCGCGACGTGGTAAACGCCGGACTCCTGGACCAGATCGAAGAGGCAGTAGCGGCCGGTTCGAGCCCTCAGGCGGCCCGTAAGTGGTACACCGGCGAGATTGCTCGTCTGGCGAATGCCGAAGACAAGGACATCTCGGAGCTAGCGGTAACTCCTGCACATGTTGCAGAGTTGCAGACCCTGGTCGACTCGGGCAAGCTCAACGACCGCCTGGCTCGCGAGGTCTTGACCTACGTGCTGGCAGGGGAGGGAACTCCCGGTGCAATCGTCGCAGCCCGTGGTCTCGAGGTCGTAAACGACGATGGTGCGCTTATCGCCGCTATCGATGCAGCTCTGGCCAGCCAGCCGGACGTCATCGATGCGATCCGCGAGGGTCGCATGCAGGCCGCCGGAGCGGTCATCGGTGCGGTCATGAAGGCGATGAAGGGTTCTGCCGATGCAGCGCGCGTTCGCGAACTCTTGATTCAGAAGGCCAACCAGTAACACCTCAAACGTTGATGGGCCCGGGCATTACGCCCGGGCCCATCAACATTTAACGGCTAAGCCCAATCGATCCACCTCGGTCACGGTGAGCTTGTGGCCGAGGTGCGACGCCAACTGCTTGGCATAACGCGCAGGTCTGTCGATGGTGACTATGGCTGTTCGCATGGCATCAGTTTAGGTAGCGGCCTAAGCGCCTCAAAATAACCGACGACTATGCCTTAAAGCAAAAGAGACGCCGTTCGACGTCTCTTTGACTCGTAACCGAGTGCCGGGTGAGTAACGGGACTTGAACCCGCGGCCACCTGGATCACAACCAGGTGCTCTACCAGCTGAGCTATACCCACCATGTAGCTGCACTTGCGCACAACAACCTAAAAAGTCTAGCAGATTTGATTCTTTAGGGGGAGTGGTGTGGTCACTTACCGGATGGCTGAGGCGCGTCCGGCGGCGGCCATTGCCTCTTCGCTGCTTGGGCCGGGCTCGGGCACAAACACGGTCTCGCGGTAGTACTGAAGTTCTACGATGCTCTCGCGAATGTCGGCGAGTGCGCGGTGGTCACCGCTCTTCTTCGGCATCTGGAAGTAGACGCGAGGGAACCACCGGCGGCTGAGTTCCTTGATGGATGAGACGTCGATGTTTCGGTAGTGCAGATGTTGATCGAGGGCCGGCATGTAGCGGTTTAGGAACATGCGGTCGGTGCCGATGGTGTTGCCGGCCAGTGGGGCCTCTTTGGCGTTAGGAATGAAGCGTTTGATGTAATCCAGGACCACCTGTTCCGCTTCTTCTAACTCCAGTCCGTTTTCGAATTCCGCGATGAGCCCGCTGGTTGTGTGCATCTGACGCACGAAATCATTCATGCCCGCCAGGGAGTCCTGGCGTGGCTTGATGACCAAGTCGATGCCCTCGTCGACGATGCGAAGTTGGTCATCGGTAATGACCACCGCGATTTCTACTAGACAGTCCTTCTCGACGTCTAGTCCGGTCATTTCGCAGTCAATCCAGACCAAATGAGAGTTAATGTCAACCACACCTAAAAGATAAAGGGAACCGTCCACAATTTTAGGCCCCTCGGCCTTGGTTACGTGCGCAGGTTTAGGCCGCTGCCGCCGCCTTTCGGGCCTTTCGGGCGTTCTTTCGGGCAATCTTGCGTTCCTTGCGACCCGCCGCGATCCAGTAAAGCACCGGAACGATTATTAGGGTCAGGATAGTGGAAGAGAACAGGCCACCGATTACCACGACTGCCAGCGGCTTCGAAATGAAACCTCCACCGCCGGTTACGCCGAGCGCCATCGGGGTGAGGGCAAAGATGGTGGCCAAGGCGGTCATCAGGATCGGGCGCAGTCGTTGGCGTGCTCCGTTCATGATGGCCTCGTGCACGTCCATTCCAGAATCGTGGTACTGGTTGATCAGGTCGATGAGCACGATGGCGTTGGTAACCACAATTCCCACCAGCAACAGCATGCCGATAAGCGCCGGCACTCCAAGAGCAGTGTTGGTAATCAGTAGTGCCACCAGGGCGCCAGTTGCCGCGAATGGAATCGAGGTTAGTAGCAACACCGGCTGCAGCAGGCTACGGAACGTCGCCACCATGACCAGGTAGACAATCGCGATTGCCGCGAGCAGCGCCTCGCCAAGCTGCACGAAGCTGTCGCTCTGCGACTTGCTAACGCCACCGATAGAGGCGGTTGCTCCGGCCGGGAGCTTGACCTTGGCCAGGCGCTTGGTAACCTCCGCGGTGATGCCACCGAGGTTGTCGCCGACCGGCTTTAGCGAGACCGTGGCGGTAGGGCTGCCCTGTTCGCCGGTGATCGAAGTTGGTACCAGCTGCTGCTTGATGACAGCGATCGACGAGAGCGCCACCGCACCAGAAGCACTTGGGATGCTAAGGGCCCTAATCTGTGAGACGGTCTTTGGGGTATTCGTCTCAACCACGTAGATTGGCGTGGACACGTTGTCCAGGTTAATCTTGCCGATGGCCGAAGGGTTCATGATGCTGGCGATGATTCCACCGACGGCAACCTCGCTGAGACCAAGCTTTGCGGCCTTCGCACGGTTGACCGAAATCTGCAGTGTGCGCTGCTCGGTGGCCAGCGAGTTGGTGATCTCAGACACGTTCTTGGTGCCGTGCATTGCTGCCGCAACCGCAGCAACACCGGACTTCAGTACGTCCGCGTTGCCGGCGGTCACCTTCACATCGATGGTTCCCGTGGAGCCGAAGCTTCCACCCTGCTGGATTTTGACTACGCCGAGGGAGCTGTCTTGAGCCGCCTGGTCCAGAATGCGCTTCTGGAGAGCGAGCTGATCGATGCCATCGGCGGTGGTTACCTGGAGCTGGATGCCACCGGCAGCCGCACCAAATGCCACTCGACCGTCTCCGGCGCTGCCGACGGTGGTCAGGACGGTCTTGACGTTCTTCTCTGCTAGCAGGATGCCCTCGAGCTTGCTGGCCGCCTTGTCCTGCTGGCCGAGGCTACTTCCGGCCTTTAGTTCCTGGGTAAGCACGAATGCGTTGCTGTCGCTGTTGCCGATGAAGTTGGTCTTTAGGAATCCGGTCATGCCGAAGGTCAGGACCAGGATGATTGCCGCCGCTACGAGGGTGACCACCGGGTGGGCCTGGGTGGTGCGTAGGACCGGTAGGTAGCCGCGCTGCAGCCAAGACTTGCGTTCGCGCTCCTCTTCGGCCTTGCGTGCGGCTTCGGCCAGCTTCTTGGCCTCCTTGGAGTCTGCGTCGGCTGTGCCGGAGGGCGACTTTAGGAACCAGTAGGCCAGCACCGGAACGATTGTCAGCGAGACAAACAGCGATGCCGCCAGTGCCACCGCGAAGGTGAGGGCGAACGGACGGAACAGCTGCCCTACTAGCCCGCCAACAAGTGCAATTGGCAGGAACACGGCGATGGTGGTGATGGTGGCTGCCGTAATTGCCGACGACACCTCGCGCACGGCCGCAAGCACCGCGTGCTTCTTTGGTTCGCCATAAGACAGGTGGCGGTTGATGTTCTCAATTACAACGATGCTGTCGTCCACCACGCGCCCGATGGCGATGGTGAGCGCACTTAGAGTGAACAGGTTCAGCGAATAGCCCGAGTAGTTGAGTCCTATGAAGGTAATCAACACCGAGGTCGGAATGCTGATGGCCGTCACCAGGGTGCTGCGCAGCGACATGAGGAAGATGAGGATCACGACAATGGCGAAGCCGAGGCCCAGCAGGCCCTCCTGGTTGAGGTCTGCCAACGACTTTTCTACGTACGGAGCCTGGTCAAATTCGGTCGTCACGGTGACGTCGCCGAGCTTGGCCTTGAGCGTTGGAATCGCAGCGGCTACGTCGTGGCTGAGGCTTACCGAATTGCCGTCCGGAGTCTTGGTGATGGAGATGCTAAGAACTGCCTTGCCGTTCACCCGCGAAATCGTGGTGACCGGTGCGTTGTCCAGGCTCACCTTGGCAACGTCACCCAACTTCACCGCGGTGATGGAGGTGCTTACGGTTGGAGTGAAGGCTCCGGCTGCCGCGCTCGTAGCCGCCGATGGTATCGAAGCCGCCGTCGACGGCATTCCGGTTGCACCGCTTGGCATAGAAGCGCCGGTAGGCATGCCGCTGGCTCCGCCGAGTAGGCTCGCTAAGCTCGATGCGCTTGGTGTGGAAACGCTGGTCTTGCTACCGATTAGCGGCAGGGATTTCAGCGCATCCAAGGTTTCCAGGGGAGTTCCGGTCTGAACGCTCAGCTGGCCATTGCTATCCGAGATCGATCCCGCGGCTAGCACCAGACCGTTGCTCTGCAGGGCGGTGGTGATGGACTGCTGGGTAACTCCGGCGGCCTTCATCTTGGCGGCGTCCAGGGTTAGGTTCACGCGCTTGGTAAGAAGTCCGTCGACGGCGATGTCGCGAACGCCTGCGATTCCGCCAAGAACCGACTTGGCCACGTCGGCAATGTTCTTGCTGAGCTGGGAGTTGTCGCCTGACTTCGCGGATACGCCGAGGGCGACGATAGGGATGTCGTTTAGGGAACCGGACAGAAGCTTAGGGGTGAGTCCGGCCGGAAGTCCGGTGACCGAGGCCAGCGCTGAATTGATTCGCTCATTCACCTGGGCCGTGGTGGTGCCGAAGTCGAAGCTGACTCGGACGATAGAAATGTTGGCCTGAGAGGTCGTGGACGTGCTGCTCACGCCATCTGCGCCACGCAGGGCGCTCTCGACCACCTGGCTCACCTGAGAATCGACAACAGTCGGCGAAGCGCCAGGGTAAGCGGTGACTACCGCTGCCTGCGGCACCTCGATGGAAGGGAACAGCTCCTGCCGCAACGATCCCAGCGACACCACGCCAAATACGGCAATGATGATGGTGATGAGTGCAACCACCGAGCGGTTTGCGAGCGACAACCTTGCAAGACGGAACATGCTTCCTCCGGGTTAGAACCAGGTTTTTGAGTCTACCCGCGAGAGTTTAACTACTCGAGGGCTTTCTGACACTCCTGTAAGAAACCGGGCTATCGGACGGGGCATTCCCGAACAAATGGCAGACTTAGTCCGTGGCGGAATTGATGTTAGTTATGTTGCTCGGCCTTGCCGGGCCGCTGCTGGCCGCGCCCCGAAAGTACGCTATACCAGTTGCGGTCGGCGAAATCCTCGCGGGTGTGCTCTTCGGCATTTCCGGTCTACACATAATCGATGCGAGCACCCCCAACTTGGCGCTGCTGTCGCAGATCGGTTTCGCGCTCGTGATGATGGTGACTGCCAGCCACATCGACCTTCGCAAAGTAGTCAAACCATCGCTTGGCGGCCGCGCCGCAGTAAATGTGGCGTTGGTTTCTGCGGGGGCAGTGGGTTTGGCCTACCTGGTTTCGCAGGTAAGTGGGCAGCCTGCCATGTTCGGCGTCTTTGCGGTGATTATGGCCTCATCGTCGGCAGCAGTGGTGCTTCCAAGCTTCGTGTCCGAAAGCAACTCCGGACTAGGGACAAACATTTTCCTCTCGCAGGTGGCATTGGCGGACCTGCTGGCAATCATCTTCTTGCCGCTGGTCGCAAAATCGGCCAACACCGGGATGGTAGCCATCGGTGCCGCCGCTATAACCGGTGCCGCGGTAGCCATCTACGCGTTGCTCCGGTGGGCTCAAGGCAATGGCGACTGGAAGCGAATGCGCAAATTCTCGGCGGCTCACGGGTTCGGTCTTGAGCTGCGACTCAGCTTCATACTGCTGCTTGCGCTGATCTGGTTGGCGCAGTCCTTCGCGGTCACGATCATGATCGCCGGCTTCGGTCTGGGTCTGGCCATCGCAGCCAACGGCTTCCCTCGAAGGCTGGCCAAGCAGCTCTTTGCGGTTTCTGAGGGGTTCTTCTCGCCGGTGTTCTTCGTACTGCTGGGGGCTAGCATCAACTTCTCCGCAGTGCTGGTGTCACCAAACCTGCTAGTGCTTGCACTAATGCTCGGCTTTGGCGCCGTCTCGGTACACCTATTGCCAATGCTGGTTGGGCTTCGGTTCCGGTTTGCTGTTGCGTCTTCGGCCCAGCTTGGTGTCCCAGCCGCTGCGGTGAGCATAGGGCTCGCAACCAAGGCGCTAGATGCCGGTCAAGGCGCCGCAATCATGTTTGGTGCGCTAATAACTTTGGCGGCCACCGCAATCGCGGCAGCCGCCAAAAATAAGCAATTTTCGTAGGGTTTAGGCCAGCTCGAACTGGCCGCCCTCGATCTGTCCCTGGCGACGGTAAAGGTCCAGCTTTGCCCGGGTGTCCGCGATGTCCAGGTTGCGCATAGTCAACTGACCGATTCGATCGGTAGGTCCGAATGCCGCGTCCTCGGTGCGTTCCATCGAAAGCTTTTCCGGGTGGTAGCTGAAGCCCTCACCCTCGGTGTTCACGATGGTGTAGTCGTCGCCGCGGCGCAGGCGCAGGGTAACGGTGCCGTTCACCGCAGAGGCGACCCACTTGGTTAGGCTCTCGCGAAGCATCAGGGTCTGTGGGTCAAGCCAGCGGCCTTCGTACAGTAGACGGCCCATGCGGCGACCCTCGGCGTGGTAGTTGGCGATGGTGTCTTCGTTGTGAATGGCCGAAACCAGGCGCTCGTATGCGATGAACAGCAGCGCCATTCCCGGAGCCTCGTAGATTCCGCGGCTCTTGGCCTCAATGATGCGGTTCTCGATCTGGTCGCTCATGCCTAGACCATGACGGCCACCGATGCGGTTTGCCTCGTACATGAGCTCTACGCCATCGGTGAAGTCCTTGCCGTTGATGGCAACCGGGCGACCCTGGCGGAAGGTGATCTTGACGTCCTCGGTGTCGATCTGCACCGATGGATCCCAGTACTTGACGCCCATGATCGGTTCGACGTTCTCGTAGCTGGCATCTAGAAATTCCAAGGTCTTGGCCTCGTGGGTGGCACCGAGCATGTTGGCGTCGGTGGAGTATGCCTTTTCGGCGCTGGCACGGTATGGGAGACCGCGCTCTAGCAGCCACTCACTCATCTCCTGTCGACCACCGAGTTCGGTTACGAAGTCGTTGTCCAGCCAAGGCTTGTAGATGCGCAGGTTTGGGTTTGCTAGCAGACCGTAGCGGTAGAAGCGCTCGATGTCGTTGCCCTTATATGTACTGCCGTCGCCCCAGATCTCCACGCCGTCCTCGCGCATCGCGCGTACCAGCAGAGTTCCGGTGACAACGCGGCCCAGGGGAGTGGTGTTGAAATAAGCCTTGCCACCGGTGCGAAGGTGGAAAGCGCCACAGGCGATTGCCGCGAATGCCTCCTCGACGAGCGACTGGCGGCAGTCGACTAGACGGCCGGCCTCTGCTCCATACTCCAGGGCACGGTTCGGGATCGACTCGATGTCGGTCTCGTCTGGTTGACCGAGGTCTGCCGTGTACGCAAAGGGAACTGCGCCCTTTTCGCGCATCCAGGCAACCGCAACCGAGGTGTCGAGACCACCGGAGAAAGCGATGCCGACTTTTTCGCCGACTGGGAGAGAAGCTAGAACTTTAGA
>Ga0228703_1001449_pt1 | contig 14369 bp, 16 predicted proteins | sample McNCre217_Aug_MG_3_FD_178020 | JGI IMG/M metagenome (GOLD analysis project Ga0228703, IMG submission 178020) | Freshwater microbial communities from McNutts Creek, Athens, Georgia, United States - 29-17_Aug_MG | ecosystem: Environmental > Aquatic > Freshwater > Creek | place: USA: Georgia... | reverse complement strand
GGAGCCACCGCCCACGGCAATCAAGCCATCGCACCGATGGACGTGGTACATCGACACCGCAGCACGCACCGCGGCTTCGGTGGGGTTAGAAGGGGTTTGGTCAAACACCGCCACCTGTTCAATACCGCGATGGCCTTGCAACGCATCCAGTGCCTTTTGCAAAATGCCCACGGCTTTGACGCCTGGATCGGTCACGATGAGTGGGCGTTTGATGTTGGCCTTTTCGCATTCGGCCCCCAGGGTCGCGAGCACGCCAAAGTCAATCTGGATGTGGGTGAGGTAAAGAATTTGAGCCATGGCACACTATAAAAGCCCTATTCACCCAAGCCAACCCCGATGAGTCACCCACGTAACCCGCAAAGCCTGCTGACCCCCGCCATGCGCGATGTGCTGCACGCCATTGCCAAAGCAGGCCGCCCGCCCATGGCGCTGTTGACCCCTGAGCAAGCCAAACAAGCGTTCGCACTCGGTGCAGGCGTGCTAGAAATCAATGCACACAAGATGGCACGTGACGACACGCTGCACATCCCCACCCGCGATGGGGCAATGCTGCGCGCCAAGCTGTGGGCCGAGCACGCCAAGCCCAATTTGCCTGTGTTGTTGTACTTTCACGGCGGCGGTTTCACCGTGGGTAGCCCTGAGACGCACGAGGCCTTGTGCAAACACTTGGCGCATTTGGCGCACTGTGCCGTGGTGTCGCTGGACTATCGGCTTGCGCCTGAACACACATTTCCCACCGCGCACAACGACGCATACGATGCGCTGCAATGGCTAGCTGCCAATGCAAGCAGTCTAGGTTTAGACGCCACACGCATTGCCATTGGTGGCGACAGCGCGGGCGGCACACTCACAGCGGCCACCGCTATTGCGGCGCGTGATGCAGGCATTGAGCTGAAACTGCAACTCATGTTCTACCCCGGCTGTTCGCCGGAGCACATGGCCTCAAGCCACACCTTTGAAAAAGGCTTTTTGCTAGAGAAAGCCAGCATCGAATACTTTTACGGCCACTACATGCCTAACGCGGTAGACCGCCACGACCCAAGGTTTTCACCTCTGTTGGCGGATGTGTCGGGCGTGGCCCCTGCATGGCTAGGTTTGGCCGAGTGCGACCCATTGGTAGATGAAGGCGTGGCCTACGCCGACCATCTGCGTTTGAGCGGCGTGGCGGTGGACTTAGAAATCTACAAAGGCGTGGTGCACAGCTTCATCCAAATGGGCCGCGTGATTCCTGAAGCGCTGACGGCGCATCTAGACGCAGCGCGCGCTTTGCGGCACGCGTTTGGTTTGTGAATTCACAGCGATGACCTACATCGAGATTGGCGATTGGCCTTTGATGCAAACCGCGGCACAAGCAGTGCGTACAGCTGTGTTTGTGCAAGAGCAAGGCATTGCCCCAGAAGACGAATGGGATGCAGACGATGCCAAGGCCCTGCACGCTGTGCTGTTTGAATTGAATGGCCAAGCGCTGGGCAATGCCCGCTTGCTACAGCCATCTGCCAACGTGGCCAAAGTTGGGCGCATGGCGGTGCTGCAAGAAGCCCGAGGACAGGGCTATGGTGCGCGCTTGTTACACGCCTTGATTCGCTGCGCTTGTGAACGCGGCCACAAAGAAGTTCGCCTCAGTGCACAACTCAGCGCAGAAGGCTTTTATGCAGCCTACGGATTCAGCGTCGTGGGCGAGCCGTTTGACGAGGTGGGCATACCGCATGTGGAGATGCGTTTGAGCCTGGTGTAGCGGTCGTTTCAACCGTGTGAAAATAAACGCAATTAAAACTTTAAGAAACATTTCCTTATGAAAATCGCGCACAACTTTTTACCTGTTACTTTGGCTATCGCCACCTCAATGGCGTTTAGCACCCAAGCCATGGCGGGTGATTTGAACAACGTCAGCGCTCTCAGCCAAACCGAGTTTTTAGCATTGAGCAAAGACTTGGCTGCAGCAACCAGCACAAAGGCGATTGAGCCAGCTGCGCCCTTGGGCTTGACAGGTTTTGATGTCAGCGCGTCAACCACGATGACCCAAACAAATGCGGGCTCTGCTTGGCAGACCGCGAGCGGTGACAGCATGAACAACCTGATTCAAACCAAGTTGTCGGTCAGCAAAGGCTTGCCTGGCGGTTGGGATGTGGGAGGCTTTGTGTCCAAAGTACCGTCGACCAATGTATCGGTTGCGGGTGTTCACGTGAAATACGCGTTGCTCGAAGGCAATGCCATCACGCCCGCCATTGCACTGCGTGGCAGCCATAGCCGCATGGGTAGTGTGTCGGGCATGGAACTCAACAACACGGGCTTGGATGTGTTGATTTCTAAAGGTTTTGTGGGCTTCACACCTTACGCTGGTGTGGGCACGGTTTACTCAAATGCCAAAGCCACAGGCAAGAGCGATGAAAGCTTCACACAAAGCAAGTCGTTTGTGGGCGTGAGCTGGAACGTGTTGCTGGTCAATCTCTCGGCCGAGTACGACCGCACGGGCAAAAATGCATCTGTGGGATTGAAGGCTGGCGTGCGTTTTTAAGCACGCGGCGGCTTAAATATCCTCACGCAAAGCGTAGGGCAGTGGCAGCAGGCTCAGCACTGGCCCATCTGCTGCACCCAAATGCAAGCTGCTGTTTTCAGTGGCACTGAGTTGCAACTCAAGCACCGCCACATGGCTTGCGCCATCGCTGGCGGCTTGTGCCACCAAGCCGCATGGCTGCGTGGCGTCTAAGCTGGAAAACACCTCTTGACCCGCGGTGAACGGTGCCGCACTTTGCGCAATGAAGCCACGGCGCTTCAAGGTGCCACGGAACTGGCTGCGGGCCACGACCTCTTGGCCGGGGTAGCAGCCTTTTTTGAAGTTCACACCATCGACTGATTCGTAGTTGAGCATCTGCGGCACAAAGGCTTCGAAGGTGGCCAGCTCCACCCAAGCAATGCCACTCATCACTTCGCCCACTTGCCACAGGTCTGCGCTCAGGGCTGTTCCTGTGGGCGCGGCCACGTCTTTGGGCGCGAGCCAAAAAGCACGTGGTTGACCTAGGGCAGGGTAGAGGGTCAGCACATCGGCAGCACCCACAGCGTGGCGTTGCCAAGGCGCAGTCGTCGAACCATTCAATGCAGCAAGCGCTGCATCACCCGCCAAACCTAGCAACTGAAATTCATCGCTGGCATCGCTCAGTTTGGCTTTGGCGCGGAGCACAAACATCGACAAGCGTTTGACGGTTTGGGCGATCAGGTCTTTGCGGCAAATCAGCAGCACGTCTTCGGCGGAACGTTTGTAAACCACAAAGCTCGCTTGCATGCGGCCCTTGGCGTTGCAAAACGCGGCCAAGCGGCACTGACCGTCTTTCATCAACAACACATCATTGGTGAGTTGGTTGTGCAAAAAACTGGCGGCGTCTGCACCCGCAGCGCGGATGATGCCGAGGTGGGGCAGGGGGGCGATGCCGTTCAAAGGCGCGGAGGTTGCAAAGGTGGTCTGTGACATAGGGTGAATTATCATGCTCGCTTGATTAACGTGATTGAACACAAGGGTTGTGATGCGGCTCATCAAGCGAATCTTTTGGACGGTGTTGAGTCTGACCCTGTTGTTGTCAGCAGCCACCGGCTGGTGGGTGTTGACCCCCATGTCGATGCCCACGCCCACCGTTGACGTGTCCATTGAGCCTCAAACCCCTGTGCGCGGCATTGCCCAAGCAGTGGCTGATGCCGGTGTGAATGTGCCGCCCGTGGTGCTGTATGCGTTCTTCCGCGCCAGTGGCCAATCGCGCAAGCTTCGCGCGGGCAGCTACGAGCTGAGCCAAGGCAACACGCCGCTTGATTTGCTGCGCAAACTCAGCCGTGGCGAAGAAAGCCTCAAGGCCATCAGCCTGATTGATGGTTGGACCTTTCGCCAATTCCGTGCCGCACTATCCAAAGCCGAAGGCCTCAAGCACGACACCAAAGACCTGAGCGATGAACAACTCATGGCCAAACTCGGCATGCCCGGTGTGGCCCCCGAAGGCCGCTTCTTCCCCGACACCTACACCTACGGCAAAGGCACGTCTGAGCTGCATGTGATGGAACGCGCAGCCAAGGCCATGACCAAACAACTGGCCGCAGCCTGGGGCCAACGCCAATCAGACATTCAAATCAAAACCATCGATGAAGCGCTCATCTTGGCCAGCATTGTTGAAAAAGAAACTGGCCGTGAGAGCGACCGCACCACCATCAGCCGTGTGTTTCACAACCGTTTGGCCTTGGGCATGCCACTGCAAACCGACCCCACGGTGATTTACGGCATGTTCGACAACTTCGACGGCAACCTGCGCCGCGCCGACCTACGCACCGACCACCCTTGGAACACTTACACCCGCAAAGGCCTGCCGCCCACGCCCATTGCCATGCCCGGACGCAATGCGCTCAAGGCCGCCGTGCAGCCCGCGCCCAGCAATGCCTTGTATTTTGTGGCCAAGGGCGACGGCACTAGCTACTTCAGCGCGACGCTGGAAGAACACAACGCCGCAGTCAATCGCTACCAACGCAAAGCATCAGGTCAGTGACGCCGAACAGGCAAAATAGCGGGCTATGACAAAAACAGGTTTGTTCATCAGTTTTGAGGGCATCGACGGCGCGGGCAAGTCCACGCATATCGATGGCTTGGCCGCTGCGTTCAAAGCGCAGGGCCGCCAAGTCACGCTCACCCGCGAGCCTGGCGGCACGCCACTGGCAGAAAAACTGCGCGAGATGGTGCTGCATGACGCGATGGATTCACTGACCGAAGCACTGCTGATCTTCGCCGCCCGTCGCGACCACCTACACAACGTGATTGAGCCAGCGTTGGCGCGCGGCGATGTGGTGCTGTGTGACCGCTTCACCGACGCCACCTTTGCCTACCAAGGCAGCGGCCGTGGCTTTGATTTGGGTGTGCTCAAACAGCTTGAGCAATGGGTACAAGCGATTCCCACGGGTTTGCGTCAACCCGATGTGACCGTCTGGTTCGAGCTAGACCCGGCCATTGCCGCTGTGCGCTTGGCCGGTGCACGTGTACCCGACCGCTTTGAGGCGCAACCCGTTGAGTTTTTCCAAAAAGTGTCTGATGGCTATGCCGCCCGCGCCCAAGCCGACGCACAACGCTTTGTCCGCCTAGACGCCGCCCAAACCCGTGAAGCCGTGTGGCAGCAACTGCACCAGAACTTTGTGCAGCGCGGTTGGTTGAGCGCGCATTGAGTTCTAGCGCCGCATGACCGAAACCACCACACCACAAGCGAGGCCTGTGCTGAGCCCTTGGCTGCAAGGCCAGCTCACCACCTTGCTCGAGCGACGCGGCCACGCGTGGCTGCTGCAAGGCCCATCAGGCTTGGGCCAATACACGCTGGGGTTGGAGCTGGCCCGTGCTTGGCTGTGCGAATCGCCAACGAAGCAGGGCGCTTGCTACCAATGCCGCAGTTGTCACGCCGTGGATGTGCGCACCCATGCCGACCTGTGCACGCTGATGCCCGAAACCTTGGCGCTAGATCTGAATTGGCCCTTGGACGAGAAAACCCAAAAAGACCTCGACGACAAAAAGCGCAAGCCCAGTAAAGAAATTCGCGTGGAAGCCGCACGCGACATGGTGGCCTTCAGCCAGCAAACCCGCTCGGGCGGCTCAACCAAAGTGGTGTTTGTGTACCCCGCCGAGCGCATGAACCATGTGACGGCCAACACCATCCTCAAAACCCTGGAAGAACCCCCAGGCGAATGCCGCTTTGTGCTGGCCAGCGAAGCCGCTCACCAGTTGCTGCCCACCATCCGCAGCCGCTGCCAAACCCACACCATGGTGTGGCCCACCGAAGCCGAGGCATTGAGCTGGCTGCAAACCCAAGGCGTACCTGCAGCGGATGCCGCCGTACTGCTGCGCGCCGCCGGTGGTCGCCCCGAAGATGCGCTCGATCTAGCCAATGCTGGTCTCAAGGCGGCCATTTGGGCGGGCTTACCGAAAGCCGTGCTGCGCGGCGATGTGGGCGCAGTGTCTGATGCCACACCCTCGCAAGCTATCGCCATGCTGCAAAAGCTGTGTCATGACCTGTTGGCATTGCGTACGGGTGGCACACCACGATTCTTCATGGCAGCAGATTTACCGACTGCTGGCACGGTCAGTTCACTTACCCAATGGTCCAAAGACTTGATGGATGCAGCCCGCACATCCGAACACCCGTACAACGCAGGCTTGATGTTTGAAGCCTTGGTAGCGCGTGCGCAAACGGCCTTGCGCGCCAAATACTAAAAGAAAACCATGTTCACCGATTCCCATTGCCACCTGAACTTTCCAGAGCTGGTTGAAAACATCCACACCATCCGCGACGACATGGCCCAGGCCCAAGTCACGCGCGCCTTGGTCATCAGCACCACGCTGGAGCGCTTTCCCGAAGTGCACGGCTTAGCCACGCAGTTCGACAACTTTTGGGCCACCGTAGGCGTGCACCCCGACAACGAAGGCGTGCAAGAACCCACGCTCGACGACCTGCTGACCCGCGCTCAACTGCCCAAAGTTGTGGGGATTGGCGAAACAGGGCTGGACTATTACCGTTTGGGCGAACGCACCGTGGCTGACATGGAATGGCAGCGCAACCGCTTTCGCATCCACATCCAAGCCGCGCAACAAATCCAGCTGCCTTTGGTCATCCACACGCGCAGCTCGTCTGCAGACACCGTGGCGATTTTGAAAGAGCAGGGCGAAGACGGCTCGGCAGGCAGTGCAGGGGGCGTGTTTCACTGCTTCACCGAAACGGCAGACGTGGCCCGTGCAGGCTTGGACTTAGGCCTGTACATCTCGTTTTCAGGCATCTTGACGTTCAAGAATGCGCAAGATTTGCGTGATGTAGCTGCGTTTGTGCCCATGGACCGCATCTTGATTGAGACCGACAGCCCATATTTGGCGCCTGTACCGCACCGAGGCAAAACCAACAACCCGTCTTATGTGCCGTTTGTGGCCAAGCAGATTGCCGAGATCAAAGGCATGTCCGTTGAAGCCGTGGCTGAAGTTACCAGCCGCAATTTTGACCAACTTTTCAGCGGCGTTTTAAAATGAGAAAATACTTTAAGTATTTTTTATATCTATATGTTTTTATTGGATATTCTTTATCCAATGCGGGTTCGTATGATGACTTCATTGCTGCTGTCACATTTGACCAGTCGGCGACCATTGAAAAGTTGTTGGCACGGGGTTTTGACCCGAATACACCCAACGAAAAAGGTGTTCCAGGCTTGCTGCTTGCCATCCAATCGGAGTCGCCCAAAGCAGCGATGCTGTTGGCTAGGCATCCAAAAACCAACCTCAATGCCCAAAATCAATTGGGTGAAACGCCACTCATGCTGGCCGCCATCAACAACCAACTTGAATTGGCAAAAGTATTGATTGCGCGAGGAGCAGACATCAACAAAGCGGGTTGGACACCACTGCATTACGCCGCCACACGCGGGCATCGTGACATGATGCGTTTGTTGTTAGACAACGATGCCTACATTGACAGCGAATCCGCCAACGGCACAACGCCGTTGATGATGGCGGCTTATTCAGCACCGCCATTGGCTGTGAAGTTGTTGCTGGAAGAAGGCGCAGACCCCACACTGATCAACAACGGCAACGCATCCGCCTTGGACTTGGCTTTGCGTGTGGACCACCAGCAAAGTGCTTTCTATATCAAAGCATTCATTGAGGCTTGGTATATCCAAAATCCGATCAAAGAAGAGAGCGCAGCCAAGTAAGCTCAAGAACCGCAGATCTATGCGGTTTTCTTTGATTTTTTAACTTAACATAATATACATCGTATTAAATTTTAGACAAGTCGAAATGTCGTTCCCAAGCGCTGGAGCCTCTTTTCCAACCAAATACAAGCGCATGTACATATCGAAGATTGACTTAACTTAATGAGAAGGCGTTTAGAACTGTTTCCAATACTGCAAATGTGCTGTTTACAAGAACAAATTACCGCATTAAAAGCCCACAAGTACCTACGATTGATAGCGGCACGTCTATTCTTATCCAATATCTAACGGAGACATAAAGTGGCCATCGTTCTATTGAGAAAAAACGGCACGGTGATTGAAATGCTAGACGGTGCAGATCGATTTCATGAGGATCTCCGCGAAAAAAATAAAGCAACAGCAGTGGAGAAACGATTGGGACGCACCTATGACGTCAGATCGACCGAAAAAGGCTTGCATTTAACGGAACACCCGTACAAGGTTCAAAAACAAAGTGCTGTGCTGATTCGAATAGAAAAATTGCCAATGAATAAGTAAGAAATGAAAAAAATCTATTGCACCTGCTTGTTCGTCGGCGGACCCCATCGTGATGTTGTAAGTCACAAGTCGGTATGGGCCCAAAGTAACAAAGCATCACGATCTTCAACCACCAAATCAATCTTTTGGCCAACAGGTAAACACAACTTGGTCGGTACATGACCAAACGGTAAATCTGTCAGCACAGGTGTTTTGATTTGAGTACGCAACCAATCAACCACGCTTTGCAGTTTGAAGCCTTTGTCGTGTGGCGTGAGTTTGTAGTTGCTGAACTGGCCCAAGACGATCGTTTTTTGATCAGCCAAAACGCCTGCATGCAACAACTGCGTGAGCATGCGTTCGATACGATATGGGTGTTCACCCACATCTTCTAAGAACAACACGCCATTTTTAATTTGCGGGAAATAGGGCGTGCCGAGTAACGACACCAACACGGCCAAGTTGCCCCCCCACAAGACAGCATCGTGCGCCCAAACGCCAGAACGACGCTTTGCATTGGCAGTTGCACATGTGGTGGAGAAATGCCAACCAGCGCCCTCACCCTGCCCGCTGACCATGTCGTCAAAACAAGCTTCCATGATGTCGTCGGGCTGCTCTGCACCAAAGTCTTCGCCCAAAGCAGGGCCAGCCCACGTCACCGCACCAGTTTTGGCCAACAGTGCGTTTTGAAATGCAGTGAAGTCGCTCAGCCCCACAAACTGCGTACCTTTGGCAATGGCTTTGGCCACCTGTTTGTATTTGATGCCCGGCAAGATGCGTGTGAGGCCATAGCCACCGCGTGAAATCACAGCCACATCTGCGCCGCTATCTGCCGCGCGATGGATAGCTGCTAAACGAGTGGCGTCATCCCCCGCAAAACGGGTGTGGCTGCTGAGTGCATCGGCATCTAGCTCCACCTCATGGCCAAGTTTTTTCAGGCGGGCCACGCCTCGTTTGAAAGCTGCTTTGTCGCGCACCGCGCCGCTGGGGGAATAGATGTAAATATGAGCCATGCCCCATTGTCGCGGGAAATTAAACGCCCACGTCCGTCAACCACGCTTGTAATGCAGCAGGCGTCCTCGGTAAGCGCTCAGGTCTTGCAGTGGCTCGTTGATGATGATTTCTGTCACGCCAAAACCCATGTTCGCCATGTCTTTGTGAAACGCGTTACGGTTGCCACGGTTGGGGTCCACGATAAGCACTTCAGCGCCCTCTGCCGCGTGTTCTTGGATAAAGCCGGATAACTGAGCTGGGTGGCTGCGCTCGTACAACACATCGCTGGCAATCAGTAAATCAAACGCGCCTAGGCCTTTGTTCACCCTGCCCCAGTTGCCTGTTTCGTAATGCAACGGTGGCAATTCGTTCAACAACAGATTGGCTTTGAGGAAGGTCTCTGTCAACGGATGGCAATCACTCGCGGTGATGTTGCCTTCACGGCGGTGCACCACCAGGCTGGCCAAGCCTAAGCCGCACCCCACTTCCAGCACGCGCTTGCCCTTGAGTTCCCATGTTTGCATCAAATCGGCCAACTTTTGAGCAGACGGCCACACCAAACCAAACAAAGGCCAAGTGGCCGATGAAATGCCGGCCGCTAATGCCAAGCCCAAAGGATCGTAAAACTGTTGCTTGTCGAGCAAAGAGCGAATTTGCAAATCAGCCCCGCCTCCGACACCGACCCTCTGAAACTTCACTTCGTAACCGATGGGTGGCGTGGCGTTGGACATGATTAACTTCGTTTCGGAGGTGGCGTGGGTGCAGGCGCAGCCAACAAGGCGCTCAAAGCACGAGGACCGGCCATGTGGCCACGGTCTGGGTACGGCGCTTCGCGCAAAGCTGCAGGCAATAGGGGCGTGTCTACCCAATGAATAGGCAAAGCCAACTTGTCGAATAACGGCGCCATCACATGCGGTGCATGCAAGGCCACAGGCGCGGGGTAGACGCTAGACAAAAATTCGTGCAGCACTTGGGCATGCCAAGCGATTCGATGGGTAGCGACTTTTTTAGGTTTATCGGACAAACCAAAGCCAGGCAAATCCAAAGCAATCACAGGCGCTGACGACTGCAACTGCGCAATGTATTGGGCGCTCCAACCAGCGAGCCCATGCAGATAAACGTGCGGCGCAGCTTGGGCCTCTTGGCGGTTGTCAAACCAATGCAAACGCAAGCCTTCTAAGGCGGGTAACTCAGCTGTGAAGTGAGACATCGCATGCGGCACATCCAGCCCCACAAACGCGCCATCAGGCGTGCGCAAAGCATCTTCACGCAGGGGCACTTTGCTGAGCTGCTGCTGCACACGACGTTGCTCAAAAAAGCTTTGCAACACTTGTGCACATTCGTGGGCCAATACACCGCCGGTCACTTGGGTTTGGTGGTTGATTTGTTCGTGGGAAAACAGATTGAGCACCGAACCCGCTGCCCCTGTTTTAGGCTCGGTCGCACCAAACACCACGCGCTTGAAACGCGCATGCAGCGCTGCGCCGCTGCACATGGCGCAAGGCTCTAGCGTCACATACAAGGTGCAGTCGTCCAGCCGGTAGTTACCCAGTGCTTGGGCTGCGGCACGCATGGCATTCACTTCGGCGTGTGCGGTGGGGTCATGGCTGGCCAGAGGTGCGTTGTGGGCCGAAGCAATCACCTGCCCTGCCCTCACCACCACCGCGCCCACCGGCACTTCGCCCGCATCAGCGGCGGCTTGCGCTTGGCGCAGGGCCAGCTGCATAAAGCCGATGTCTTCTGGCGAATGCGTCATGGCTGAACCATGCCAAGCTTGACCATCCACTTAGCCAAAGCTTGCTCATCCGCAGTGCCCTGCGCATAGGCAGCATGCATGGCCGCGTGCGATTCGGGCCGGTGTTGGTTGAGTTTGAGCTTGCATTGCAGATCGGTGATGCGCAGCTCAAACGCCACGATGGCGTTGAGCATTCTGTGTTGGTAGTCTTCACCCAAACCACGCCATTGCGCGGCATAAGGCGGCTCGTGGTCGCCAATGAGTTGCTTGAGCAAATGGTCTTTGGTTTTGTCGCCTTCCACCAAGGACGCTTCGACTTTGGCGTGCACCGCCAAGTAGCTCCACGTGGGCACACGCGTGAGGTCTGGATACACCTTGGGCGACATATAGGCCTGTGACCCCATGAACGTCACCAGTGCTTGGGGGCGCGCTTGCAAGTAGCGCCAATGCGGGTTGGCTTTGGCGCAGTGGCCCAGCAACACGTGCTGACCATCCATCTGTGTCAAATGAAGGGGAATGTGTGTGACGCATGGAAAACCATCGTCGTCCACACTGATGAGGTTTGCCAACGGATGCGCCCGCATGAGAGCGAGCGCATGTGCCTCATCTTTGGCTTTGAACTGCGGGGGCAGATACACGCCAAATTGACCGTGTGGCGGTCCGTTTAGAAACGACGCTTGACGGCTGGGCCGCCTGGGGCCTTGCCCTCGATGTGACGGAACGTCACGCGGGCTTTGTTCATGTCGTAAGGCGACAGTTCAACCGTGACCTTGTCGCCTTCGATGATGCGGATGCGGTGCAGGCGCATTTTGCCGGCGGTGTATGCGATCAGTGAGTGACCGTTTTCCAGGGTGACGCGGTAGCGAGAGTCGGGCAAGACCTCGGTCACGACACCCTTCATTTCGATCATTTCTTCTTTTGCCATGTACTCAGTGTTCTCTAATTTAAAAGTTCAAGCCCAAAAACGGGCGCTTTATCGACAGCCTTCAATTGTAGAGGCTTAAATGTGCAGCAGCTCCAACACCGCATCCGCGAAGATCTGCGGATTCTCTTGGGGAAAATTGTGCCCAACCCCCTCGACAACCCGATGTTGTCGTTGCGCTGCGAAACCGTGGGCTTGCGCTTCGGCGGGCTTGGCTGGATTGACACCATCATCAGCACCGTCAAACGTGATGGTGGGCACACAAATTTGAGGCTGCACTGCTAAACGCTGCTCGATGTCAGCGTAGGCTGGGTCGCCAGCGACCAAACCGTAGCGATGCCGGTAGGAATGAATCACCACATCCACAAAGTCTGGATTATCAAACGAACGCGCCGTTTGCTCAAACTGTGCAGGCGTAAAACGCCAAGTCGGTGACCATTGCTGCCACAACAAATGTGTCAAAGGTTTGCGGTTCGCTTCCAAACCAGCGCGACCTCGTTCGTTATGGAAATAGTATTGATACCAAAGCAAATGTTCACGCTCGGGTGGCTCGGGCTGCATGGCGCGCGCGATGTTTTGAATGTTATAGCTGTTGACGGACACCAGACCTTGACAACGCTCAGGCCACAAAGCAGCCACCACACACGCCGCACGGCCACCCCAGTCATAACCCGCCAGCACCGCGCGTTCTATTTTGAGCGCATCCATCAAAGCCAACAAATCCGCACCGAGTGCAGCTTGTTCACCCGAACGTGGGGTTTGGGCCTGTTTGAATTGCGTCGAGCCAAAACCACGCAAATAAGGGACGATCACGCGGCAACCCGCTTTGACCAACAGCGGCGCGACTTCGGCATAAGCCTGAATGTCGTAAGGGAAACCATGCAACAGAAACACCACAGGCCCATCTGCGGGACCCACGTCAGCGTAGCTGACGGTCAGAGCCCCCGCATTAATCTGATGTGTCGCCTGCAATTTCTGTCACTCCCACTCGATCGTGGCTGGTGGTTTTGAGGACACGTCATACGTGACACGGTTGATGCCACGCACTTCGTTGATGATGCGACCAGATACTTTCTTGAGCAAGGCATAAGGCAACTCGGCCCAGTCTGCTGTCATGAAGTCACTGGTTTGCACGGCGCGCAAGGCCACCACATAGTCGTACGTGCGGCCATCGCCCATCACGCCCACGCTCTTGACGGGCAAGAACACGGTGAAGGCTTGGCTGGTCAGGTCGTACCAAGTTTTGCCTGTGGCTTCGTCGGTGAAGTTGTGCAGCTCTTCGATGAAGATGGCGTCTGCACGGCGCAGCAAGTCGGCATATTCCTTCTTCACTTCGCCCAAAATGCGCACGCCCAAGCCTGGACCTGGGAAGGGATGGCGATACACCATCTCGCGGGGCAAGCCCAGTGCCACACCGAGTTCGCGCACTTCGTCTTTGAACAGTTCGCGCAATGGCTCCAAGAGTTTCAAGCCCAATTGCTCGGGCAAGCCGCCCACGTTGTGGTGGCTCTTGATGGTGACGGCTTTTTTGCTCTTGGCGCCGCCGCTTTCAATCACGTCGGGGTAAATCGTGCCTTGTGCGAGGAAGGTCGCGCCTTTGTGGCCGCCGTCACCTGCTTTGAGCTTGGCCGCTTGTTCTTTGAACACGTCCACAAACAAACCACCGATGATTTTGCGCTTGGCCTCTGGCTCACTCACGCCAGCCAATTTACCCAAGAACAAGTCGCTCGCGTCCACGCGAATCACGCGAGCGTGCAACTTGCCAGCAAACATGTCCATCACCATGTCGCCTTCGTTCAGGCGCAACAGACCGTGGTCCACAAACACACAGGTGAGCTGGTCGCCAATGGCGCGGTGAATCAACGCAGCAGCCACCGATGAATCGACGCCGCCCGACAGGCCCAAGATGACTTCTTCGTCGCCCACTTGTTTACGAATGGCGGCCACCGCTTCTTCGATGTAGTCGCCCATGATCCAGTCGGGGCGTGTGCCGCAGATATCGAGCACAAAGCGGTTCAACAACGCTTGACCTTGCACGGTGTGCGTAACTTCAGGGTGAAACTGCACCGCGTAAAACTTGCGCGCTTCGTCGGCCATACCGGCAATCGGGCAAGCTGGCGTTGATGCCATGACCTTGAAGCCTTCGGGCAGCTGCGTGACCTTGTCACCATGGCTCATCCACACTTTGAGCATGCCGTGGCCTTCAGGTGTGTTGAAGTCTTCAATGCCTTTGAGCAGTTCGGTATGGCCATGGGCGCGCACTTCCGCGTAGCCAAATTCGCGGGTGTGGCCCGCCTCGACCTTGCCGCCCAACTGGGTGGCCATGGTTTGCATGCCGTAGCAAATGCCCAGCACGGGTAGGCCCAGCTCAAACACAGCGTCGGGTGCGCGGTCATCCACTTCGTACACGCTGGCGTGGCTACCCGAGAGGATGATGCCCTTCAAGTTGCCGTCTTTGGCGTACTCGCGCACCCAGTCGCTGGTCACGTCGCAAGGATG
>Ga0228703_1001448_pt1 | contig 14382 bp, 13 predicted proteins | sample McNCre217_Aug_MG_3_FD_178020 | JGI IMG/M metagenome (GOLD analysis project Ga0228703, IMG submission 178020) | Freshwater microbial communities from McNutts Creek, Athens, Georgia, United States - 29-17_Aug_MG | ecosystem: Environmental > Aquatic > Freshwater > Creek | place: USA: Georgia... | reverse complement strand
CAAAGTCTCGCACTCGGCGGAGCAAACGATTGGCAATACGCGGTGTACCGCGGCTTCGCATTGCGATTTCTTTGAGCGCGGCTCCACTCACATCGATGCCCAATTTGGCAGCCGCTCTTGCGATTACTTGTTCGAGTTCCTCTGCGGTGTAAAACTCGAGATGGGCGGTGAAACCAAACCTGTCACGCAGCGGATTTGGCAGCATACCCGAGCGGGTGGTTGCACCAACCAGCGTGAATGGTGCTAGTTCCAGCGGAATGCTGGTGGCGCCAGGTCCTTTACCAACCATTACATCAACACGGAAATCCTCCATGGCAAGGTAAAGCATTTCCTCGGCGGGCCTTGCCATGCGATGGATTTCGTCGATAAACAAAATTTCACCTGGCGCCAACGATGACAGAACAGCCGCAAGGTCGCCCGCATGCTGAATGGTTGGACCGCTGGTTAGGCGAAGCGGGTGTCCGCTTTCGTGAGCCACAATCATGGCCAAGGTGGTTTTACCCAGACCCGGAGGGCCGGCTAGCAGAATGTGGTCAGAGGTCCGCCCCTGAAGCTTTGCCGCCTCCAGTAACAGGCTTAGCTGACTGCGAATCTTGGACTGTCCCACAAACTCGTTTAGGCTCTTGGGCCTTAGAGCCGACTCGAATGCGAGCTCGGACTCGTTGGATTCGGCGGTAGTTTCGTCGCTCACTACTGCTCACCGCCCGAGATAGATTTCCCGCCACCCAAACGCGCCAGAGCAGCCTTGAGGAGAGCATCGGAACCGGCAGAGTCCCCAAGTTCGGCGGCCGCTGCACGAACGGCTTCAGCGGCCGAACGCTCTGGCCAACCCAGGCCTTGAAGCGCAAGGGTGAGGTTGCTACGGTCAACGCCACGATGTGCGTTTGCAGATGGTGCAGCGTCACCCGAAACAGCGGGTTGACCAGTTAGCTTGCCGGCCAGTGTGACGGTGATTAGCTTGGCGGTCTTGGGCCCAATACCGGAAACGCGCTTGAATGCCGCATCGTCTTCGGATACCACGGCAACACGGATTTGATCCGCCGAGAGTTCGGCAAGCACGGCTAAAGCACTCTTGGGCCCAACTCCGGTAACGCTGTGAAGCAGATGGAACAGTGCAAGTTCTTCGGGGTTGGCAAACCCATAAAGCGTCATCGAGTCTTCACGCACAATCAAGGCCGTGTGCAGTTGAACGGCATCACCAACAGACACCTGCATTGAGGTGTCAGGGGTGATAAATACCTGATAGCCGACTCCCGAAACATCAACAATTACTTGCTGCTGTGTTAGCGCAAGTACGGTTCCAGAGAGTGAGGCAATCACGCCACTAAGACTAACTAACCCTCGCGTTTTATTGCGGCGGCTCGCTCTGCGGCATGCCAGGCCTGCTGTGCCGGTGTGAGGGAACCAGATCCGGAATCGGTGGCACCTGCACCACGCCACGCGTGACAAATGGCAATGGCCAGCGAGTCGGCTGCGTCCGCGGGTTTTGGCACCTCGGCAAGCCCGAGAATCCTGGCAACCATGTTGCCAACCTGCGCTTTATCTGCCCTGCCAGAGCCGGTGACGGCTGCCTTGACTTCTGTGGGAGTGTGCATTGCCAGAGGAATTCCATACCTGTGCGCTAACAGCAGTACAACTCCCGAAATTTGAGCAGTACCCATGACCGAGCGAACGTTCACATCGGCGTATACACGCTCGAGAGCAATCACGTTTGGCTTGGTTTCGGCTATCAGAGCCTCGATTTGCGCACCGATAGTGCCAATTCGCTCCTGAAGTGCAGCAGACGGCAGCGATCGGTATACATCAACCGAAACCAGGCTCACGCGACGCCCGGCAGCGAGGTCAATCACCCCAACGCCGCACCTGGTAAGGCCCGGGTCAATGCCCAGAATCCTCACCGATGCAGTCATGGAAACTAGTCGTTTTCCAGTTCGGCCAATACCTCGGCCGACATGTCCACGTTGGAATAAACGTTCTGCACGTCATCGCTGTCTTCGAGGGCGTCGATGAGCTTGATCACCTTGCGAGCGGCATCCGCGTCGACCGGAACCTGCATCGATGAAACAAACTCGGAGTCGGCAGATTCGTAGTCAATTCCCGCGGCCTGCAGTGCAACTCGAGCGGCAACCATCGATGATGGCTCGGTGGTGATCACAAACTGATCACCGCGATCCTCAACGTCCTCGGCGCCGTGCTCCAAAACGATCTCAAGAATTCCGTCTTCGGTGAGTCCGTCAACCTTATTCACGGTGATTACACCCTTGCGGCTAAACAGGTACGAAACCGAACCGGGGTCGGCCATGGTGCCACCATTTTTGGTAACGGCCAAACGAACTTCCGCAGCGGCACGGTTCTTGTTGTCGGTTAGACACTCAATAAGAACGGCGGTTCCCGCGGGGCCACGACCCTCGTACATGATGGTCATGTATTCAACCGCGTCGGCGCCAATACCGGCACCACGCTTGATGGCTCGATCGATGTTGTCGTTAGGAAGCGAGCTCTTGCGGCCCTTCTGAACGGCATCGTAAAGGGTTGGGTTGCCATCTAGGTCTGGTCCACCGAGTCGCGCAGCCACTTCAATGTTCTTGATCAGCTTGGCAAAAAGCTTGGCGCGGCGGCCATCGATGAGCGCCTTCTTGTGCTTAGTAGTGGCCCATTTGGAGTGACCGGACATTTTTCTCCCAGATAACTAAGTTGGGCAAACTGCCCATCAACTGAAACAAGTTTATTCGCTGGTGACAATGGATTCGGCACCTGGTAAAGCGTTGCGGAAGCAGCCCTAACTCGCCTTCACCAACTGTGTAAACAGTTTGTGGATGCGGTCTTCCCCGGTGACTTCCGGGTGGAACGAAATGCCAAGGAGGTTCCCCTGTTGCACACCCACTACTCCCCCGGCCTTTACACCGGCGGATTCGGGTAGCCGAGCTACAACATGCGCGTTTGGTCCCACGTTTGTGATGAGCGGGGCGCGGATGAAGGCCGCGTGAACGGGGTCGCTAATGCCTTCAAAATCCAAGTCGATTTCGAATGAATCGGTTTGGTGACCAAAGGCATTTCTGCGAACCTCAACGTCTAGGCCACCAAAGGTCTCTTGGCCGGCCATTCCATCGATGATGGTGTCTGCAAGCATGATTAGACCAGCGCAGGTGCCAAACATTGGCAAACCACCCTGAATCTTCTGCTTTATAGGCTGGAAAAGCCCGTATGCAACACTCAGTTTGTGGATAACGGTTGACTCGCCACCGGGAATTACCAGGGCACTAACTCGCTCGAGTTCTTGAACGGTGCGCACCTTGATGGATTCAACGCCAACTCGCTCCAAAGCGGCGAGGTGCTCCCTAACGTCTCCCTGAAGCGCTAGAACGCCAATGGGAAGTGTCATTGGTTACCAGCCACGCTCCGAAAGGCGGTGTGGAGCAGGAAGGTCGCTTACGTTGATACCCACCATTGCTTCTCCGAGTCCACGGCTCACCTCTGCAATAACGTCAGGGTTGTCGTAGAAGGTGGTTGCCTTCACAATGGCGGCTGCGCGAGCGGCTGGGTCGCCACTCTTGAAGATGCCGGACCCAACGAATACGCCGTCTGCACCAAGCTGCATCATCATTGCGGCGTCTGCAGGGGTAGCAACGCCACCGGCCACAAACATTACTACTGGAAGCTTGCCGGTACGGGCAACTTCGCGAACCAGTTCGATTGGAGCCTGGAGTTCCTTGGCGGCAACGTAGAGCTCGTCTTCGTTCTTGGCGGCAAGTGCACGGATTTCGCCCGAGATGGTACGAATGTGCTTGGTGGCCTCCGAAACATCGCCGGTGCCCGCCTCGCCCTTGGAGCGGATCATGGCGGCACCCTCGGTAATGCGACGAAGCGCCTCACCCAGGTTGGTGGCGCCACAAACGAATGGAACGTTGAACTTCCACTTGTCAATGTGGTTCACGTAGTCGGCCGGGCTCAGCACCTCTGACTCATCGATGTAGTCGACCTTTAGCGACTGCAAAACCTGCGCTTCAACAAAGTGTCCAATGCGAGCCTTGGCCATAACCGGAATGGTTACTGCATCGATGATCCCCTGAATCATGTCAGGGTCGCTCATACGCGAAACGCCACCTTGCGCACGAATGTCGGCAGGCACGCGCTCGAGCGCCATAACTGCTACCGCTCCGGCGTCTTGGGCAATTTTTGCTTGCTCTGGGGTAACAACGTCCATGATTACGCCGCCCTTGAGCATTTCTGCCAGGCCGCGCTTTACTAGGGAGCTTCCGGTAGTTGGGTTTGCTTGACTCATGTATACAAGTCTAAATGCTAGGAACTAATCCATTTCGTTCCATGACGTTGCAATGTCATTGCGCACTTCCGAAAGCAACCTAGGAAGTGCTTTGGTTTCCGCGATAATCGGAAAGAAATTCGCGTCATTACGCCAACGGGGAACAATGTGCTGGTGGAGATGTTCGGCGATTCCGGCACCCGCCACTTCACCCTGATTCATTCCCAGGTTAAAGCCGTGCGCGCCTGAAATAGCCTTTAGCACACGCATGGCTTTCTGGCTGATAGCGCCGATCTCGGCCACTTCTTCGGCCGTGGCCTGGTCATAGGTGCTGATGTGGCGATACGGGCAAACCAGCAGATGGCCCGAGTTGTAAGGGTAAAGATTGAGCAGCGCGTAGCTGGTTACACCCCGGTAAACAATCAATCCTTCGGAATCTGCTAGGTCAGGCGCTAAACAAAAAGGACACTCGTGGGCCGGCGGCTGCGTGCCCTTCTGGATGTACACCAAGCGGTGCGGGGTCCAGAGGCGCTGAAAATGGTCGGGAGTCCCCGGCATTTCCCAGTTGGGAACAGCCGAGAAATCATCCCGCTCGTTCATGACTAAACCTGTACCTTGTTGGCAATCGCCGAGACAATGCGGTCAATAGCCTCTGCAACCGGAATACCGTTCTCCTGAGTTCCATCGCGGAATCGGAATGAAACCGCATTGTTGTCTCGGTCTTGTCCACCAGCAATCAACTGGAACGGAACCTTAGCCATGGTGTGGTTACGGATCTTCTTTTGCATGCGGTCATCGCTGTCATCAATCTGAACACGAACGCGGTGCTTACGAAGCTCGGCGGCAATCTGGTGAAGGTATTCGCTGAATTCCTCGGCGATAGGGATACCAACCACCTGAACCGGAGCCAACCATGGTGGGAAGTGACCCGCGTAGTGCTCGGTGAGAACGCCAAAGAAACGCTCCATGGAACCAAACAGGGCGCGGTGAATCATTACCGGACGCTGCTTGCTGCCGTCTGGCGCCGTGTACTCCAGGTCGAAACGCTCTGGCAGGTTGAAATCCAACTGAACGGTGCTCATCTGCCAGGTCCGACCAATCGCGTCGCGCGCCTGCACCGAAATCTTTGGACCGTAGAAAGCCGCGCCTCCTGGGTCCGGAACCAGTTCCAGACCAGACGCATTGGCAACGCGTTCAAGAGTGGCGGTGGCCGACTCCCAAGCCGCGTTGTCGCCAACAAACTTAGGGTTGCCCTCTTCCTTAGTGGAAAGCTCCAAGTAGAAATCGTTCAGGCCGTAGTCACGCAGCAATCCAAGGATGAAGTCGAGAACGTCGGTGAGTTCCTGCTCCATCTGCTCGGTGGTCACATACAGGTGAGCATCGTCTTGGGTAAAGCCGCGGGCGCGGGTAAGACCGTGAAGCACCCCACTCTTCTCGTAGCGATACACAGTGCCGAACTCAAAGAGGCGCAGCGGTAGGTCGCGATATGAGCGCGCTTCACTCTTGAAAATCAGGTTGTGAAACGGGCAGTTCATTGGCTTCAGGTAGTAGTCCTGGCCCTGCTTCTTAACGTGTCCGTGTTCATCGAGTTCTTCGTCCATGCGAATCGGAGGGAACATGCCATCGGCGTACCACTGAAGGTGACCCGAAACCTCAAAGAGGTTCCCCTTGGTGATGTGAGGGCTATAAACAAATTCGTAGCCGCTCTCCTCATGACGCGAACGGCTGTAATCCTCCATGGCCTTTCGAATCACGCCGCCCTTTGGGTGGAACACGGCCAGACCGGAACCGATCTCTTCGGGGAAAGAGAACAGGTCAAGCTCTGCGCCGAGTCGGCGGTGATCACGTTTGGCGGCCTCTTCCAAGCGCTCCTGGTGGGCGCGAAGTTCGTCTTTAGAAGGCCAAGCGGTTCCGTAAACGCGCTGAAGTTGCTTGTTATTCTCGTTGCCACGCCAGTACGCGCTGGCCACGCGCGTTAGCGCATAACCGTTTCCAATCATGCGGGTATTTGGCAGGTGCGGACCGCGGCAAAGGTCAAACCAAACGGTTTCGCCGCTCTTGGGATCCACGTTGTCATAAATAGTCAGTTCGCCGGCGCCAACCTCTGCGGCACCTTCGCCAACGTCGCCTCCCTTGAGCCCAATAAGTTCCAGCTTGTAGGGCTCATTGGCAAGTTCTGCACGGGCATCGGTGTCATTGGTCACGCGGCGCATAAAGCGCTGGCCGCTCTGAACAATGCGGTTCATCTCTTTTTCCAGAGTGCGCAGGCTTTCGGGAGTGAACGGTACCTCAACGTCAAAGTCGTAGTAGAAGCCGTCAACAACAGGTGGGCCAATACCCAACTTGGCCTCTGGGTTGATGTTTTGTACCGCCTGGGCAAGCACATGGGCGGTTGAGTGGCGAAGGATGTTGAGGCCGTCGTGGCTACCGATTTCAACACCCTCAATGGTGTCGCCATCCTGCACCTTGTAGGCCAGGTCCCTGAGCTCGCCATTCACACGCTGAGCCACAATCGTCTTGCTGGTGAACAACTTGAACCCGTCGGTGTTTGACTCAACCTGCGAGGGTTGACCATCGATGGTGATATTCAGCAAATCAGCAGACACTTACGCTCCAAAGCAACAGTTTTTGACTACCTAAATCTTAGCCAGCGCAGTGTGAGGCGGAGGTTAGGCGTGCCTTGCTAGCCAAATGGTCGGGTTGCCGCTTTGATAGACATCATGAGTCAGCAGTTCGAAAACCCTTCCGAGGTCGTTCGCCAGGATGAGGCATTGATTGCTTCCAAGGAGTTTCAAAAGGCCGCAATGGCATCAAAACTCAACTGGTTGCGCGCTGGCATTTTGGGTGCCAACGACGGAATCATGTCCACGTCGGGTGTTCTCATGGGTATTGCCGGTGCAACCACAAACTCCGCGGTGATCTTTTTCACGGGGGTTGCAACGGTTGTTGCAGGCTCAATCTCAATGGCCGGTGGCGAATACACCTCGGTCAGTGCCCAGAAAGATTCCGAACTCGCCGCACTGGAAACTGAGCGTAAAGAGTTGGCCGAACAACCTGAAATGGAATTACGTGAACTGACCTGGTTCTACGAACAAAAAGGATTGAGTTACGAACTCGCTCACCAGGTGGCAGTTGAACTAACCGCAAAAGACGCGCTAAAGGCACATGCCGAAGCGGAACTTGGTATTGAGCTGGGCAGCCACTCCTCCCCCATGGCCGCGGCCATTTCGTCGTTCGTTGCCTTCGCCGCGGGTGGTGTATTGCCGCTGCTGGCCGTTACCGGGCCTTGGGTCTCTATCCGCATTCCGGTAACCGTATTCGCCGTTCTGGTGAGCCTCATCATTACCGGCTACGTAGGCGCAAAGATTGGTGGCGCCAAACCGCTCAAGCCGATTCTGCGTAACGTGCTAATCAGCCTTGCCACCATGGGAATCACCTACGGCATCGGTGTATTGGTTGGCGCACCCATCGCATAAGAAACATCTATGGTCGTTACGCGCGGTTTGTAAGCACAAGCAAAGTTAGACTTGGATACCGTGAACACGCAGAAGTATGACGTAGTACTCATTGGCGGCGGCATTATGAGCGCCACCCTTGGCACCTTGCTAAAGCAGTTAGAACCCAACCTCTCGATTGCGGTTTTTGAGCGCTTGGAAAAGCTAGCGGATGAGAGCAGTAACCCTTGGAACAATGCCGGTACCGGCCACGCTGCGCTTTGCGAACTCAACTACATGCCGGACAGCAAAGATGGCAGTCTGCCCAATCCAGGTAAGGCAATCCAGATCAATGAGCAGTTCCAACTCAGTCGCGAATTTTGGAGCTGGGCGGTTCGAAACGGTGTTTTGAGCGAGCCTGAAACATTTATCTCCGCCACGCCACACATGACTTTCGTTCGCGGTGCCAAAGACGTTGATTACCTGAGCCGCCGTTTTGAGGCCCTTAAGGACCAGCCACTTTTCAAGGGCATGGAGTTCAGCACCGATGCAAAGCAGATTGCCAAGTGGGCTCCTTTGCTGATTGATGGCCGTTCCGGAAACGAACCGATTGCGGCAACCCGAATTGACTCGGGCACCGATGTAGATTTTGGAGCCGTTACCAAGCAGCTGTTTAAGCACCTGCGCGAACAGGGCGTTGCCATGGCAACGGGAGCCGAGGTGAAGAGGGTGCAGAAGCAGGCAGATGGTACCTGGAACCTGACCTCGCGTGGCAAAAACGGTACCACCACTGTAAACACCAAATTCGTGTTTGTTGGCGCAGGTGGTTGGGCACTCAAACTCCTTCAAAAGTCAGGCATTGCGGAAGCCAAGGGATACGGCACCTTCCCGGTAGGTGGTCAGTGGTTGCGCACCGATAACCCAACACTGGTATCACTCCACAAGGCCAAGGTATACAGCCAGGCTTCCGTTGGTGCTCCTCCGATGTCAGTTCCTCACCTAGACACTCGCGTGGTTGACGGCCGCACATCCCTGCTGTTTGGCCCTTTTGCCACAGCAAACCCTAAGTTCCTAAAGAACGGTTCGATTCTGGACCTGCCATTGTCACTCCGACCAGCCAACCTAATTCCCTACCTGGCAGTTGGCCTCAGCAATTTTGGTTTGGTCAAGTACTTGGTTGGCGAGCTGCTAAAGAGCAAGAAGCGCAAGTTCAATTCGCTTCTTGAGTTCATGCCAACAGCGCGCATCAGCGATTGGCGTCTGCTAGATGCTGGGCAACGTGCTCAGATCATTAAGAAGGATGCCGCAAAGGGCGGTGTGCTTCAGTTTGGTACCGAGATCATCACTTCTGCCGACGGCAGCATTTCGGGCCTTCTGGGAGCCTCGCCAGGCGCGTCAACGGCGGTTTACGCAATGCTTGAGGTTTTGCGCACTTCGCGTAGTTCCGACTTTGCCGGCTGGGACTCCAAGCTAAAGCAGATGATCCCGTCGTTTGGGTCCAGCCTGAACGCTAATCCCGAAGCCGCCGCCGCCTCACTCGCCGCTACCGCCGAAACCCTCAAGCTCAAGTAGCCCTTAGGAAGAAAATGCCCCTGCCGAGGCATTTCGAGTGGTCGATACTGGGATCGAACTAGCAAAAGCGCCGACAGGCGGTTTTGAGGTCACTCGGAGCGACCCAGATAAACGAAAAAGAGTTCCGAGGATTCGGAACTCTTGAGAGTGGTCGATACTGGGATCGAACTAGCAAAAGCGCCGACAGGCGGTTTTGAGGTCACGCGGATCGATCCAGATAAACGAAAAAGAGTTCCGAGGATTCGGAACTCTTGAGAGTGGTCGATACTGGGATCGAACCAGTGACCCCTTCCATGTCAAGGAAGTGCGCTACCGCTGCGCCAATCGACCAATGTTGGGGAAGGTTTGGAGGTGAAGACGGGATTTGAACCCGTGTAGACGGCTTTGCAGGCCGCTGCCTCGCCTCTCGGCCACTCCACCAAGTGAGTGGGCTTTCGCCTACTGCGAGCGGATGACGAGATTCGAACTCGCGACCCTCACCTTGGCAAGGTGATGCTCTACCAACTGAGCCACATCCGCGTTGCGTTCTTCCGAACACTCGCTCTACATTACCCAAAGTTGCTGCCGAACGCAAACCGCCAACCTATCGGGTGTGTCGTTGGCAAACGGTCATCGAAGGTCCTTGAACGCCTAGGCTAGTGCCGTGAACTTTGAGATTGGCAAGGGCTCTCCCCTGGCGTTTGTGCTGGCCTGGTTGTTTGGCGTGTTGATCTTTTTGATGCTGCTGGTCGGGCTAGCCGTTGCCATCTGGTGGATCATTGCCGGCATTCGCGACCGCATCAAGCACCGCGAAGGCAAAGCGCGCACCAACTACATCATTGGCGTTGCAGTCATTGCCGGGCTGTTTTTCCTGTGCCTCTGGGTAACGTTGAACCCAATCAAGTAGTTTTAGCGCTCGCTTCTGCCCCAGCTCCAACGCGGGTCCGACTCCGAGTACGCCACTTCTCCATGTACAACGTTGTCAACACCGGCAATCTCATCGGTGCTGGAAATTCGGAAACCGATCGTTTTTTGAAGCGCCATTCCCAATAGGTACGAAACACCAAAGGCATAGATTCCAACGGCAAGAGCACCGATGGTCTGCTTTCCGAGCTGAGCCGGACCGAAGCCAAGAAGCAAACCAACTCCACGACCGACTAGGCCAATGAACAAAGTGCCAATAAGGCCCGCAACCAGGTGAATACCAACCACGTCTAGTGAGTCGTCAAAACCGAGCACCCACTTAAGCTCAATTGCCAGACCACAAACCACACCAACTACCAGCCCAAGCACAAGGGCCCAAATGGGGTCGAGGTAAGCACACGAAGGCGTAATGGCCACCATGCCGGCCACAGCACCTGAGGCGGCGCCAACGGCTGTTGCTTTGCCCAAGTGCAGCCGCTCGTAAACCGACCATGCCAGGAGGCCTCCGGCGCCGGCAATAAGTGTGTTCACAAATGCGATTGTTGCCGTGCCATCGGCGGCCAACTCGGAACCAGCGTTGAAACCAAACCAACCGAACCAGAGAATTCCGGCGCCAATCAGCACCAGTGGGATGCTGTGAGGAGCGTGCATTCCCTTCATGAAACCAAAGCGCTTGCCAACCACTAAGGCCAAAGCTAACGCCGAGGCCCCGGACGCAATTTCCACAACGGTACCGCCGGCAAAATCAAGCACGCCAACGTTATGAACCAACCAACCACCATCGATGACATTGCCGTTTTCAACCTTGAAATTGAAGATCCAACTGGCCACCGGGAAGTAAACAAATGTTGCCCATAGTCCGGCAAAAACCATCCATGAACTGAACTTGGCGCGGTCTGCAATGGCTCCGGAGATTAGGGCAACAGTGATGATGGCAAAGGTACCCTGGAAGCCCGCGAAAGCGAGACCGGAACCATCGCCGTTAAGCGCTATTGCTGTTTCGTCGTTCAAGAAGAGTTTGTTGAGATCCAAACCAAATACGCCGTCCCAGCCAATGAAGTTTCCCGTACCGGCATTTCCAAAACTCATGGCGTAGCCGTAAACCACCCACATCACACCGATTAGCCCAAGCGAACCAAAGCTCATCATCATCATGGAGACCACGCTTGAAGCGCGCACTAGACCGCCATAAAAGAATGCGAGTCCAGGAGTCATGAACAGCACCAGCGCGCTGCACAAGATCAGAAACATTGTGACGTCGTTATTCACGATTTACCTTTCGAACGCACCAAAAGTGAGGCCCGAATGGACCTCACCTAAGGTGAGCAAGTTGAACTATTTAGTTATCTATCGGCACCAAATGCATAGGCTTCTTCACCGTGAACCACGGTGTCGATGCCGGCAATCTCGTCTTCGGCTTTGACTCGGAAGCCTATGGTCTTTTCAACCAACCAGCCCAGAATGAATGCGCCAACAAAGCTGTAAAGCAGCACCGCACCGGCTCCGGCGGCCTGCATCAGGAACTGGTGCCAGCCGTAACCGAACGCAGCTCCAACACCACGACCGAAGATTCCAATAAACAGGGTTCCGGTGATTCCACCAACCAGGTGGATACCCACCACGTCAAGGGAGTCATCAAAACCCGCCGAGAACTTTAGGTCAATGGCAAGGGCACAAAGCACACCGGCAATCAGACCAAGTAGCAGACCCCAAGCCGGGTCGAGAATCTGACAGGCCGGTGTAATAGCAACCAAACCCGCAACAGCACCCGAAGCGGCACCAATGGATGTTGCCTTGCCGTGTTTGATCTTTTCAACAATGATCCAGCCGAGCATTGCCGCGGCGGGGGCGCTCAGAGTGTTCATGAACGCAATAGCGGCAGAGCCGTCGGCAGCCAGCTCGGAACCGGCGTTGAATCCAAACCAACCGAACCACAGCAGCGCGGTACCCAGCAGAGTAAGCGGCACGTTGTGAGGCTGACTCATGCCCTTGGCAAAACCAAAACGCTTACCAAGGATGATGGCCAGGGCTAATCCAGCCGCACCGGCATTGATGTGAACCGCAGTTCCACCGGCAAAGTCAATTACGCCGAGGTCTTTCACAATCCAACCGCCATCGGTGATTTTGCCATCGGCAACCGTGAAGTTGAATACCCAGTTTGCAACTGGGAAATAAATGAAGGTTGCCCACAGGCCGGCGAAAACCATCCACGCTCCAAACTTGGCGCGGTCGGCAATGGCTCCCGAAATCAGCGCCACCGTGATGATGGCAAATGTGGCCTGAAAAGCCACAAACCCTAGTGACGGGTAAGCACCGGTTGGGTTGAGTGCATCCTTGACCTGCGCTTCTAGACCAAGGAAGCTGGTGTCAATACCCCACCAGCCGTCAACCCCAATGAATGTTTTGGTTCCGCCGTTCGAAAAGGCAATCGCGTAGCCGTAGAGGACCCAAAGTACGCCAATGAGTCCGAGCGATCCGAAACTGAGCATCATCATGCTCACCACGCTCTTGGCCTTGACCATGCCGCCGTAGAAAAACGCCAAGCCGGGGGTCATAAGCAAAACTAGTGCCGCCGAAATAAGTACGAAGGCGGTATTTCCCTGATCCAAGTGCATTTGTTTACCTCTCTCTAAATAAACAAGTGGCGCTGAGGGTCAACGCAACACGATAAGGAAACCAAATTTGTATTTCGCAGAGCGTGCAGAAATGTTTCGTGTTTGTAAAAACCTCAAGGCTAAATTGGTGTTGTGCCTAAGAGTCCATCGCCCAAAATAGTTGCCGTAGCACTTTTGACCGCTGGAATAGGCGGGTTTTCAATCCACTCCGGTTGGAATCTCAATTTCACCGAGGAGTCCTGGGCTCTTGAGACCTTTGGCCTCCCATGGTTCTTTGTGTTACTAGGGGTGGAACTGCGCCACGAATTCACCGCCGGCGCTTTTGTGAACAAGCGGCATGTTTTGGTGCCAGCGCTCGCCGCAATTTTCGGCATTGTATTTCCAGCGCTGGGTTATCTTGCCTTTACTTTTGGCACTGCAGCGGCAAAGGGCTGGCTCATCCCCACTGCCACGGATGCAACCATTGCACTCGCCGTCTTTGCCATTTTTGGAAAGGGCTTGCCCAGTTCGGCACGCGCGTTCCTTTTGGCAGTTGCCATCATCGATGACTGCATTGGCATTGTTTTATTGGGAATTGTCTTTGCCGCTCCAGATAACTGGTGGCTGATTCTTGCAACAGTATTGGGCCCCGTTTTGGTGTGGTGGTTATCACGTGGTCCCCTTGGATGGTGGCGTCTTGTTTTGCTTGCGGCTACACTCCTGGCCAACTTTTGGCTAGCCGATTTAGCCGGTCTCCAACCAACTTTGATTGCCGCGGTGGCTGGGCTAACGCTAGCTCCCGCAACCGGAAGGAAACTCCACCGCCTGATTGAAGTTCCTGTATTGCTTGCGGTTCTGCCCGCCTTTGTGTTCTTGGGCTGCGCCATTTCCATTACCAACTCCAACCCATTCACCGCTGTGTTTTGGGGTGTGCTGGCCAGAGTGCCACTTAAATGGCTAGGCCTTGGACTGGGTGCGTTGCTGGGAACAGCAATGGTTGGCAAACTACCGCAACTCAACGCCTCTGACTACTGGAAGCTGGCTCCACTAGGGGGTATTGGATTCACGGTTTCACTCTTTGCCGCCCAACTAGCTTTTGGATCAACGCCTCATGGAACCGACCAACAGGCCGCTGCCATCCTTGCCACCGTGGTGGCTACGGGGTTTGCCACCGTATTTGCAGCCGCAACGCTTGGCGCTGTTGGCCGCAAAACCAAGCGCGGTTCTAACGAGCTGCCATAGCTCCTAAACGGCTTACAGCGCGTAGGTACTTCTTGCGATAGGCACCGCCCAGCATTTCTTCGCTGAATACGCTAGTGAGCGAATGTCCGGTATTCCGAATCGCGAACTGAGACTCGTACATTCGGTCAACCAGAGCAACAAAACGCAAAGCGGCCACCTGATCGTGAAGTTCGTGAACATCAAAAAGCGCGAGCCCGCTAACGCCTTTAAGCAACTGCAAATATTTGCTTGGATGCAGTGTGGCCAAATGAGAAAGTAGCTTGTCAAAATCATCGATGGCTACTGGCTCGCCACTAGCCTTCAACGTATTGGCCCACTTCTCCAACGCCGCCTCGCTAACGGATGTTGGTGTGTTGTCAACGGGACGGTGGCGATA
>Ga0228703_1001440_pt1 | contig 14436 bp, 12 predicted proteins | sample McNCre217_Aug_MG_3_FD_178020 | JGI IMG/M metagenome (GOLD analysis project Ga0228703, IMG submission 178020) | Freshwater microbial communities from McNutts Creek, Athens, Georgia, United States - 29-17_Aug_MG | ecosystem: Environmental > Aquatic > Freshwater > Creek | place: USA: Georgia... | reverse complement strand
AAATTGGTAATATTATTCGCAAAGTCTTTATTCGGGAAAAGTCCCTTAGGCGTGACCACACGCTCATAAGCATAGGTATTCGTAATTGCCGGATCCAAACCCGGAACATCCAACGAGAATCCTCCTTGACCATACAAACTCGCATCCACGTTATAGGCAGAGATTTTTGCCCGACGGTAATTCGAGGTTAAATCCCGTCCATTTCCTGGAATAAATTCCTTCGGCGTAGCTCCCGGACGCCACAAAGTGGGCTGAGAACTCAAATTATACATCACGCGTGCGGACTCAAAATCATCGATAAACGCATTCCCTTGAACGCGATCATTCACATTCGGAATTAGTTTGGCGAATTCGCCCTGGAAATCAATCACCGACGTTTCTTTCGTGGAAATTACCGGCAGGGCATCAATCGCACGCGTCAAGAAATTGGACTTCTTTAGAACACTCGCATCAAAACCAATTAATGTATTGTTCACCGGTTCATTTCCGATGGCCACCCGACGTAAAAAGGCAGGCGGCGTTTCACTCATGCTCTGCACAGTTGCCCCCAAATGTACGTCCTGACCCAGATTATAGTCCAAACGAGTACCCAGCATGGTACGAACCTGATTTGTAAATAAATCCGGTTTTTCGTAGCAAACCTTTAACTCCCTTCCCGACTGGAATACCCCTTCATTCAAAATCTTCACTTTACCGGATTGGCCTTCCACAATAAAATCCGAACCCGGAACTAAAGACTGCCCGCCCGCAGAAACCGTTACGGATTTAGGTTCAACGCCAAAAGGTAGAGAGATATCACCTCCCACACCCGCTTGAAAATTCCCTTTGATGAAAAACTTATTCTTGGAGGCTTGTTGGACCGCATCCGTTTGTGTCAAGCGGTATAACTTGTCGAAAACATACTTATCCACCAAATTACCCTCTGATGCCGTAAATTGCTTCTTTAGACTCGCTCCAAAAGGTTCTAATAATGGAAATATAATCTTCCCATTTTTCGAATCAATCGTCACGTCTTCGATGTAATCAAAATTCCCATCGGGTTGAGGATCTCCAGCAAAATTCAATTTATCCAAGCCCAAAACCTTCACTAAAGGAATATCCTTGACTTTTTCGCCTTCAATCAAGTTGGAGTTATCAATTCCCGTCGCATCATCCTTGTAAACCAAACGCAACTGAAAATTCTGTTTCGTCAAGCCATTGGAATTCAACGAATAGATATTCTTCATCATCAAATCCCACATCGGATGATTCAAGTGATTCCGAATCGTTGATGACTTTAACATCTTCAAAATCAACACCTCATTATCCTGACGCGCTTGATAGTCTTCGGTCAATTCCCCTACTTTGTATTTCCGACCATTAAACGTATACTCATAAGACACCGCCAAAACCTCATCATTTCGCAAGGGTGCCACAAGTGAGATATAACCCAATTGCGGATTAACTTTAAACTCACGGTCATTCAATCGTTTCGCACCCTTCAACATATCGAAATCAGTACCCCGCTGAAGACCATAAGCAGATTCCAATTGATAAGAAGATTGATCTGATTTACGAATTTGAGGGTCAGCCACTAATTTGGAATACAATCCATTGTTCTTATTATCTACGCTTTGACCCGGAAGAATGGGTTGCATGATTGGATTTCCCTTATTGTAAGGACTCGATTCACCTAAGTCGGAAAGGGCAACCAAATTTCGAAGCGTCTCCGTGCTTTGTGTACGGTTGGTGACATAGACTTCCACACGTGTCACCGTGATTCCACTCGTAATGACGGGCAAATTTTGAAGCGAACGTTCGTAATTATTCCGGAAAAAAGTGGATAAGAAGAAGTGACGATTTTCATCGTATTGATCCGCACGAAGTTCGAAAGAACGACCCTGAGAGCCCCCTTTCATAGTGATACAATCCTGTTTCGAACGCTGTTGGGCAGCAACTAAAGTCACATCTAAATTCCCAAAGCGCATCAAGGTCTTTAGACCAAAAAGGTTCTGAACACCCGGAATCAATTGAGAATTCAGCGTCCAAGACGTATTACCGGCCTCAATATTTTGAAGGATGTCTTCTTCCTGAGTTTTCCAATTCAGCTTTAACTGATTTTGAAAATTAAAACTCGCTTTCGTATCAAAATTGGCATTTAAATTGAGTTTATCCCCTATCTTACCTTGGAAGTTGATCTGCGCTTGTTCATTAAAAAAGAGATTCCCCACATAGCGCAATTGGACAGGTATTGCCGGATTATCAACGTATTGTCCTTGGTAACCAATGTCCAACAATAAACTTCCGTTAGGCTTGAAATAGACCTCGGATCCTCCAAATATTCGATCTATCGCCGGCGGTAATTCGATTTTAGGAAAAAGCCCTCGGGATTGTACGGAACTTGAGCCATCCAAACTTTTGGAATAAGCAGTCCAGAAATTTCGATTGACCAAAGAATTTTGTTGGAGACTATAATCTGAAAAACTCCGACTATGAACAGGACTTAATGAAAAATCGCCTAAACGACGTTCTTGTAAAACCTCCTCTCCCAAAATCCGAGTCGAATTTTGAACCTGAGGAACTTGGTAAATTGCAAATGGAGAAATCTTCTTCGCAGAAATAGGGCTCTTTTTTAATGTATACCTAGGTTTCCGACCACTTTTTTCCAATGAACCCGTGGTATCTACTTGCGCTTCCGTGTCCCACGTACACACAATGCTCAATAGGCTCGCAAAAGCCAATCGAAACAATCGTTGTGTAATCGAATAGAACATCGTAGTCAGACTAATTAAAATGGATTAACGTAATGCGAGTTTAATTAATTGTTCCACATTCGCATCGGGATTTGCCTTTAATAAAGAATCCAGGTTTTTCTCAGCAGCCACCCGTGGGATCCCTAAGGTCACCAATGCAGCTAAAGCCTCCTGTTTAATGCCAAATGACTGATCGTGTGCCGCCGCACCCGCTTCCACAAACAAAGTATCTTTCTTACACTTGTCCTTCAATTCTAAAATTACCCGCTGAGCAGTCTTCGAACCAATTCCTTTAATGGATTGAATCAAGCCAATATTTTCGTTCATAATCGCTGAACGAATTTCACTCGAGGAGAATGATGATAACATGACAAGCGCCGTACTTAATCCAACCCCCGAAACGGAAACCAAATCCAGAAACAAATATTTCTCATCCATGGAATGAAACCCGACCAAAGTATGCGAATCTTCTTTGATTTGAAGGTGCGTAAACAATTGAATACTTTCATTGCCGTCTTTTAAGGCATCATAGGTTTGCAATGAAATCTTCACTTCATAGCCCACTCCCTGCACATCAATGATAACATGTGTACGGTCTTTATGAGCCAATTTACCTTTTAAATATGCGATCATGTTAATTTATTCGTAGACGTTGACCTAAACGTAAGTTCGTCGAGGCACGTAGGTGATTCAATTTTTTCAACTTCGAAATTGTTAATCCCGGATAGCGATCCGCAATTTCAGATAGCGTATCTCCTGACCGAACTTTATGATATCGGGATTTTACTTTTTTTCCTTTGTTACGCTTTTTAATCACGAAGGTCTCCGGTTCATCATCGGACGTACTATCAGCAATACTCACCGACTCCTCTACCTGAACTCGAACGAAATAGACTAATTTCTTGCCCTTTTTAACACGGTTCGAACGTAATCGATTCAGCTTTTTTAAGTCGGCCAGGCTCATTCCCAAAACACGCGCAACTTCAGGAAGACTCTGCCCGCGCTTAACTTTATAAAATTTACGGACCAACTTCTCGACAATTCTTTTCGAAAGACTATCTCTTTGGCTAGGGGAAATATATCCTGCCGAGTCAAGAATCGATTGACGATTTTCTTTAAAATAGCTAAAATGATTACTTGGAATATTAATAGATACCAAACGATTATCATTTGGAATAATGGAAGACATGATATGCGGATTCACCTCTTTAAAGATATGATCCGGGATATTCGAAAACTTCTTCAGCAAATCCAAATTCAGATAACCTTTCACTTGAATCGTATCCACAGGAACCTTACTGACCCATTTATCCGCCACAATTGCATGTTCCCAATTGTAATTCATCATGTAAGCCATCGCGATGAATTGGGGCACATATGCTCGAGTTTGCTTGGGCAAACAATTATAAATTCCCCAAAAATCACTCTTCCCACATTTACGTATCGCACGCTTCACATTCCCAGGTCCGGTATTATAAGCCGCCAAGGCCAAATGCCAATCACCAAATACACGATACAATTGCTTTAAATACTTGCAGGCAGCTTCGGTTGCCTTTTCTGGATCAAAACGCTCGTCCACAACCCCATCTACCCGAAGACCAAAATCTCCACGCGCCGTATAAGGCATGAATTGCCAAAGTCCACCGGCACCCTTATTCGAAATGGCTTTGGTTTCTAAGCCCGACTCAATGAGCGATAAATATTTCAACTCCTCAGGCAAATTATATTGCTTGAGGTATTTTTCATATAAAGGAAAATAGATGTCCCGTTTTTCCAACATACGGCGGGTAAAATCTACTTTCTTGAAAGCAAAATATTCGACAAACTGATGCGTATATTGATTATATACCAGGGGAATTTGATTTTGAAGTTTTGCTAACCGACTCGAAATAAAAGCAGGATCAATCATCAATGCGGTAGGCATTCCTTGCTCACCCATGGACAATTCCTTCAATAATTCCAGATCTTCCTGAGGAAGGTATTTATTGGTAGAAACAGGTGCTTGAACCGGAGATTCACTCGCTGTAATCTGCCCGATAACCGGAAAGCAGATTAACCAAAAACCAACGAAAATCAAGCCTAATTTTCTCATTTATTGAATCAAATTCGTAAAATCCAACATATTGTATTCATCGTATGCTCGTCCCGTCACCTGGAATCCCATGGGTAAACCCTTAGAATCCAATCCCATCGGAATCGATACAGCCGGCAAACCCGTAATATTGGCTTGAACCGTAAACAAATCACCTAAATACATTTGCAAGGGATCAAGCGTCTTCTCTCCCATTTTATAGGCGGTTGAAGAAGTTGTCGGCGAAACAAGAAAATCGAATTCCGACAAGATTTCCAAGGTCTTTTCTTGAATTAAGCGACGAACTTGTTGGGCTTTTGTATAATACGCATCATAATAATCCGCACTTAACACAAAGGTTCCTAACATTATTCGACGTTTCACCTCTTCACCAAAAGCTTCATCCCGCGTTTTCTTGTACATATCCATCAAATCAGAGGCTTCCTTCGTCCGATGGCCATACTTTACACCATCAAATCGAGCTAAGTTGGAACTAGCCTCAGCGGTCGTTAACACATAATAAGTAGGCAACAATTGCTCGATATACGGAAAGTCGACCGAAACCACTTCGTATCCTTGTGATTTCAACGTTTCAATTTTGGCAAAAAAAGCCTCACGAATTTCAGTTTGCAAACTTGGATGTTCGACAATTTCCTTCATGTAGGCGATCCGCTTTTTCGGTTGATACGTTAAAGATACATCATCAACCACCGTACTATCATAGCCATCTTTCCCTTCAATCACCTGTAACACCAAAGCTAAATCCTCGGTATGGTGGGCCATGGGCCCAATCGTGTCAAACGATGATGCATAAGCAATAAGGCCCCAGCGTGAAACACGCCCATAGGTAGGCTTCAAGCCAGAAATCCCACAAAAAGCAGCCGGCATACGAATCGAACCACCGGTATCCGTTCCCAAAGAAACCTGACACATACCCGCTTGAACGGCCACCGCAGAACCTCCTGAACTACCACCTGCTACATGGGCGGTATTCGCAAAATTTAACACAGGACCAAAAGCCGAATTCTCATTCGTCGATCCCATCCCAAACTCATCACAATTTTGTCGGCCAATAATAATCGCATCGGCATCTAAAAGCCGTTGAACGGCAGTCGACGAAAAGGTGGATTGAAATCCATCCAATATCCGACTACCCGCCTGGCTCGGATGATTCTCAAAACAAAGTAAATCTTTAATCCCAACAACCAAACCTGCCAAAATACCAGCTTTCCCAGTTTTAATCCGTTCATCGACCTCACGCGCGCGTGCGAGAGCCTCTTCATCGTAAACTGTCAAAAATGCATTTAATTGATCATTATGTGCCGAAATTCGGTCCAAATGACCTTGCACAATCTCCACACAAGTACGCTTGCCAGCCAATAAATCTCGACGTATTTCCGAGTAGGCAACAGGAACTAAATTCATTAAAAAAGGGGATTCTTTTTAAACACAAAAGCATAGTTGGCGCAGGCCAACTATGCATTGAAAACAAAAACGAGAAGTCTATTTCTTCGTTTCGTCTAATTCTTTATTAATCTGATCTTTTACTTCATTCTTAGCATCTTGGAACTCACGGATACCCTTTCCAAGACCGCGCATCAATTCTGGTAATTTCTTACCACCGAAAAATAACAAGATTGCTAGGCCGATCAACAATAATTCGCCACCACCTAAACCGTTTAGAAACAATAATATGCTTGAGATGTTCATAGTATTCAATTTTTTAATTTTGTAAATATATTCAATAGTCCTTAATAATCCTTCTTCAGGCGTTAAACATTCACATGTTTTTCAAATTCATCCAATTCATTTTTAATGGATTTTCCCACCCACAAAACAACGGCCAAATCATCCGTAAATCCGACCAATGGTAACACATCAGGAATGAAATCAAATGGCGAAATAAAGTAAATTAATACAGCCACTATTTTTACTAACGTAATTGCCGGCAATTTCTTGTACGTACCTGCCACATAAGCTTTAATTAATTCACTAAACAAGACAATATAGTGGTTTAACAATCGCACGACTGAAATATTGCTAGACGCAGCCAATTCTTGCACCTTAACTAATGACTTCTGAATAAGTCCTAGCATACCTAATTTGTCATTCAAGAAAACAGCTTCCGCCTTTTCCATCGCTTTCTTAAAATAATTGGATGATACAATCCGACCAATAAAGCTTGTTTGAGTTTCCATTTCCTCCATTTAATCCTTAAATATACAAAAATGATACTAATATCGAAACGACTCTATCCTGATTCACATTGATTTTAAAAATAGATTCCATTATTGGCGATTATGTCTTATTTTTGCGACGATTTTAGTATAATCATTCCTAAAAATAAAAACAATGAAAATCACCGTAGTAGGAGCAGGTGCCGTAGGTGCAACTTGTGCTGACAACATCGCTAGAAAAGAATTAGCTGATGAATTAGTGTTATTAGATATCAAAGAAGGTATTGCCGAAGGTAAAACCCTTGATATGTTTCAAACGGCCTCTTTGTTAGGTTTTGATACAAAATTAGTTGGTTCAACCAACGACTATTCAAAAACGGCTAATTCCGATGTCGTGGTTATTACTTCAGGCTTACCTCGTAAACCAGGTATGACGCGTGAAGAATTGATCGGTGTGAACGCGGGTATCGTTAAGAGCGTAGTGGAAAACATCTTGAAATTCTCTAAGAATCCAATCATTGTGATTATCTCAAATCCAATGGACACAATGACGTATTTAGCGAAATCAGTTGCTGGATTAGACAAGCACCGCATCATCGGTATGGGTGGAACCCTAGATTCAGCTCGTTTCAAGTGCTATTTAGCCAAAGCCATGGACGTTTCTATCAATGATATCCACGGAACAGTGATCGGTGGTCACGGGGATACAACCATGATTCCTTTGAAGCGTTTAGCAACGTACAATGGAGTTCCAGTAAGCCAATTCTTGGATGCTGAAACATTAGACAAAGTAGCTGCTGATACGATGGTAGGTGGTGCTACACTTACTGGCTTATTGGGAACTTCTGCTTGGTATGCTCCAGGGGCTGCCGGTGCTGCGTTGGTTGAAGCAATTGTTCGTGATGAGAAGAAAATCATGTCTTGCTGCGTATCGCTTGATGGCGAATACGGCCAATCAGACATCTGCTTAGGTGTTCCAGTGGTATTGGGCAAAAACGGTTGGGAGAAAATCGTTGACTACAAATTAACTGAGGACGAGCAAGCTGCATTCAACAAATCAGCGGACGCCGTTCGTAATATGAATTCCGTTTTAGCTACTTTATCAATCTAGGTAAAAGCGCTAATCAAAAAAGGCCATCCGATTGGGTGGCCTTTTTTATTTTCCATTATTTTGATCGAATGGCGATTACCGGGTCCATCTTGGCGGCGACCCAAGCTGGGATGATGCCCGACAAAACCCCAATGAAACTCGAAATAAACAATCCCGTAATCACATTGCCTGCTGTTAAGCTCAAAGGCAAGGCATCCTGTGGAATCAAGGTAATTAAGACGACGAGTCCAATTCCAACCAATCCGCCAATTAGACTTAAGAATACTGCCTCAAATAAAAACTGAAAGAGAATAAAGTAATTCTTAGCCCCCAAGGACTTTTGAATTCCAATAATATTCGTCCGTTCCTTCACGGAGACAAACATGATGTTGGCAATTCCAAATCCACCGACCAACAAACTAAATCCGGCAATGAGCGCTCCAGCAATATTCAAGGCGGCAAAAATTCCATCGAAAAAAGCTTGTAAACCATCCAATCGATTAACCGAGAAATTATCTTCTTGCTTGGGCTTGATTGAACGTAGACTCCGCATCATCCCAATTATTTCTCCCTCCAGAGCTTCTTGACCCACATCCTCTTTGTACGCCTTAATCGCAATATCCGGAGCGGGTTCATCTTTTTGAAAGACCGCCGCAAACGTAGTATAAGGAATAATCACCTTTTCATCCGGCGTCCCCCCAAAATTCAACATATCCTCCCCTTTCTTCTCAATCACCCCAATCACCATGAATTTGATCCCGTTCAACTTAATCACTTCACCCACCGCCGAACGACCATCAACCAATGTTTCCGCCACTTTGGCACCAATGATACAGACAAACAATCCATTCTCTGATTCAATAGGAAGAAAGTAGCGCCCATCTTGAATCGGCGTACTTGTAATTTGATTGTACTCATAAGATGCTCCCGTTAGATTAGCATCCATGCTGCTACTTCCCTTACTCACACTAGCCGTTCTTCCGCCATCCATAATCGCCACCGCTTCCGCATTTTCCAAATGCTCTTTCAAGTACTTATACTCCGTAAACTTCATCTCCGGGCGATTCAAATATTTCCACCAGGGATAATTATTTTGCATCAACCAAGGCCATTTACCCACATACAACACACCCGATCCCGCAAATGAATCAATTTCCTTCCGAATTTTATTGTTCAACGAGTCTACTGCCGTGAATACCGCAACGATCGCAAAAATACCCACACTAACCCCTAAAAGAGATAAAGTAGTCCGCAATACATTCGACCGTAAAGCTTGATAAGCGAATATAAAACTCTCGTAAACTTGTCTGATAAAAAACATAGATTTCAGTTTGAATTCAAATTTACGATTATTCATGAAAGGATATTGTGCAATCGGATGAAATGACTGCTAGAAACTTTGAATGGTTATATGTTGGTAAGATTGGATTTCGTAATTTTAAAACTCAATACGAACATACATGCATTGGAGTAAACGGGACATCGAGCAATTAAGTATCCATTTCGAAGGAGAGCTCTTCTTGACTGACTCCGCTGATGCCCGTCGAACCAAACGCCTCTATGCAACCGACGCCTCAGTTTACGAAGTGCAACCCCAAGCGGTTGCCCTTCCCGCGAACTCCAAAGACATCAAACGGCTCATCCAATTCGCCGCCTCGCACAAATCGAGTATTATCCCCCGTGGAGCGGGAACTTCTTTAGCCGGACAGGTTGTTGGCGAAGGAATCGTCATGGAAATGTCGCTTCGGATGTCGAAAATCATCCAACTCAATAAAAAAGAACATAGCGTCTGGGTCGAGCCCGGAATTGTACGAGACGATTTAAATAAACACCTCGCTGAGGCGGGTGTATTTTTCGGACCGGAAACATCGACGGCCAACCGTGCATTAATCGGGGGAATGATCGGCAACAACTCCTGTGGACTCCATTCCATCGTTTGGGGGTCGACGCGGGACCACTTAATTGAAACACGCGCCATCCTTTCCGATGGCACCGAAATCCACACGGAACCCTTAAGCAACGAAGAGTTCTACAAGAAAACCACATTAGGGAATCTCGAAGGTAAAATTTACCGTGAATTGCATCGAATTCTGAATAATCCCGAGGTGCAAACCTTGATTCGAAATCGCTTTCCTAAATCCGATATAAAACGACGCAACACCGGATATGCACTCGATGCACTGCTCGATATGCAACCCTTTAACCCGCAGGGCAAAGCTTTTAATCTTTCGGCATTATTAGCTGGATCCGAAGGAACTTTAGCTGTCGTTCATGCCGCTAAATTAAACTTGCTCGAGGAGAAGAATCCGTTTATTGGCATGCTGTGTTTGCATTGCTCGACCTTGCAAGATGCGCTACATGCGAATATTCTAGCATTAGAACATGAACCCACCGCCTCGGAGTTAGTGGATGATTTTATTCTTTCATTTACAGAAGATCACCCCAACTTCAAAAATGACCGAGCCTTTATCGACGGAAAACCTGCCGCGATGCTCATGGTTGAATTCCGAGAAGATAGCCAAGAGGCATTGGATCAAAAGATCAAATCATGCATCGAGGCTGTTCAGAAAGCTAATTTAGCCTATGCTTTTCCGGTACTTTATGGAGGCGAAATCAATAAAGGCTGGGATATCCGAAAAGCCGGATTGGGATTAATTCGAAATCTAAAAGGGCTAAAACAACCGGTTAATTTAATCGAAGATTGTGCCGTATCGCCGAAAGATTTACCTGCCTATGTGGCTGATATTCAAAATCTTCTAGCAAAAAACAACGTTCAAGCAGCCTACTATGCGCATGCTGGCGCCGGCGAATTGCATATTGAACCCTTTCTCGATATTCACTCGAACGAAGGAAAAACACTATTCCGCTCACTATTAGCCGAAACCGTTGAAATACTAAAGAAATACCAAGGCTCTTTGAGTGGTGAACACGGCGACGGTAGACTCCGAGGTGAATTCATTCCTCAAATGATGGGGCCTGAAATATATGCCCTATTCAAGGAAATCAAACAACTTTTCGACCCACAAAATATCCTGAATCCAGGGAAAATCGTGGACACCCCTCCCATGGACGAGGCTTTTCGAAAAAAGGAAACGAGCCAATCCACAAAACACTATTTTCATTATCCAGACACTGACAGTCCCTTAGGCCTTGCCGAGAAATGTTCAGGGTCAGGCGATTGCAAAAAGACAGCCTTAAGCGGCGGAACCATGTGCCCAAGCTTTATGGCCAGCCAAAAAGAAGCTGACAGCACGCGCGGAAGAGCCAACATGCTTCGACAATTACTCACCGAGCAAGGTTCTGAAGCTTATTCAAATCCAGAATTATTGGATGTATTGGACCTATGTCTTTCCTGCAAAGGTTGTCAGACGGAATGTCCATCAGGCGTCGATATGGCGAAACTAAAGGCAGAAACGTGGCAACAGCATTACGATCAGAAAGGAACTCCATGGCGTACATCGTTAATAGGGCACTTCCCAAAACTCCAACAAGTAGCGAGTTATGTCGCACCACTTTATAATTTAGCCATCAATTTTCCGGGAACTTCGTTCGTAGTGAAAAGCCTAATGGGCTTCTCTTGGAATCGAAGCATTCCCGAAGTACATTTCACGAGCCTCGAATCTTGGTTCAAAAAATATTCGAAGAAAAAATCACAAGATAATTTTGAGAAAGGCTTTGTTTACCTTTTCGCGGATGAGTTCACCAATTTCAACGAAGTAGAGCTCGGAAAGAAAACTGTCTTACTTTTAAATGAATTGGGCTATGGAGTGAAAATTCCATCGCAAATCATCAGCGGTCGGAGTTATATCTCCAAAGGAATGTTGGCCTTCGCTAAAAAATTAGCCCAAACCAACGTATCATTTCTTCACGAAAAGATTTCGACAGAACATCCTTTCATTGGCATTGAACCCAGTGCGATCTTAAGTTTTCGAGATGAAATTCCACAATTGGTCGAAGAAGACCAAAGAGCCGATGCATTGAAATTAAAAGAAAACTGCCTGTTGATCGATGAATTCTTATTGAGGGAAATCAAAGCAGGACGCATCGAGAAAACTGCCTTCACGGATAAATCGGAAAAGATTGTACTCCATGGCCATTGTCACCAGAAATCAATCGCTGGTATTAGCTCAACAAGACAGGTGCTCGAATTCCCGGCGAATTACGAAGTTGAATTATTACCTACGGGGTGCTGCGGCATGGCAGGATCCTTTGGATACGAAAAGAAACACTATCCTTTATCCCAACAAATCGCCAAACTGGTGCTCTACCCTCGCCTATTAGCCACCAAACGCAATACCATTATTGCGATGAATGGGACTTCTTGCCGTCACCAAATCAAAGATGGCATCGACAAAGAGGGCTTCCACACGGCAGAAATTATGTACCAAGCGTTGGCACAAAAGACTTTAAAACCATGATCCAATACAACATATCCATCTTCGTGGAGAATGCCATCGAAGAACAAGCCATCAAAGCGCTAACGCAACACCTTGTTCCCGAATTAAATCAATGGGATTTCATCGAGCAAGCACATGTGTTCGAAATTTCCTCCCACCAAGAACCCGATTCAAAAGGCTTTTCCATCCAATGCCTTATTCCGGAAAGTGAAGAAAGAAGAAAAGAATCCATTGAAACTTTGATCTCCACGTTCTTCTTAGAAGAATTCCCTAAAAAATTTGTGTATTTCCCGAGCCAATTGAGACGCCTTTAAGCCCAAAGAATGGGTTGTAAACCTTGAGAGACTAAAAAGTCATTCGTCTTTGAAAAATGGCGAGATCCGAACCAACCACCCCGATTCGCAGATAGTGGTGAAGGATGCGCCGAGGTCAGCATCAGGTGTTTGGGTTCCGTGATCATGGAAGAAAACTGTTGCGCATGATTACCCCATAAAAGAAACACAATTGGTTTTTCATGGGCATTCAAGGCCGAGAGAACAGCTTTCGTAAACTCCAACCAACCTAATTTAGCGTGTGAACCTGCCTCTCCGGATCGAACAGTCAACGATGTATTCAACATCAAAACACCTTGAGCAGCCCAATCACTCAAATCTCCCGAAACACGCATAATCCCCAAATCCGTGTACAATTCCTTAAAAATATTCTTTAGCGAAGGAGGAAATGGGCAAGCAGTGGGAACCGAAAAACTCAAGCCATGCGCCTGTCCAGGACCATGGTAAGGGTCCTGACCTAGAATAACCACACGTGTTTCTTGATAGGAACATAACTGAAACGCTTGGAATAGCTGCTCTTGGGGTGGATAAACAGATTCTTGGGAATAAGCTTCCGCGACACGATTCGATAATTTCTGAAAATTGTCGGACGCCAAACTAGATTTCAAGATGGATTTCCAATCATTGTGCAGTAAATCCTGTAATTTTACACCATCATTTGTCATAAGCCCTAACATGTCCTTGCAAGCATTACCCGAAATATTAATTGATGTCGTTGTCACCCATATCCCGGATATTGAGATACAGCGTCCCTATCAATATTATTTCAGCTACCAAATTACCATCTTAAATCGGTCCATGCAACCTGTCCAGTTGGTCAGTCGGTACTGGGAAATCAAAGACGGTGGTTTGCATCAAGAGGTAGTGAAGGGATTGGGAGTCGTGGGCCAACAACCCATCTTGGAACCCAATACCTCATTTACTTACACATCGGGATGCCCGCTCATGGCTGAATTTGGCAAAATGGAGGGACATTACACCTTTTTGAACTTAACGAATCAGGAGACCTTTCAAATACCCATCCCGGCCTTTTCATTAACCACTCAATTCGCGCAAAACTAATGTTCAAACGATTCGCATTTAATTGGACAGCTCAAACAGCACATGGATTACATTCTCCTTTCGTATTTGATTTATACACGCAAATCATAGACCCGATTTATCAGTCGGCACCCCAGCACATCACCGAAGCGCTTATTCATGGAATCGGCCAACATTTGAAATTGGCAGTTGGGAAATTACATGTGATTGATATGGCCCAAGTTCAAATAGATCAATTAAATTTAATCGATGAATTGATGCAGGACCCATCAAATCTAATCATCTGTATCAATATCAGACAGTCGGATGAAACGCTTCAAAATTGGCAATACATTGCGGCGAAGGAACAAGCAATTCACAGCATAGAACTCTATGAATTGGGAATCATTTCGTTAAATCCCATTGCTCCAAAGCAATTTTTCCGACTCAAAAAGTCATAAAAAAAGGAGCAATCTTTCGACTGCCCCTCAAAAAAAAAAAAATATCGAACTAAACGGGTTTCGCCAATTCAACCAAAACGCGCTTGCCTTTGATTGCTGCTCCAGCCATTTTATCTAAGACCACTTTGGCGTATTCTTTTGGAACATCCACGTAAG
>Ga0228703_1001438_pt1 | contig 14462 bp, 10 predicted proteins | sample McNCre217_Aug_MG_3_FD_178020 | JGI IMG/M metagenome (GOLD analysis project Ga0228703, IMG submission 178020) | Freshwater microbial communities from McNutts Creek, Athens, Georgia, United States - 29-17_Aug_MG | ecosystem: Environmental > Aquatic > Freshwater > Creek | place: USA: Georgia... | reverse complement strand
GCCCACACCGGCACGCACACCCACAGCCAGGCCGCCAGCAGCCAGCGGCAGGCCCGCCAGAGCTCAGGCCCGGCGCTTTTCAAGCAGTGCGTAATAAAACCCGTCATGTTCACCCAGTGAATTGTCCTCGACGGGAAGACCTCTGGGTGTCTGACCGGGGATCAAATGCCCCGGAGAGGGGTGTAAAACCGCGTCAGTGTTGCGCTTTAGAAACGCTTGGACGGTTTCATCGCCCTCGGCCTTGAACACCGAGCAGGTGCAATACAGCAGTTTGCCGCCTGGCTGAAGCAAAGGCCACAAGGTCTTGAGCAGCTGCGCCTGGATCTTGGCCAGCTGGGCGCTGTCGCTGGGGCGGCGCAACCACCGCACATCCGGGTGCCTGCGCACAATGCCCGAGGCCGTGCACGGCGCGTCCAGCAAAATGGCGTCAAAAGCCTGCCCGTCCCACCAGGTGTCCGGCTTGCCCGCATCGGCGGCTTTGACTTCGGCCTTGAGGCCCAGCCGGTTCAGGTTCTGATGAATGCGCTCGCAGCGTTGGGCGTCCACATCCAACGCCAACACATGGGCCTGCGGGCACAGTTCGAGCAAATGGCCCGTCTTGCCGCCGGGTGCCGCACAGGCATCCAGGATGCGCCAAGGTTTTTGGGTGTCCATGCCCTGCATGAGCAAACGGGCCGAGACTTGGGCTGCCGCGTCTTGCACCGACACATGCCCTTGTGCAAAACCCGGCAACTGGTGCACCGGCACGGCCTGCGCCAATTGCAAGCCGTCTTGACCCACAGGCTTGGCCGCCAAGCCCTGGGCTTGCAACTGCGCTTGGTATTGGGCCACGCTGTGGTGTTGGCGGTTGACGCGCAACGTCATCGGCGCGGCTTGTTGCGCCAAGTTCAGCAGGTCTTGCCAATGGTCCGGGTGATCGGCTTGCAAGCGCTCGATCCACCAGCGCGGATGGTTCCACTGCGCCAAAGGGTTGGCATCGGTCTTGGCGATCAGCGCATCGCGCTCGCGCATGAAACGGCGCAAGCAGGCGTTGATGAAGCCACTTTGGGCCTTGGTCTGGTGTTGCTGACGGGCCGCCTCCACCGCCTGATTGACCAGGGTGTGGACAGGGTAAGGCGCATCGGCGTCGTTCCAGCACAAAGCCAAAGCACTGCAGAGCAAAGCATCAGCGGCCGCAGGCGGCGCCTTCGCGGCCAACTCCTCACGCAATGCGGTGGCTCGGCCCAATTGCCTCAGGACTTGAAAACTCAGGGACTGCACTCCAGGACGCAATTCCTGCGGCACGCGCTCCAGTTGCGCGGTGAGCGATTGGCCTTGCCGCACGGCTTGTACGGCGCTGGCCGTGGCTTGGAGCAAACGCCACAAAGGTGCCGATTGCCCTGCGGCAGGGGTCGCGTTGGAGGTCTTGGAAGTCATCGGCGGGTCAACTGGAAGCGACGCTCAAATCCATGCGCAAAGCCGGCTTGAGCTTCAGGCGCCGGGCCAGCCACGCGGCCGGACGCATCTCCAAAGCCTCGTTGTAGGCGGCCACGGCCACATGGTAGGGAATGACCGCAGCGGGCAGCGTCTGGCGCATGCGACTCAAAGCGATGTCGAGATCGGGCTTGACCGCATCGGAGGCGGTTTGCAACACACGGCGCACTTCGGCCACCAGTTGCTGGTGCTGCTGCACCACCATCTTCTGGCTTTCGCCTTCCAGGGGTTGCAGCCGCACTTGCGTCAACGCTTCGAGCAAATCGTCACATACGGTTTGCAGACCTTGCAGGGCCTGGATGTCGTCTTCAGTAGCTTGAGACTGACGCGCAGCAATGCCGCCTTGCAAGCGAACCAACAATCGCAGCCACACGGCGTCGACGCTGCTCCACTGGCGAATCACTTCGCTGCGCAGGCGCACCAGGCGGTTGTGCGCACCCACGGCCCAAAATAGGACCAGCGCCACCAGTAAACCCAAGATCAAAGCCACCATGCATGCACCTCGTTGGAGTGTCTTGAACAAAACAGCCCCTGACCGCAAGCGGTACAGGGGCTGGTCATGATCACCGTGAAACCGGTGATCTCGCGCTTTTAGGCGGCTTCGCCAGCGTCTGCAGGCGTGTCTTCGGCAGAAGACTCACCCGACAGCTCTGCAGCTTCGGCATCAGCAATGGCGCGGCGCTCGGCGTCGTCCATGGCGTCTTTCACCTTGCGGGCCTGGTGGTAAGCCAAACCGGTACCGGCAGGAATCAAGCGACCCACGATCACGTTTTCCTTCAGGCCACGCAGCTCGTCGCGCTTGCCCATGATGGCCGCTTCGGTCAACACGCGGGTCGTTTCCTGGAAGGAAGCGGCCGAGATGAACGAGTCGGTCGACAAGGAGGCCTTGGTGATACCCAGCAACAAGTTGCTGTAGGTCGCAGGGATCTTGCCATCGCGTTGCAAAGCGTCGTTGGTGTTGAGCATTTCAGAACGCTCCACTTGCTCACCCGCGATGTAGGTCGAGTCACCAGCGTTCTCGACCACGACACGGCGCAGCATCTGACGAACAATCACTTCGATGTGCTTGTCGTTGATCTTCACGCCTTGCAAGCGGTAAACGTCCTGCACTTCGTCGACGATGTAGCGGGCCAGCTCTTCGATGCCCAACAAACGCAAGATGTCTTGTGGGTCGGCGGGGCCGTCCACAATGCTCTCGCCCTTGTTGACCACTTGGCCTTCGTGCACCAGGATGTTCTTCTCTTTGGGGATCAGTTCATCCCAGACCTTGCCTTCAGGGTCGGTGATCTGCAGGCGGACCTTGCCTTTGGTCTCTTTACCAAACGACACGGTACCGGTGATCTCGGCCAGCATGCCCTTGTCTTTGGGTGAGCGGGCTTCGAACAGTTCGGCCACACGTGGCAAACCGCCGGTGATGTCTCGGGTCTTTTGACCTTCAACAGGGATACGGGCCAGCACTTCGCCAGGGCCCACGTCCATGCCGTCGCGCACCTGAATCAGGGCGCCGATCTGGAAGCCGATCGTCACCGAGTGGTCGGTGCCGGGGATCTTGACTTCTTTGCCTTGGGCGTCGATCAGTTTGACCTGTGGGCGAACCACTTTGGCAGCACCGCGACGCTTGGGATCGATCACCACCAAGGTGGACAGACCGGTCACTTCGTCGACCTGCTTGGCCACAGTCAGACCTTCTTCGACGTTCTCGAATTTCACCTGACCGGCGAATTCGGTGATGATCGGGCGAGTCAATGGATCCCAGTTGGCCAAGATCGTGCCAGCCTTGATGGTCTGGTCGGCCTTGATCGACAGGATCGCGCCGTAAGGCACTTTGTGACGCTCACGCTCACGGCCGTGTTCGTCGTGGATGATGATTTCGCCGGAACGGGCAATCACCACCAACTCGCCTTTGCTGTTGGTCACATAACGCATCGTGGCATTGAAGCCGATGATGCCGTTGGACTTGGCTTCCACGCTGGAGGCCACAGCAGCACGCGACGCCGCACCACCGATGTGGAAGGTACGCATGGTCAGCTGGGTACCGGGTTCACCGATGGACTGGGCAGCGATCACACCGACGGCTTCGCCGTTGTTGACCAGACCGCCACGACCCAGATCTCGGCCATAGCACTTGGCGCACAAGCCAAAGCGTGTGGCGCAAGTCAGCGCGGTGCGAACCTTGACTTCGTCGACGCCAGCGGCTTCGAGTTCGTCGATCAGGTCTTCGTCCAGCATGGTGCCAGCTGTGGCCAGGACCGAGCGGTTCTCGGGGTGCAACACGTCTTCAGCAGCAGTGCGGCCCAAAATACGGTCGCGCAGCGATTCGATCACTTCACCACCTTCAACGATGGCACGCATCAGCGAACCGTCAGAGGTGCCGCAATCGACTTCGGTCACGACCAAGTCTTGGGTCACGTCCACCAGACGACGGGTCAGGTAACCCGAGTTGGCGGTCTTCAAAGCCGTGTCGGCCAGACCTTTACGTGCACCGTGTGTCGAGATGAAGTACTGCAACACGTTCAGACCTTCACGGAAGTTCGCCGTGATGGGGGTCTCAATGATCGAGCCGTCAGGCTTGGCCATCAGGCCACGCATACCGGCCAGCTGGCGAATCTGCGCAGCAGAGCCGCGGGCACCGGAGTCGGCCATCATGTAAATCGAGTTGAAGGATTCCTGCTCGACTTCTTTGCCATGACGGTCAATGGTTTTCTCTTTGCGGAGTTGATCCATCATCACCTTGGACACGGCGTCACCGGCCTTGCCCCAGATGTCCACCACCTTGTTGTAGCGCTCGCCAGAAGTCACCAGACCCGACACGTATTGTTGTTCGATGTCTTTGACTTCTTTTTCGGCGTCCGCAATGATGGCGGGCTTCTCGGGCGGCACCAACATGTCATCAATGCCGATCGAGATTCCCGAACGTGTGGCCAGACGGAAACCGTTTTGCAACAGTTTGTCGGCGAACACCACGGTCTCTTTCAAACCGCACTTGCGGAAAGACGTGTTGATCAGCTTGGAGATTTCCTTCTTCTTCAGCGCCTTGTTCAGGTTGCTGAAGGGCAAGCCTTTGGGCAGGATCTCGGACAGCAAGGCACGGCCCACGGTGGTGTCGACCATCGACACCGATGACGTGAATTCACCGGTCGTTTTGTCTTTGGTCCACTCGGTCATGCGCACGGTGACCTTGGCGGTCAAGTCCACCACGCCCGCGTCCAGCGCGCGCTGCACTTCGCCGATGTCGGCAAAGACCAGGCCTTCGCCCTTGGCGTTGATGCGGTCACGGGTCGTGTAGTACAGACCCAGCACCACGTCTTGCGAAGGCACGATGGAAGGTTCGCCCGAAGCGGGGAACAAGATGTTGTTTGAAGCCAGCATCAAGGTGCGTGCTTCCATCTGGGCTTCCACCGACAGCGGGACGTGAACGGCCATCTGGTCACCGTCGAAGTCGGCGTTGAAGGCCGCGCAAACGAGGGGGTGCAACTGGATGGCCTTGCCTTCGATCAGCAAAGGCTCAAAGGCCTGGATACCCAAGCGGTGCAGCGTAGGCGCACGGTTGAGCATCACGGGGTGTTCTTTGATGACCTCTTCCAGGATGTCCCACACCACCGGTGTACCGGCTTCGACTTCCTTCTTGGCAGCCTTGATGGTGGTCGCGATGCCCATGGCTTCGAGACGCGCAAAGATGAAGGGCTTGAACAGCTCGATGGCCATCAACTTGGGCAAACCACACTGGTGCAGTTTGAGGGTTGGGCCCACGGTGATGACGGAACGACCGGAGTAGTCCACGCGCTTGCCCAGCAAGTTCTGACGGAAACGACCGCTCTTGCCTTTGATCATGTCGGCCAAAGACTTCAGGGCGCGTTTGTTGGCACCTGTCATGGCCTTGCCGCGGCGACCGTTGTCCAGCAAGCTGTCCACGGCTTCTTGCAGCATCCGCTTTTCGTTGCGAGCGATGATCTCGGGAGCCTTCAACTCCAGCAAACGGCGCAGACGGCTGTTGCGGTTGATGACGCGGCGGTACAGGTCGTTCAGGTCGGAGGTCGCAAAGCGGCCGCCGTCCAGCGGCACCAGCGGACGCAGGTCCGGTGGCAACACGGGCAGCACTTCCAGCACCATCCACTCGGGCTTGATGCCGGACTTCTTGAACGCTTCCAGCACTTTCAGGCGCTTGGCGTTTTTCTTGACCTTCAGCTCAGAGCCGGTCAGGTCACCGCGAAGACGTTCGATTTCGCTTTCGATGTCGATGCCTTGCAACAATTCCTTGATGCCTTCAGCGCCCATCTTGGCCACGAATTCGTCGCCGTATTCCTTGACCTTGGCGTCGTAGTCGTCTTCACTCATGATGCTGAATTTCTTCAGCGGGGTCATGCCAGGATCGGTGACCACATAAGCTTCAAAGTACAGCACGCGCTCGATGTCGCGCAGTGTCATGTCGAGCACCAAGCCCAGACGCGATGGCAGCGACTTCAAGAACCAGATGTGGGCGCAAGGTGCGGCCAGGTCGATGTGACCCATGCGCTCGCGGCGCACTTTGGTTTGTGTGACTTCAACGCCGCACTTCTCGCAGATCACGCCGCGGTGCTTGAGGCGTTTGTACTTGCCGCACAGGCATTCGTAGTCTTTGATAGGGCCAAAGATCTTGGCGCAAAACAGACCATCGCGCTCGGGCTTGAAGGTACGGTAGTTGATCGTTTCCGGCTTCTTCACTTCACCGAAAGACCAAGAACGGATCTTCTCGGGCGATGCCAGGCCGATGCGAATCGCATCAAAGTGGTCATCGGGCGTGAACTGCTTGAACAGGTCGAGTAGTGATTTCATGGTTTGAATCCTTTGCCTGTGAATTAAGAACGCTCGAGCTCGATGTCAAGGCCCAGCGAACGGATTTCCTTGACCAGCACGTTGAACGATTCGGGCATGCCCGCTTCGATGGAGTGTTCGCCTTTGACGATGCTCTCGTACACCTTGGTACGGCCTTGCACGTCGTCGGACTTGACGGTGAGCATCTCTTGCAGCACGTAAGAGGCGCCGTACGCTTCCAGTGCCCACACTTCCATCTCACCGAAACGCTGACCACCGAACTGCGCTTTACCACCCAGCGGCTGCTGTGTGACCAAGCTGTAAGGACCGGTCGAGCGGGCGTGCATCTTGTCGTCCACCAAGTGGTGCAGCTTCAAGTAGTGCATGTAACCAATGGTTGTGGGACGGTCAAAGGCATCGCCTGTGCGGCCGTCAAACAAATTGGCTTGTGTGCGTGTGGCGGTCAGACCCTTGGCCTTGGCCAGGTCTTCTGGGTAAGCCAGTTGCAGCATCGCGCGGATTTCTTCTTCGGCAGCACCGTCGAACACGGGCGAAGCGAAGGGAAAACCTTCCTTGAGGTTCTCGGCCATGGCCAGAACTTCGTCGTCGGTCAGTTGCGACAGGTCTTCCTTGCGGCCCAAGCTGTTGTACAGCTGGTCGAACAACTTGCGCAGGTCAGCGATCTTTTCCAGGCGCTGGGTTTCAGCCTGCAACATGTTGCCAATGCGGTGACCGATGCCTTTACCAGCCCAGCCCAGGTGAACTTCGAGCACCTGACCCACGTTCATGCGCGATGGCACGCCCAGCGGGTTCAGCACGATGTCGGCAGGGGTACCGTCGGCCATGTAAGGCATGTCTTCGACAGGCACGATCTTGGAGACCACACCTTTGTTACCGTGACGGCCGGCCATCTTGTCACCAGGCTGCAAGCGACGCTTGACGGCCAGGTAGACCTTGACCATCTTGAGCACGCCTGCTGGCAACTCGTCGCCTTGGGTGAGCTTCTTGCGCTTTTCTTCAAAAGCCAGGTCAAAACTGTGACGGGTTTGTTCCAGCGAGTTCTTGATGGACTCGAGCTGGCTGGCCACTTCGTCTTCGGCTGGGCGGATGTCGAACCAATGGAACTTGTCCACGGACTCGAGGTAGGCTTTGTCGAGCTGAGTGCCTTTGGCCAGCTTTTGAGGACCACCGTTGGCCACGCGACCGATCAGCAGTTTTTCGATACGGTCGAACGCGTCGGCTTCCACGATGCGCAGCTGGTCGTTCAGATCCAGACGGAAACGCTTGAGTTCGTCGTCAATGATCTGCTGGGCGCGCTTGTCGCGCTGGATGCCTTCGCGGGTGAAGACTTGCACGTCGATCACAGTGCCTTGCGAGCCCTGATCCACACGCAGTGAGGTGTCTTTCACATCCGAAGCCTTCTCGCCGAAGATGGCGCGCAGCAGCTTCTCTTCAGGCGTGAGGGTGGTCTCGCCTTTTGGGGTGACTTTACCGACCAGCACATCGCCGGGTTGCACTTCAGCACCCACGTAGATGATGCCGGAGTCGTCCAGACGGCCCAGTTGTTGCTCGGACAGGTTGGGGATGTCGCGCGAAATTTCTTCGGCACCCAACTTGGTGTCACGGGCCATGACCACGAGTTCTTCGATGTGGATCGAGGTGTAGCGGTCTTCGGCCACCACGCGCTCAGAGATCAAGATCGAGTCTTCGAAGTTGTAGCCGTTCCAGGGCATGAAGGCGATCAGCATGTTCTGACCGATGGCGATTTCGCCCAGGTCGGTCGATGCGCCGTCGGCGATCACATCACCCTTGGCCAGCTTGTCGCCACGCTTGACGATGGGGCGCTGGTGGATGTTGGTGTTCTGGTTGGAACGCTGGTACTTGATCAGGTTGTAGATGTCCACACCGACTTCACCGGCCACGGCTTCTGCGTCGTTCACGCGGATCACGATGCGGGTGGCGTCGACATAGTCGACCACACCACCACGGGTGGCGGTCACCACAGTGCCCGAGTCGACCGCAGCGACGCGCTCGATGCCGGTACCGACCATGGGCTTTTCAGGACGCAACACAGGCACGGCTTGACGCGACATGTTCGCACCCATCAAGGCGCGGTTCGCATCGTCGTGCTCAAGGAACGGCACCAAAGAGGCCGCGACCGAGACGATCTGCGCAGGCGACACGTCCATGTACTGGATGCGCTCGGCACCACAGAGGATCGATTCACCTTTTTCACGGGCAGAGACCAGATCGCCGATCAGCTTGCCTTCTTTGTCCAAAGTGGCGTTGGCCTGGGCGATGACGTATTTGCCTTCTTCGATGGCCGACAGGTAGTCGATGTTCATCGTGACTTTGCCGTCGATCACTTGGCGGTACGGGGTTTCAATGAAACCGTACTCGTTCAGGCGGGCGTACAAAGCCAAGGAGTTGATCAGACCAATGTTTGGACCTTCTGGCGTTTCGATCGGGCAGACGCGACCGTAGTGGGTCACGTGCACGTCACGCACTTCAAAGCCAGCACGTTCGCGGGTCAAACCACCTGGGCCAAGAGCCGACACGCGGCGCTTGTGGGTGATCTCGGCCAGCGGGTTGGTCTGGTCCATGAACTGCGACAGCTGCGATGCACCGAAGAACTCTTTCAAAGCCGCAGAAATCGGCTTGGAGTTGATCAGGTCATGCGGCATCAAAGGCTCTTGCTCGGCTTGGCCCAGACGCTCTTTGACGGCTTTCTCGATACGTGCCAAGCCAGTGCGGTACTGGTTTTCGGCCAGCTCGCCCACGCAACGCACGCGGCGGTTGCCCAAGTGGTCGATGTCATCGACTTCGCCGTTGCCGTTGCGCAAGTCCACCAAGATCTTGACCACGGCCAAGATGTCTTCGTTGGTCAGCACCATGGGGCCTGTGGACTCGCCACGGCCCACGCGGGCATTGAACTTCATGCGGCCGACGCGCGACAAATCGTAAGTGTCGGGGTTGTAGAACAAGCGCTGGAACAGGGCTTGCACAGCGTCTTCAGTCGGTGGCTCGCCAGGACGCATCATGCGGTAGATGGCCACGCGTGCGGCGAACTCGTCCACGGTTTCGTCGATGCGCAGGGTTTGCGAGATGTACGCGCCCTGATCGAGTTCGTTCGTGTAAATGCACTGAACGTCTTGAACGCCCGATGTGCGCAGCTTCTTGAGCAGTGCTTCTGTGACTTCTTCGTTGGCCTTGGCGATGATCTCGCCGGTGTCGCCATCGACGATCGCTTTGGCGATCACGCGGCCGATCAGGAAGTCTTCAGGCACGCTGATGTGCGTGGTGCCCGATTGCTCCAGCTCGCGGGTGTGGCGCACGGTGATCCGCTTGTCTTTGGCCACCACGACTTTGCCGGACTTGTCGGTGATGTCAAAGCGGGCCACTTCGCCACGCAGACGCTCGGCCACAAATTCCATTTGTGCGCCGCTGTCCATCAAGCGGAAGTTGTCGTTGACGAAGAAGTTCGCCAGGATCGACTCAGGCGTCAGGCCAATGGCCTTGAGCAGGATCGACACGGGCATCTTGCGACGGCGGTCAACGCGGAAGTACAGGATGTCTTTTGGATCGAATTCAAAGTCGAGCCATGAACCACGGTAAGGGATGATGCGTGCCGAGAACAGCAGCTTGCCCGAGCTGTGGGTCTTGCCCTTGTCGTGCTCGAAGAACACACCAGGCGAGCGGTGCAGCTGAGACACGATCACGCGCTCGGTGCCGTTGATGATGAAGGAGCCTTTGTCGGTCATCAAAGGCACTTCGCCCATGTAGACCTCTTGCTCTTTGACTTCCTTGACCACTTTGGACTGCGATGTCGAGGACTCGCGGTCATAAATGATGAGCTGAACGCGGGCGCGCACTGCAGACGAGAAGGTCAGACCACGGGTCTGGCACTCCCGCACATCAAAAGCAGGCTTGGCCAGGTTGTACTCGACAAACTTCATCTCCACAAAGCCGTTGTGCGAGACGATCGGGAACGCAGACTCAAACGCGGCTTGCAGACCCTCGTGTGTGCGTTTGGATGGAACAACACCAGCTTGCAGGAAAGACGTGTAAGCGTCTTTTTGCATTTGCAGCAGGTAAGGAACTTCGAGCACGCTCTCGCGGCTGCCGAAACTTTTGCGAATTCGCTTGCGTTCGGTATAGGAATAGGACATGAGATCTCCGGGCTTGATCTTTCAGGACTGGGTGTGAAGGGCGCTTGCGGGCGCTCTCAACGGGCTTGGCGGCTGGCCTCTACCAGCGTTGGCGGACGATTGCGCATTGCACGCAACCCGAACCAAGGGTCTTCTGCAGTCGGGTCAGAAGACACTGAAAAACAGCTCAAAACGGGCTGCTTTTCAGTGCGCTCTTCAAGCACCAAAGGCTGGAGGCCCTTGCGGACACTCCAGCCTTGGAACGAGACCGAATTACTTGAGTTCGGCCTTGGCGCCAGCTTCTTCCAGCTTTTTCTTAGCGGCTTCAGCGTCAGCTTTTGGCAGGCCTTCTTTGACGGCCTTAGGAGCGCCGTCCACCAGGTCTTTGGCTTCTTTCAAGCCCAGACCGGTGATTTCGCGCACAGCTTTAATCACGGACACTTTGTTTGCGCCAGCTTCGACCAGAACGACGTTGAAGTCGGTCTTCTCTTCAGCAGCAGCACCACCAGCAGCAGCGCCGCCAGCAGCAGGAGCGGCCATAGCAGCAGCGCTCACACCAAATTTCTCTTCGATGGCTTTCACCAGGTCGTTGAGTTCCATGACCGTCATGCTGTCGAGCGCGGTCAAAAATGCGTCTTTATCGAATGCCATTTTTATTTCCTAACAATTGGTTAAAACACGAACGCTGGCCTTAAGCGGCAACAGCTTCGCCTTCGCCTTTTTTGGCCGCCAAAGCGCCCAACACCACTGCGGTGCGAGACATCGGCGACATCAACAAGCCACACAACTGAGCCAACAAAACTTCTTTCGAAGGGATGCTTGCCAATTGCTTAACGCCGTTCACGTCCAAGACTTTGCCTGCAAATGCACCAGCGCGAATCACCAACTTGTCGTTGGTTTTCGCGAAGTCAGCCACCACTTTCGCGGCAGCCACTGCATCTTCAGAGAAGCCATAGATCAGCGGACCGGTCATCTGGTCGGCGACAACTTCAAACTGGCTACCAGCCACAGCACGGCGAGCCAAGGTGTTTTTCAACACGCTCAGCGAAACGCCCTGGCTGCGAGCTTTGACGCGCAGGTTGGTCATGTCAGCGACCGTGATACCACGGTATTCCGCAATCACCAGCGTTTGAGCTTTAGCGGCGAGGTCGGTCACTTCGGTAATGACCGCTTCTTTCTCACTGCGATTCAGACTCAAGGTCTACTCCTTTATATGTGTCGTCGGGTAAGCCCTAGTACACGCCTATTTGCAGCGACCAACTGTTTTGGACATTCATCCATCTGCAGCGGGATCGCCATCTGCGTTGGCCCAAACGTTCAGAGTGATCTGTCGGTTTGTGGATTAAGCACAGCATTGTGTGCACCAACGGTCTTGGATGGCCTGCTGAACTTTTGCAAGATCAACAGCCCACCACATTGAGCAGGCCTTTCGGACCCACTCAAATTTTTACCGCAATCAAGCTGCGATGGATTGTGTGTCGACGCGAACGCCCACACCCATGGTCGAGGACACAGCGACTTTGCGCAGGTAAACACCCTTGCTGGTGGCTGGCTTGGCTTTCACCAGAGCATCGATCAATGCAGCCAAGTTGCCTTGCAACTTGTCAGAGTCAAACGAACGACGACCGATGGTGCCGTGCACGATACCGGCTTTGTCCACGCGGAACTGAACTTGACCAGCCTTGGCGTTGCGCACAGCAGTGGCGACGTCAGGGGTGACAGTTCCGACTTTGGGGTTAGGCATCAGGCCACGTGGGCCCAAGATCTGACCCAAAGTACCCACAACGCGCATGGCGTCAGGGGCAGCGATCACCACGTCGAAAGGCATGTCACCGGCCTTGACCATGGCGGCCAGGTCGTCCATACCGACCACATCAGCACCAGCGGCTTTGGCTTCTTCAGCCTTGGCACCTTGGGCGAACACGGCCACACGAGCGGTTTTGCCTGTGCCGTTAGGCAAGACAACAGCGCCACGAACCACTTGGTCAGATTTCTTGGCATCGATACCGAGTTGCACAGCCACGTCGATGGACTCATCGAACTTGGCAGTAGCAGCTTCTTTCACGATGACCAAAGCGTCAGCCAGGGCGTACAGCTTGTTGCTGTCCACTTTGCCGGCCAGGGCTTTTTGCTTTTTGGTGAGCTTGGACATTTACACGCCCTCCACATTCACGCCCATGGAACGGGCAGTACCAGCGATGGTGCGAACTGCAGCGTCCAGATCGGCAGCTGTCAGGTCTTTCATCTTGGCTTTGGCGATTTCTTCCAGCTGAGCGCGGGTGATCTTGCCGACCTTTTCCAGACCTGGCTTGGTAGAGGCCTTGTCGATCTTGATGGACTTCTTGATCAAGGTCGCTGCGGGCGGGGTCTTGATGATGAAGGTGAAGGACTTGTCTGCAAACGCAGTGATGACCACTGGCAATGGCAGACCTGGCTCGACGCCTTGGGTCTGGGCGTTGAACGCCTTGCAGAATTCCATGATGTTCAGACCACGTTGACCCAATGCTGGGCCAATAGGTGGCGATGGATTGGCTTTACCAGCTGGAACTTGCAGCTTGATGAAGCCGACGATTTTCTTCGCCATGCTTTTCTCCTTGCGGGTGATAGCGCCCTGTCCTTTCGGACCCTGAGCTTCCCGGGGTTAACGACTCACTTGCAATGTCTGACGCCGAGTCGGGAAGCGACAGACAGAAAACTTTGAAAACCGATCAGGTCTTCTCGACTTGGCTGAACTCCAACTCGACGGGTGTGGCGCGACCGAAAATGGTCACCGACACGCGCATCTTGTTGCGCTCGTAATTGACTTCTTCCACCGTGCCATTGAAGTCGGTGAATGGGCCTTCCTTGACGCGGATGTACTCACCCACCTCGAACTCCACTTTGTGGCGAGGCTTGTCGGTGCCCTCTTGCATCTGGCTCACAATTTTTGCAACGTCAGACTCAGAAATGGGCGCTGGGCGGTTTTTAGCGCCACCAACAAAGCCTGTGACTTTGTTGGTGTGCTTGACCAAGTGCCAGGTCTCGTCATCCATGACCATTTCCACCAGCACATAGCCGGGGAAAAACTTGCGCTCTGTGGTGCGCTTTTGACCGTTCTTGACTTCCACCACTTCTTCGGTGGGCACCAAGATGCGACCGAATTTGGATTCCATACCCGAGCGCGCAATGCGCTCAATGATGTTGCGCTCGACAGCCTTCTCCATGCCCGAGTAGGCATGCACCACATACCATTTCAGATCAGGATTGGTGGACGAACCCGCCATGGGGGCGTTGACTACAGCATCGTTCATTATTTTTTCCACCCAAGAATCAGATCGTAAAAAACCCATTCCAGAGTTTTGTCGGTGAGCCACAAGAACACGGCCATCACCACCACAAAGCCAAACACATAAGCGGTGATTTGCATCGCCTCTTTGCGCTCAGGCCAGACCACTTTTTTGACTTCACGGACCGCATCACGACCAAAAGCCAAGAGCTGTCGACCTGCTTCAGAAGTGAAAAAGACAGCCACAGCAGCCGCCAAGCCCACCAACAGGCCAATCCACTGAACCAGACTGCCCTGCGCGCTCAGCATGGAAAAAGCCACCAACGCAGCAATGACCAACACACCCGCCGCAGCCAAGCGCATTTTGTCGCCAGAGGCGCTCACAGTTTGTACTTCAGACGTTGCCATACGGCTTGGAAACCTTTGTTGCACCCCAAATATTCAGGGCACTTATCAGACAAGGAAGCCCGCTAGAGACTAGCGGGCTTGAAAATCCACCTTTTCAGGTGGCAGGGGCAGTAGGAATCGAACCTACAACCTTCGGTTTTGGAGACCGACGCTCTGCCAATTGAGCTATACCCCTACGAAAACCTCTTAAGCAATGATCTTGGCAACCACGCCAGCGCCGACGGTACGGCCGCCTTCGCGGATAGCGAAACGCAGACCTTCTTCCATGGCGATGGGGTTGATCAACTTCACAGTGATCGACACGTTGTCACCAGGCATCACCATCTCTTTGCCTTCTGGCAATTCGATCGCGCCGGTCACGTCAGTCGTACGGAAGT
>Ga0228703_1001436_pt1 | contig 14483 bp, 12 predicted proteins | sample McNCre217_Aug_MG_3_FD_178020 | JGI IMG/M metagenome (GOLD analysis project Ga0228703, IMG submission 178020) | Freshwater microbial communities from McNutts Creek, Athens, Georgia, United States - 29-17_Aug_MG | ecosystem: Environmental > Aquatic > Freshwater > Creek | place: USA: Georgia... | reverse complement strand
TTGATGGTCGGTGCGATGACGATTCACAACATCCAGCCTGGCCCACAAGTGATGACAAGCAATCCAGAATTATTCTGGGGTTTGATCGCTTCGATGTGGTTGGGCAATTTGATGTTGGTCATCTTGAACTTGCCACTGATTGGTATGTGGATCAAGCTCTTGTCGGTGCCTTACCGTTTCTTGTTCCCTGCGATTGTGCTGTTCTGTGCGATCGGTGTGTACTCGACCAATAACAACACCTTCGATATCTGGATGGTTGCGGCCTTCGGTTTTGTCGGCTACGTATTCGTCAAACTCGGCGTAGAGCCCGCACCGCTTTTGCTTGGTTTCATCTTGGGCCCAATGATGGAAGAAAACCTGCGTCGTGCACTCTTGCTCTCACGCGGTGACTGGTCGGTATTTGCGACACGTCCTTTGTCTGCTGGGCTATTGGGTGCTGCGCTGTGTTTGTTGGTCATAGTGTTGCTACCATCGATCCGAAACAAACGCGAAGAGGCGTTTGTCGAAGAGTAAGCTCTGTTTCAATGAAACACCACGGCACCTTCGGGTGCCGTTTCTTTTGTGAGAAAAATCATGCAGTTTGATTTCAATAACCCCTACACCTCTACCCGTTTGCCTGTCTTTGCACGCAATGTGGTGTCTACCTCGCACCCACAAGGCTCGCAAGCTGGCTTGCGTATGCTGTGGCAAGGCGGCAATGCGGTAGACGCCGCTATTGCCGCAGCCGCCATGATGACCGTGGTGGAGCCTGTCAGTAATGGTTTGGGCTCTGACGCATTCGGTTTGATTTGGGACGGTCAAGCCTTGCATGGTTTGAATGCTTCAGGCCGTGCACCGCAAGCATGGACGCCTGAATATTTTCAAAACAAATACGGCAAAGACACCTTGGCTCCTCCTAAGCGCGGCATGGACTCTGTGACGGTGCCTGGTGCGGTGGCATCGTGGGTAGCCATGCACGAGCGCTTTGGCAAGTTGCCATTTGAAGATTTGTTGCAACCCGCCATTGAAATTGCAGAGCGTGGTTATTTGTTGCCTGTTGTCGTGCAACAAAAATGGGCAGCAGCAACGCCCGAGTTGCAAGGCATGCCAGGGTTCAAAGAAGGTTTTCTTCCTTGGGGACGTGCGCCGCATGTAGGTGAATTATTCAAGTTCACATCGGCCGCCAAAGGATTGCGGGCGATTGCCAAAAGCAAAGGCCAAGCGTTTTACGGCGGTGAAATTGCGCATGCGATTGAAAAATTTTCTAAAGCACATGGTGGTAGCCATACCGCCAAAGATTTTGAAAATTACCAAGCCGAATGGGTGACACCTATTGCGCAGAACTACCGTGGTTACACATTGCATGAAATTCCACCAAATGGTCAAGGCATTGCTGCTTTGATTGCTTTAGGCATCTTGGAAAACTTTGACCTCAGTGCTTTGCAAGTGGACGGTGTTGATTCGCAGCACTTGCAAATTGAAGCGATGAAGTTGGCTTTTGCTGATGTTTACCGATATGTGGCAGAAGCTTCCGCAATGGAAGTCACGCCCGCACAAATGTTGGACCCTGCTTATCTCAAGAGCCGCGCCCAGTTGATCGATATGAAAAAAGCCCAAGACTTTGGCGCGGGCAACCCTGTCAAAGGCGGCACGATTTATTTGAGCGCAGCTGATGAAAACGGCATGATGGTCAGCTTTATCCAGAGCAATTACATGGGCTTTGGTTCTGGTTGTGTAGAGCCCACATTTGGTGTGAGCTTTCAAAACCGTGGCCATGCATTCAATGTGAGCGCCAATGGCCACAACCCCGCCAATTTGGTGGCACCAGGCAAGCGACCTTTCCACACCATCATTCCAGCCTTCCTCACCAAAGATGGTCAACCCGTGATGAGTTATGGCGTAATGGGTGCCAATATGCAACCGCAAGGCCATATGCAAACCTTGGTGCGTATGCTGGACTACGGACAAAACCCGCAAGCCGCATGCGATGCGCCGCGTTGGCGTTACAACGCAGGCTTAGAAATCAACGTGGAATCTGCGTTGGATAGCAACACTGTGGCGGGCTTACATGCACTAGGACACCGCATGGAAGTGATCAATGACAGCTACCAAGACTTTGGTTCAGGCCAATTCATTTGGCGTGCTGGTGATCCCAAAATCGAGGGTTACATCGTCGCAAGCGATTCGCGTCGTGATGGATTGGCGGCAGGGTTTTAAGCACTAGAAAGACTGCACTTGAAAGGCGTAATGGTGGCAATATGAAAAACCATTCACGCGCTTTTGCAGTTGCCAAAGTCTTCCTGCTTGTTTGTCTATTGGCAGGTTGTACAAATTGGTCATCTACATTGGGTGCGCCCAAGCCTTCCATTCAACTAAAGAGTGGCACAACAGATACCTCGCCATTACAGCCCGAAATTGCTAGTCCAATATCTCGTCATACAGATGTACTTACGCAGAAAAGTGCTGTTGCAAGCGCCAATCCCTTAGCGTCCCAAGCCGGTCTTGGCATATTGCAAGCCGGTGGTTCTGCAGTAGACGCAGCAATTGCTGTGCAAATGGTTTTGGGTTTGGTAGAGCCACAGTCCAGTGGAATAGGTGGCGGCGCTTTTTTATTACACAGCCAGGGTGCGGGTTCTACGCGTCGCATACAAGCGTTTGATGGTCGTGAGACGGCCCCAACGCTTGCAGACGAATCTTTATTTTTAAATACACAAGGAAAGCCACTGCCTTTTTTTGAGGCTGTGGTCGGAGGTCGATCTGTAGGAACGCCAGGCGTTTTGAAGATGCTAGCGATGGCACATCAGCAACATGGCAAATTGCCTTGGGCCCAACTTTTTGAGCCTGCCATCCAACTTGCAAAGAATGGTTTTGCAATCAGCCCGCGCTTGCATGCGTCATTGCTTGCAGATGCGCATCTCAAACTAGACCCTGATGCCCGTGCTTATTTTTACCAATCGGATGGTGCGCCACATCCAATGGGCCATGTACTGCGTAATCCAGAGTTGGCTGACTTGCTGCAGCGTATTGCCAAAGAAGGCGTCAATGCTTTTTACCAAGGCGAAGTGGCGCAAGCGATAGTCGATAAAGTGCAGCAACATCCTAAAAACCCAGGACGATTAAGCACGCAAGACTTGGCTTACTACCAAGCCAAAGAGCGCGAAGCTTTGTGCTTTGACCATGCAGTTCGCGCAAGGGTTTTTGAAATTTGTGGTTTCCCGCCACCGAGTTCTGGTGCGATTGCTATTGGACAAATCTTGGGTCTTTTGCAACACACGCCCAACTCCTTTAAAGCGCCTGTTGAAGGCGTGTTGGATGCGGACTGGTTGCACGACTACGCCCAAGCTTCGCGCTTGGCATTTGCAGACCGCGCGCAATATGTGGCAGACCCTGACTTCGTGGAAGCACCTGCAGGAGACTGGCGTAGCTTATTAGATCCTGCATATTTAAAGTTGCGCGCCCAACTGATGGGTCCGACTAGCTTGAAGCAAACGCCAGCTGGAATTCCTTTGCGCGCACAAAGCAGCGCTTATGGCCCCATGCCCTATCAAGCGGAGTTTGGAACCTCGCACATCAGCATCATCGATGCCTATGGCAACGCACTGGCAATGACCACCACGATTGAAAACGCCTTCGGTGCTCGCCAGATGGTGAGAGGGTTTTTGTTAAATAACGAGCTGACAGACTTTAGTTTTGTGCCACGCGATGCGCAGGGGCGCCCGATTGCCAACCGTGTCCAAGCAAATAAACGTCCGCGTTCATCTATGTCACCCACCTTAGTTTTTGATAAGGCAACCGGCGAGTTACTGATGAGCACGGGAAGTCCAGGTGGAGAAATGATCATTCACTTCACCACCAAAACCTTGATCGGCGTGTTGCACTGGGACATGAGTCCACAACAAGCGATTGACTTGCCCAACTTCGGCGCAATATTCGGCGCATTAGGCGACCCTATGGTGGTTGAGGAAAAACGTTTTTCTGCGGACACCTTGCAGTCTTTACGCGCACGCGGATCTGAGGTGCGCGAACTGGCTTTGACAAGTGGTATTCAAGCTATAGTGAAAAGACCTGTGGTGGGTCATCAAAAAAATTGGATCAGTGGCACTGACCCGAGGCGCGAAGGCCAAGTCCTTGGTCAGTGAACTGGCTCGTCAATAGGTGCTACAACAGGCCGCTTGCCTTCGCGTCGTGCAATCCAAACAGTCGCCGCCAAAATTACGACAGCGCCAAGCCAAGTCGATTGGCTGGGGATGTCAGAAAAAATCAACCAACCCCATGCAGAGGTCCACACCAAATCTAAAAAGCGCAGCGATTGGGTAGACGAAATATCCGCCGCATGAAATGCGCGCGTCCAACAATAGTGTCCGACGCTGCCCAAGATCCCAGCAATGAAAAAACCAGTCCACTGCCAAAGACTAGGGTCTTGCCAATGCAGTAAAGCCAAAGGCAAACTGAAAAGCGATACCGTCAAGGCTTGCCAAAACACAATGACGGTTGCTTTCTCATAACGGGTCAATGCTTTGGTGATGAGAAAAGATGCCGCAAAAAGAGGTGCAGACGCCAACATCACCAAGTGATAGCCGCCTCCTGCGCCAGAGAGCTTGGGCGCAACTACCACTACAACCCCCGCAAATCCAATTAATGCGGCAATCCATCTATCGCGTCGCATCGGTTCACCCAAAAACCAAGAAGCACCGATCATGATGAAAATGGGCCCCGTGAAACTAATGGCTGTCATATCCGCCAAAGGAATTTTGGGTAAAGCAATAAACCACAGCACCATGCCAATAGTGTGCACCCCGCCTCGCCAAAACTGTCCTTTGACATCTGTTGGCCAGTAGTTGCGTGGACCTGCTTTGAATACCCAAGGCAACATGACGAGCAGTCCAAACAGATAGCGTAAAAACTGCACTTCAAATGGATCCATCTGCATGGCGATGGCGCGCACGATGGTGTTGAGGATAGAAAATAAAAATCCTCCTGCTGCCATCCACAGCATGCCTTTCCAGATGGTGGGTAAACCAGACGCTTTGCGCCGAGTGTGCCGATTGGCTAATAGCAAGCGTTGGAAGAGAGACAGGCGCATGCAGTGAGTTTATGTGGTGTACGTAACGTCCATAGTCGCTTGCATGACGCGTGAAGACCTTTTTGGCTCATTTGAGGAAGTTGGAATGCTTGCATGGGAATAAACTCGTGCTAATGACAACGACTAAGCGCTCCTCACTATCGGGTTTACTCTTAGCTGCCGCAGGTGCGATTGCTTTCAGTGGCAAGGCCATCATTGTCAAACTCTCTTATCGGTATGGAGTCGATGCAGTCACCATCATCATGTTGCGTATGCTGTTCGCACTGCCATTTTTTATCGCCTTAGGTATTTGGTCGGAGCGGCGGACCCATGCCCGTGAAAACCCATTGACTATCCGAGACTTGGTGGGCATTGCGGCCTTGGGCGTTGTGGGTTATTACCTCTCTAGCTACTTAGATTTTTTGGGCTTGCAATACATCTCTGCCAGCTTAGAGCGCTTAATTTTGTATCTCAACCCAACACTGGTCGTGGTGTTGGGGTGGTTGATTTACAAAAAACCAGTGCAGCCCATTCGTATGCTGGCCATGGTGGTGAGTTACAGCGGAGTTTTATTGGTATTTGTGCATGAGTTGTCTTTTACAGGCACTGACGTTGTGCTTGGTAGTGCGCTTGTCTTTGCCAGTGCCTTGACCTATGGGGTGTACTTGCTCTACAGCGGACAACTGGTGCAACGCATTGGTGCTTTGCGCTTAGTAGGCTGGGCTACCAGTGTGGCTTGCATATGCTGTATCGTGCAATTTTTAGTATTGCGACCCATCTCGGCGGCCGATGTGCCTGAGCAAGTCTTGTGGTTGGCGATATTGAATGCGTTGCTGTGCACCGTCGCACCCGTATTGATGGTGATGATGGCCATTGAGCGCATTGGTGCCGCATTGACTGCACAAACTGGCATGATTGGGCCCATGGCTACGATCACCTTAGGTGTTTTGTTGTTGGATGAGCCACTGAATCTCTGGATAGGGGCAGGCACCTTACTAGTGGTTGGCGGTGTTTTTTTAGTGACTAAGTATGGAGAAAAATAATGGATCTAGGTATCAAAGGTAAATGGGCATTGGTGGGCGGAGCCAGCAAAGGCTTGGGTTATGGATGTGCGCAATCGTTAGCACGTGAAGGCGTCAATGTGGTGATCGTCGCCCGTGGTGCAGAAGCACTCGAAGCCGCAGCCAAAGAATTACGCAAATTTGGCACCACCATCATTGCAGCAGCAGTGGATATCACGACTGCCGAAGGACGTGAAGCTATTTGGTCCATCCAAGGTGGTCCTGGAAAAAATTACGACATCGTGGTGACCAATGCAGGTGGCCCACCCCCAGGAGACTTTCGTAATTGGAACCGTGACGATTGGATCAAAGCGGTTGACGCTAATATGTTGACGCCTATCGAGTTACTCAAAGCCACAGTAGATGGCATGGCCGAACGTAAATTTGGTCGTATTGTCAACATCACCTCTAGCGCGGTCAAAGCACCGATTGACATTTTGGGATTGTCCAATGGCGCGCGTTCTGGTTTGACGGGCTTCATTGCAGGCGTAGCAAGAACCACCAAACTCGCTTCCAACAATGTGACGATCAATAACTTGCTGCCCGGTGCTTACGACACAGACCGCCTCAAAGGCACGATGAAGGGTGCTGCAGAAAAAACAGGGCAACCGATCGAAGCCATCATGGATGCGCGCAAGAAAACGATTCCTGCATTGCGGTTCGGACATCCCGATGAATTTGGAGAGACCTGTGCATTTTTGTGTTCCGCGCAAGCCAGTTACATCACGGGTCAAAATATTTTGACGGATGGTGGGGCTTATTCGGGCTCTTTCTAACAGCCCGTTTATTTACGACCTAAAGCTCCAGACGAATACACAACCTCGCCACCTACCATGGTGAGGAGTGAGCGGATGGAGTTTATGTCTTGGGTTGGAATCGTTAAGAAATCTTTGTCTAAAACTGCTAAGTCGGCAAGCATGCCGACTTGTAAATCGCCTCTGTCTTTGTCTGCATGCGCAAACCATGCGCTGCCTTGTGTGTAGAGTTTGAGTGCGTCCATGCGACTGAGCAACTCCGATGGTGCACGCGTGTCTCGACCATCAACAGTTTTGCCGTCTATGAACCACTGCAAGGATACAAAGGGGTTGTAAGGCATCACGCGGTGGGCGTCTGTCCCCGCGCCAATATGTAAACCAAGCTTCATAGCCGTGGATATGGGAGGAATTCTTAAACTCTCTTGCACGCCGTATTTATCTAAAAATCGACCATGTTCAAAATGGCTTGCATTTTGAACAAGCCATCCCATGTGGAGAGCTTGCATGCGCTGTAAAGATTCAACCGAGGCATTGTTTAAATGCGCAATAGACCACCGTAAAGAAGCGATTGGCGTAATTTGATTCACTGCTTCGATGACATCTAAAAGCATATGAACGGTTTCGTTGGTATTCCAATGGAATGTGGCGGTTAACTTCTGCTGCGCTGCCCATAAAAGCACTTCTTTTAAATGCGCTTGGTCTAGTGCAGTTGGACTCTCGTTGTTGTACATGCCCCAAGTCACGTTTTCGCCAATACCGTTGAAGGTCAGCATTCCATCGTGAGGCGTAGTGAAATTTTTATTTTTTAGGATAGTTTGGAAATCTGTGAGTTCTGCGTTGCGCGTCGGCGCTGAAATACTGAAATTAACCCTGAGTTTGAGTTGCCCGTTTTTCCAAATTTGAAACAGTGGTTTGTAAGCTTCAAGGGGTAAGTTGTAACCACCTGGATCAACCACACTGGTAATGCCATAACTTGCTAATTTCTTAAAAAACTTCTTTGTGCCATTAACCTGTTGATTCAGACTTGGCCTAGGCAATAAGTTATACACATCACTGATGGTTCGGGCTGTTCCATTGAGCCAACCGGTAGGGGCGCCATTTTTGTCTATATCTGCAGTAAGCCGAGACGCCAGACCGGCTTGGTTATGCAAACCAAGTTGTGATGCACCTTTTGAGGTAATCAAGACAGAGGTGTAACTTTTTTGAATGTAGACGTAATGGTGAGGAATAGCTTTCTCAATCTCTTGGAGATTTGGCCTGCGTTTCTCTGTGAATTGCGATTCGGTCCATCCCCCTGCCACGATTAACCAGGTGCCTCTAGGCCTTGCATTAGCTGCGCGCACCAGCAATTCAATGGCTGCTGCCAAGGACTTTACCCCCGCCCAACTAATTTCCGTCTCTTCCGTCAATCCAGCCCGAATGGCATGGATATGTGAATCGATCAAGCCAGGTATGACCGTGTGTTCGCGTAAATCAATAACTTTTGTGCGAGGACCGATGAATGCTTCAACGTCTTGCAATTTGCCTAAAGCTTGTATACGTTTGTCGCGAATGGCCATCGCATCAGAGATGGTGGAGCCTAGACTTAAAAAACGTCCATTACGTAAAACCGTATCTGCAAAATTTTGCGCAGAAGCAGGAAGTGAAAACGCAAAAACTAAGGCAAGGCAAACAAGCGCGTGCATGCCGACTCGAGCCGCTGTTAAAGTTTTTGCATCAAGCAGTCTGTTTCAACAACCTTTGCCGTTGTTGCGGGGCGTCGGACGACTCGTATTTGTTTATAGCCAGGTTTTTCGCAAGCGATAGTCACATCGTCCGCCTTGGCAGTTGGGCTGACATGACTTTTGTACACGCCAAGGACGTTGGCTTGGATGACGATCGCTTTGCCGTTTTTAGGTTGTAGGCTGACAATGGCTTTGGCAAGAATAGAGCCGCGTTCATCGCGTACATATCCAAAAAACGCAGGACCAGCCGCGGCTGTATCGTCTGATTGGCCTTCATCCATACCGCCAGCAAGCAAATGCGTAGAAGATGAAATAGCTATAAGGCTTAATAAAAATTTATTAAAACGGTTTTTGTGTATGTGCATAGATCTTCAATCGCGCAAGGTTTAGCGCCAATAAAACTTGAGTGAATAAACCATAGCTGGCACGAGCAAACACGGAATTAACCAAGATATTGCTGGTGGTACTTTTTGCCTTACAGCAACTGGTGAAAAAGCCGCAAGCAGTCCCAGTAAGGTTGAACCTATGAGGGCGGTGGCAATCCAGCCATACCAGTACATGGCGGGGCCATCATCAACCGTTGTGGGTGTCCAACCCCATTCCATCCTGTAAGTGGCAGGATAAAAGCTAAATATTGGGAATTTGTAAATGTCACTAATCCAATACAAGATGGCATTTGCAGGGCCAAACACCAAACTAAAAATGGCGAGGCGTGATGTCGAAGGTGCAGACGCTATGTTTTTCATGATCCAAAGCCTCTTGCATTGTTGACAATGTGGCCAGCCAAAAAGGTGTACCAGCAAGCGGCCGCTAGAAACACCGTGACCCAACGCCGTGCAGATTCCTCAGAGGTGCTGACACTGTTTTTCCATAAATAGCTGTAATAAGGCAATAGCCCAAGTCCGAATACAGCCATGTGCTCCTTGAGTTCAAAAGTCCCAACTGTTTTAAACAGCTCCTGTTGTTCCATAGGAATACGAATAGCAATACGATATTCCGAATAGATCCACCCTCCCAGAATGAAACTCAACACCCACAGCACGCACACAACATTGACATACGCTGGTGCGGCCACTGCAGAGAATCTTCTAATGAAATTGGGTGAGCCTGATATACCCGCTTTTTTGCTTTTCAGAACTGCCATGGCTTGGTGCGTGAGCGCGCCTAGCAATGCCACTGACAGGAGCCCATGTGCGATCAGCAAAAAGGTCCAAAAAGCCGAGCCTGAAAAAAATTCTTCCATTGCAATATTTACAGTTGAATGGCGTCAAAAAACGCGATGGATGGAGAGCAAAGACAACATGCATTAGAAAGAAACTCAGCCCCATGTATTGGCGGGGTTAACCCTAGCGTGCGCATATCTATCAATATCAAAAACCTGGTGTCATGTGCAAGACAGAACTGGCAACCGAGTAGGGCATACCCCGATTCGACAAAACGCGTGCTGAACTAAATTTCGGCATCATAGTTCGACTCACAAGGGGAATTTCTTTGAAAAAAACTGCATGGGCACTTGCTGCCGCAATGGGCTTGGCGACATCGGGTGTCGTCTTAGCTGAATCCGCACTCAATATCTCAAAGCGCGATATTGGTGGAGTTGTAACGGGTGCAAAAGGTGCTGAGGCAGGCGTCTGGGTTATCGCAGAAACCAAAGATCTACCCACCAAATTCGCCAAGATTGTGGTGACAGACGACAAAGGCAGATTCTTATTGCCTGAGATGCCTTCTGCAAACTACCAAATCTGGGTGCGTGGTTACGGACTCGTTGATTCTCCTAAGGTCACGGCTAAGCCAGGCCAAAAATTAGATTTGAAAGCGGTTCAAGCACCCGATGAAAAGTCTGCGGCGGCTTATTACCCAGGCATGTATTGGTACACCCTGTTGGATATTCCGCCTGCCAGTGATTTTCCAGGCACTGGGGACAAAGGCAATGGCATACCTGCCACGATCAAAAAACAGTCGTATTGGGTCGACACCATTAAAAACTCATGCCAGTCATGCCATGCGCTAGGTTCCGAGGGAATGCGCAACGTCTCTGATTTCTACAAGAAAAAAGCTGGCGGTGATTCGTTCGGTGCATGGGCACATCGCACGCAAGCCGGACAAGCGATGGCTTATATGGGAGTCGCTGTAGGACGTTTAGGTCCAGACAAAGGCCTAGAGTTGTTTGCTAATTGGACCGACAAGATTGAAAAAGGTGCTTTGCCTTTTGACAAGCCCAAGCGTCCGAAAGGCGTTGAACGCAATGTGGTCTACACCATGTGGGACTACTCGAGCAATAAATACTATTTGCACGATGGCATCTCTTCTGATAAGCGCAACAACAAAGTCAATCCCAACGGATTGTTTTGGGGATCTCCTGAAGAGTCGACGGACCGTGTTCCTTACTTGGATCCTGTTAACCATAAATCGGGTGAAGTGGTCATGCCTTACCGTGACCCCAAATTGTTTGGACAAAAAGAGCAGCCCAAGGGCCCATCAGCATATTGGGGTGACGAGTTAATTTGGGATGGTCACACCAGTATTCATAACAACGTGATGGATGAAGCAGGACGCGTGTGGTTCTCTGCGCGTATTCGGCCATTCGCCAATCCTGATTTCTGTAAACAAGGTTCTGACCATCCGTCTGCCAAAGTCTTGCCCATTGCAGAGTCAGTGCGTCAGTTGTCGATGTATGACCCAGCGAAAAAAGAATGGTCACTCATCAACACATGTTTCACCACACACCATTTGTACTTCTCGCGTGACAAGAACAATATTTTGTGGACCAGTGCTGGCGGCCCAGGCTTGAGTGCTGTGGGTTGGTTAGACACCAAGAAATATTTGGAAACCAAAGACGAGCAAAAGTCACAAGGATGGACCCCTATCGTTTTGGACACCAATGGCAATGGCAAGCGTGATGCGTACACCGACTTGGGCCAACCAGATGATCCAAGCAAAGACAAACGTGTCATGACAGGCTTCTACGGAGTGCAAACCAGCCCAGCTGACAACTCTGTGTGGGGCCAGTCTATGGACGTTGGGTTCTCACGTGTGGACCAGCCTGGCTTCTTGATTCGTTTGACGCCAGGAAGCGATCCCAGCAACACAGCGTTGGCTGAAATCTATCAACCACCAGAAGGCTACTACGGCTTGCGCGGTTTGGACATTGACTCCAAGGGTGTTGTTTGGTCAGTACTTTCAAGCGGGCAGATGACAAGCTTCGACCGCAACAAATGCAAAGGCCCATTGAATGGCCCAGCATCCGCCACTGGCAAGCATTGCCCTGAAGGTTGGACGATGTATCGCTTTCCTGGCCCGCAATTCAAAGGCGTCAATGACCCGAATGGCAGTGCCGAGCATGCTTATTACATCGCAGTGGATGTAGAGAACACTTTAGGTTTGGGTAAAGACGTCCCTGTTGCATTGACTAACGGCGGCGAAGCACTCTTGGCCTTGGTGAAGGGTGATTGGGTCAGCTTGCGCGTTCCCTATCCCTTGGGCTTCTTTACCAAGAATGCCGATGGTCGCATTGACGATCCCAAGGCTGGCTGGAAAGGCAAAGGCTTCTGGACTACCTCAGGTACACGCGCTAACTTCCATGGCGAAGGTGGAACTGAGGCCTATCCCAAAGTATTCAAAGTACAAGTTCGTCCTAGCCCATTGGCTAACTAATACATAGAAAGATGGGTAATTGAAAATGAAAAGATCTCTTTTAGTAGCGATGGGCTTGGTATTGAGTGCACCTGCACTTTGGGCTCAAGAAAATTCGGCAACTGCGGGTTTGGCCAATCAACTAGGTTGTATGTTTTGTCATAACGCAGAAGTGAAGTTGGTAGGCCCAGCATTTAAAGCGGTGGCCGAGAAATACAAAGACCAAACGGATGCCGTCGCAGTGCTTACCAATAAAGTAAAAAATGGTGGTTCTGGTGTTTGGGGGCGTGTGCCTATGCCGGCACATGCATTGGTACCAGACGAGCAAGTGAAATCCCTGGTGGGTTGGGTTTTAAAAGGCGCTCCAGCTAAGTAACGTATGACTAAACCCGCAGAATTAGATGTGCAAGCCGCTCAGGTGGGTCGTCGAAACTTTTTAAAAGTTGGTGCATCTTTTTCGGGGGGCGCAGTATTGGTTTCGCAATCTGCGAACGCAAAGCCTGGTCGCGCAGACGCTATGAAGCTTGTGGGGCAAGACCACTGGACGACAAAGCAAGTAGGTTCGGAGTCCATCAAACTCTATTTGTGGCGTAAAACCCCCAAAAATCCTGGCAAAGTAAAAAAGGGCGTCATCCTTTTTATTCATGGTTCGTCCATGGCAGGAACACCTGTTTTTGATTTGCAGGTGCCTGGTAAGCCTCAGTATTCAACGATGGATTATTTCGCCAAGTTGGGCTTTGATACTTGGTGCTTAGACAACGAAGGGTATGGTCGTTCTGACAAAGAAAGAAATATCAACTTCAATATTTCTAACGGTGCGGACGATATCGCTGCAGCCAGTGAATACATCATCAAGACGACAGGGCAAAAACAATTGATGCTCTACGGCTTGTCCTCAGGCGCACTCAAGGCCGCGTTGTTTGCTGAGCGTTTTCCTGAGCGTGTAAGCCGTATCGCGCTAGATGCGTTTGTATGGACTGGCGAAGGCAGTCCTACTTTAGAGAAAAGACGGCAACGGATTGCCGAGTGGACAAAAAGTAATAGGCGATCGATTGACCACGCCATGATTGAAAGCATATTCACCCGGGATCATCCTGGAACTGCAGATGCCGATGTTGTCAAAACTTTTGCAGATGCAATTTTGAAATTGGACACCTCTGTGCCGACGGGCTCTTATGTGGATATGTCTATTAATTTACCTGTGTGCCAACCGGAGAAATTGAAAGTACCAACGATGATCATGCGGGGCGAATTTGATGGCGTCGCTGGCTTCCAAGACTTGGTGAATTATTTTGCAAAACTACCCAATGCAGATAAACGCTTTGTAGTGATGCCAGGTATTGCGCATTCAAGTCTGCATGAAAAAAACATCGCGATTGTGCATAACGTTTTAGAGAATTTCTTTAATCAACCCCAGCCCATATACCGCGGTTGAACGCTTGCAAAAGAAAATTTAGATGTGCATCAGCGTTTGGAGGAGACCACAATCCCCCCAACTATCAAAGCAAACGCCGCTGCGTGAAACGTTTGCGGTAAATCGCCAAGTACCAAGGCCGACATCACGGCTGCAAATAAAGGTGTGAGGTTGGCAAAGAAGCCCGCGATATTAGGCCCCGCTTGTTGTACGCCTAAGCCCCAACAGCGGTAAGCCAATAACGATGGACACAGTGCGACATAGGCAAGCGCCGCAACCAAAGGCCAACCCCAAATCACATAGGCGTTGCCCAGTACCCACTCACCCGAAGTGAATAAGCCAGACCAACTTAAGCCAAAGGCCATTTGCGCTATCAAGAAATAAGCCCAATTGCTGCGTATCTCTGCTGGATCATCTGGGCGACTGAGAAGCCAGCTGTAAAAAGCCCAGCAAGCTGTGGCGATCAATACATAGACATCACCGATCACCAGCTGCACGTTTGCAAGCGCATTCCAGTCACCACGGCAGAGTACCAACAATACTCCTGCTATGGACAGCACAGCACCAATGACTTGCTGCAAGCGAATCGTTTGTTGGAAAAAGAATGCACCAATTGCCAGCATAAATACTGGTGTACTCGAGGCTACTAAGGTCACATTGATGGGGCTAGAAGTTTGTAGCGCGAGGTATTGAAAACTGTTGTAGCACCCCACACCCAAAAAACCCAACACAGCAAAACGTTTCCACTTTGACCACAACGGGCTATTGCGATGCAGTACTTTGTGCGCAATAGGAAGAAGTAATAAAAACGCAAGCGACCAGCGAAAAAAATTAAGCGTTAATGGCGAAATGAGT
>Ga0228703_1001435_pt1 | contig 14500 bp, 14 predicted proteins | sample McNCre217_Aug_MG_3_FD_178020 | JGI IMG/M metagenome (GOLD analysis project Ga0228703, IMG submission 178020) | Freshwater microbial communities from McNutts Creek, Athens, Georgia, United States - 29-17_Aug_MG | ecosystem: Environmental > Aquatic > Freshwater > Creek | place: USA: Georgia... | reverse complement strand
CCGCAAAGCGGGGGCCATCGGTGAATTTGGAATGGGCGCCATCTTTGTAGCCCGAGTAGTCGAGACCACACAGGTCCATCAACTGCTCAAAGCCCAAACGCGCATCGTCGCGCAGGGTTTTGCATACGTCGAGGTAATCGGCAGCAGAGACCGTCAAGGTCAACTCGCCCAAAGCGGATTCGAGGTGCTTGACTTTGCCACCCAGCACATCGTGCAAAGCAGCTTCAAGCGTTTGAATGGAATGACTCATCTGTTTTTCCTAATCAGCGAGCGATGGTGTTTTCGCGGCGAATCTTGCTCTGGAGCTGCAAGATGCCGTACAACAAGGCCTCAGCCGTGGGCGGGCAGCCTGGCACGTACACATCCACGGGCACCACACGGTCACAACCGCGCACCACCGAGTAGCTGTAGTGGTAGTAACCACCACCGTTGGCGCATGAGCCCATAGACAACACCCAACGTGGCTCTGACATTTGGTCGTACACCTTACGCAAAGCAGGTGCCATCTTGTTGCACAACGTACCCGCCACGATCATCAAGTCGGACTGACGCGGGCTTGGACGGAACAGCATGCCGAAGCGGTCGATGTCATAACGGGCAGCGCCCGCATGCATCATTTCGACCGCGCAGCAAGCCAAGCCGAATGTCATGGGCCACAACGAGCCTGTTTTGGCCCAATTCACCACCGAGTCGTACGACGTGGTGATGAAGCCTTCTTTGAAAACACCTTCAAGTGACATAGTGAGTCCTTATTCCCAGTCGATGGCACCCTTAATCCACATGTAGGCAAAACCTGCAACGAGGATGGCAAGGAAGATCATCATGTCGATGAAGCCAATGAAACCAATTTCCTTGAGCGCCACAGCCCAAGGGAACAAAAATGCAATTTCCAAATCGAACAAGATGAAGAGGATGGCGATCAAGTAGTAACGCACATCGAACTTCATGCGCGCGTCTTCAAACGCTTCGAAGCCGCATTCGTAGGGGGAGTTTTTGGCCGGATCTGGACGGCGTGGACCTAAGAAGAAGCCGATCGCTTGGGGAGCAACCCCCACGCCAAGGCCCACAAGGATGAATAAGAGGACGGGAAGGTATTGTTCTAAGCTCATCTCAATCTCGCGGTCTGACTATCTGATTTTTAGTCTGCGAAGTCTGCCGTAACTGGTTGACACCAGAGTTACAGCAGACTTTTTTTGGATGGTGCCGTCGGCGAGACTCGAACTCGCACAGCTTTCGCCACTACCACCTCAAGATAGCGTGTCTACCAATTTCACCACGACGGCTTTGGGTTGTTGTTCTACGAAAGCGAAGAGGAATAACGCTTCCTGAACAGCCTCAGAGTTTACCCCGAAAAAGGGCCCCGTTCGCTCTGAGGCGTGAAGGTTTTACGATTACTTAGTAGGAATTTGTGCTGCACCAGAAGCAGGCACTTCGACCACTGGCGCAGGCGCGACCACCGCACCTTCGAGCACGCTGCCAGAGCTGGCAGGACGCAAGTTACCGAAGTAAGCCAACGCCAAAGTGCAAACAAAGAACACCGCCGCCAGCACACCGGTGGTACGTGACAAAAAGTTCGCACCACCGCTGGCACCAAACAAGCTGCCAGAGCTGCCACTACCAAAAGCAGCGCCCATGTCCGCACCTTTGCCGTGCTGAACCAAGATCAAACCGATCATGCCCAAAGCAGCCAACAACTGAACCACTTGAACGATATTCAAAATCAAACTCATAAAAACTCCGAAAAAATAATTACTTTCAACGCGCCGCAGCCGCGATGATGGTTAGGAAATCTGCAACCTTGAGGGCGGCACCACCAATGAGGCCGCCGTCAATGTCACGTTGCGCCAACAACTCAGCAGCATTCGCCGCATTCATGCTGCCGCCGTACAGGATGTGCACACGATCCGAATGCGACGTGGCCGCCTTGAGCTGCGCACGCAGCACCGCATGTACCGCTTGCGCTTGCTCCGGTGAGGCAGTTTTGCCTGTACCAATCGCCCAAACTGGTTCGTAAGCCACCACGATTTCGCTGATGCAATGGCCATTGGTGTGAATCACCGCCGCCAATTGACGCTTGACCACCTCTTCAGTCTTACCCGCTTCGCGCTCAGCCAAAGTTTCACCCACACACACGATGGGCGTGATGCCTGCCGACAACGCCTGTTGCGCTTTGTGCGCCACTTGCTCATCGGTTTCACCGTGGTACTGACGACGCTCCGAGTGGCCGACGATGGCATAACGCACCGCAAAGTCTTTCAACATCGCAGACGAAATTTCACCGGTGTAAGCGCCCTGCTCGTGCGCCGACACATCTTGCGAACCCACCTCGATGCCAGAACCTTTGACCAGCTGCTGCACTTGCGACAAATACGCCGCAGGCACACACAACGCGACTTGCGCATGCTTGCCACCCAAGGCTTGCGTCAAGCCCTGCTGCACACCGTGCACCAATGCTTCGTTGGCAGTCAAGCTGCCATTCATCTTCCAATTGCCTGCAATAAGTTTTTGCTTCATCACTTACTCCAAGTCAAAACAATCTTGCCAATGTGCTGATTGGTTTCCATCAAACGGTGCGCATTCGCGGCACCGTCGGCAGAAGCCGCATCAAACGTGGCGTGAACCACGGGCTTGATACGCCCAGCTTCAATCAATGGCCAAATGCGTTCGCGCAAGTTGCGCGCAATCGCCGCCTTGAAAGCCACCGGACGCGGACGCAAGGTCGAGCCTGTGATGTGCAAACGACGGCGCAGCACTTTGCCCGCATCGAAGTTACCCTTGGTGCCACCTTGCAACGCGATGATGACCAAACGGCCATCCTCGGCCAAGCAATCCACCTCACGCGCTACGTAGTCGCCAGCGACCATGTCGAGCACCACATCCACACCTTTGCCGTTCGTCAGACGCATGACCTCGGCAGCAAAGTCGTGGGTTTTGTAGTTGATGGCATGGTCTGCACCCAGCGCCATACAAGCCGCACATTTGTCGTCGCTACCAGCAGTGACGATGACGGTTGCCCCCATGGCCTTGGCCATTTGAATGGCCGTCACGCCGATGCCGCTAGAGCCACCTTGCACCAGCAAGGTTTCGCCCGGCTGCAAATGCGCACGGTCAAACACATTGCTCCACACGGTAAAGCAGGTCTCAGGCAACGAAGCTGCCTCGACATCACTCAACCCCGCGGGCACTGGCAAACACTGAGCCACAGGCGCCACGCAATATTGCGCATAGCCGCCACCAGCCACCAAGGCACACACACGGTCGCCCACTTTCAGACCCGCAGCAGCCAAAGCTGCGGCATCGCCTGAGTCAATGACACCGGCCACCTCAAGGCCTGGCACGTCGGACGCGCCAGCGGGCACGGGATAGTGCCCCATTCGCTGCAACACGTCAGGGCGGTTGACGCCACTGGCGCTGACGCGAATCAGCAACTCACCCTCGCCCGCCTGCGACACGGGCCGCTGCCCCACGCGCAGCACCTCAGGGGCGCCGTGCGTGGTGATTTCAACGATGTGCATCATGTGCGCAACCGCCACTCAAACCCAATTAGGCTTGAGGTGCAGCGTCGTGTGCGTGGTCAGCTTGTGGACGCTCGATCAACGCCTTCATCGACAACTTCACGCGACCTTTTTCATCAGTCTCGAGCACTTTCACGCGGACGATTTGACCTTCGCTGAGGTAGTCCGTGACCTTCTCGACGCGCTCGTGTGCGATCTGGCTGATGTGCAACAAACCGTCTTTGCCGGGCAGCAAGTTGACCAAAGCACCGAAGTCCAAAATCTTGGTGATGGGGCCCTCGTAGACCTTGCCGATTTCGACTTCAGCCGTGATCTCTTCGATGCGACGCTTGGCTTCTTCAGCCTTAGCGCCGTCAGTCGCGGCGATGGTGATGGTGCCATCTTCTTCGATGTTGATCTGTGTGCCAGTTTCTTCGGTCAAGGCGCGGATGGTGGCACCACCTTTGCCGATCACGTCACGGATCTTCTCGGGGTTGATCTTCATGGTGAAGAGCTTGGGCGCGAAGTTAGACACTTCGGTCTTGGCTTCGCCCATGGCCGCTTGCATTTTTTCCAAGATGTGCATGCGTGCTTCTTTGGCCTGAGCCAACGCCACTTGCATGATTTCTTTGGTGATGCCTTGGATCTTGATGTCCATCTGCAAAGCGGTAATACCGTTGGTGGTACCGGCGACTTTGAAGTCCATGTCGCCCAAGTGATCTTCATCACCCAAGATGTCGGTCAACACGGCAAAGCGGTTGCCGTCTTTGATCAAGCCCATGGCGATACCAGCCACGTGCGCTTTCATCGGCACGCCAGCGTCCATCATGGACAAGCACCCACCGCAGACCGAAGCCATCGATGAAGAACCGTTGGATTCTGTGATTTCAGACACCACACGCATGGTGTAGGGAAACTCTTCTTTGGTAGGCAACACGGCCACCAAAGCACGCTTGGCCAAACGGCCGTGGCCGATTTCGCGGCGCTTGGTCGAACCCATGCGGCCCACTTCACCGGTGGCAAAGGGAGGCATGTTGTAGTGGAACATGAAGCGGTCTTCAAACTCACCCGCCAAAGCGTCAATGCGCTGTGCATCACGCTCGGTACCCAAAGTGGACACCACCAAGGCTTGTGTTTCGCCGCGTGTGAACAAGGCAGAACCGTGGGTGCGTGGCAACACGCTGTTGCGAATTTCGATGGGGCGCACCGTGCGTGTATCGCGACCGTCAATGCGTGGCTCGCCTGCCAAGATTTGGCTGCGAACGATGTGGGCTTCGATGTCGAACAACATGTTTTCGACTTTGACCGCGTCAAACTCAACGCCGTCAGCCTTGAGGGCTTCCATCACTGCCGCGTAGGCTTGACGGCAAGCGAGCGTACGGGCTTGCTTGTTGCGGTTTTGGTAAGCGGCGCGCAGCTTTTCTTCGCCATGGGCTTGCACCTTGGCAATCAGCGGCTCGTCTTTGGCAGGAGCAGCCCAGTCCCATGCGGGTTTGCCAGCATCACGCACCAAGTCGTGAATAGCGTTGATCGCGATGTTGCCTTGCTCGTGGCCGAACACCACAGCGCCCAACATGATGTCTTCTGACAGCTGTTGTGCTTCAGACTCCACCATCAACACAGCCGCTTCGGTACCAGCGACCACGAGGTCCATCTGGCTGTCTTTACGTTGTGTTTGACCTGGGTTCAAGACGTATTCGCCATTGATGTAACCCACGCGAGCGGCACCGATGGGGCCGTTGAAAGGAATGCCAGAAATGCTCAAAGCGGCAGACACAGCAATCAAAGCTGCAATGTCAGCATCGACTTCTGGGTTCAAGGACACGGTGTGCACCACGACGTGCACGTCGTTGTAGAAACCTTCTGGGAACAAAGGACGGATGGGGCGGTCGATCAGACGGCTGGTCAATGTCTCGTGCTCGCTAGGCTTGGCTTCGCGTTTGAAGAAGCTGCCAGGAATCTTGCCTGCTGCGTAGGTTTTCTCGATGTAGTCGACGGTCAAGGGGAAGAAGTCTTGGCCAGCTTTGGCAATCTTCGAACCCACAACAGTGGCCAACACCACGGTGTCGTCCATGTTGACGAGCACAGCGCCGCCAGCTTGGCGAGCCACTTCGCCGGTTTCCATGGTGACCGTGTGTTGGCCCCATTGGAATGTTTTGGTCACTTTATTGAAAATAGACATGTGTTTTCCTGATGAAATTTGGCAAGCCACTGATGCAGTCAACGATGCCATTCCAGAAAAGTTGGTGCTTTTTTGGAATGACACAGCTTTCGAGTCTGCGCTTGGTTAAACCTGCCGGTTGGTTAAAAAGTGTGTTTAAAAGTGCAAAACGCCTGAGCTTGTTGAAAACTCAGGCGTTTGTCGTTAGAGCTTAAACAATTACTTGCGCAGACCCAACTTGGCGATCAGCGCGGTGTAACGATCAGCATCTTTGGACTTGAGGTAGTCGAGCAATTTGCGACGACGGCTCACCATGCGCAACAAACCGCGACGACCGTGGTGGTCTTTGGCGTGTTGTTTGAAGTGAGGTGTGAGTTCGTTGATACGAGCAGTCAACAAAGCCACTTGGACTTCGGGGCTACCTGTATCGCCGGCTGAACGTGCGTTGTCTTTGACGACTTCTGCAATTTTTGCTGTCAACATGGTTTTTTCCTTAAATATTTGACTTGCGTTGCACCATGGAAGTTGGTGCAACGTGCTTTGCTTACCCAAAAGGTAAAGCCCGCAGAGTATAGCAGGCGCAGCCCTCTTGGGCCAAAGCCTTGAAATTAGGCCAGCTCGGCCAGCGGCCAGCGGGGCTTCACATCAAAGCTGTACCGCGGCTGGGCTTGCGCCATACCGCCCTCGCCGCTTTGCAGGCGCATGGCGGCCGCCATGGCGATCATGGCGCCGTTGTCGGTGCACAAATGCAGCTCGGGGTAATGCACCCGCACGCCTTGGCGCTTACAAGCGGCATTGAGTTGTTCACGCAAATGCCGATTGGCCCCGACGCCACCCGCGACCACCAGTCGCTTCAAACCCGTCTCACGCAAAGCGGTGAGCGACTTCTTCAACAGCACCTCCACGATCGCGGCCTCGGTCGAGGCGGCCAAGTCGGCTTTGCGCGGCTCAAAGTCATCGCCCAGTTTTTTGGCTTGGGTCATGACCGCGGTTTTGAGGCCTGCGAACGAAAAATCTAAATTACCGCTGTGCAGCAAAGGGCGTGGCAGCTTGAACGCCGCAGGGTCCCCCTGCTCTGCTAGCTTGGACAACGCGGGGCCACCGGGGTAGCCCAAGCCCATGAGTTTGGCCGATTTATCAAACGCCTCACCGGCCGCATCATCAATGGTTTCGCCCAACAAGGCGTAACGCCCCACGCCATCGACGCGCATGAGTTGCGTATGCCCACCCGACACCAACAAGGCCACAAACGGGAACTCGGGCGGGTCTTGACTCAGAAACGGGGACAACAAATGGCCTTCGAGGTGATGCACACCCAACACGGGCTTGTTCAACGCTGCGCCCAAAGCACACGCCACGCCTGAGCCCACCAGCAAAGCCCCCGCCAAGCCGGGGCCGCGGGTGTAGGCCACCACATCAACGTCTTGCAAGGTGTGTTGCGCCTCGGCCATCACCTCACGCGCCAGCGGAATAACGCGGCGAATGTGGTCGCGACTGGCCAGCTCAGGTACCACACCGCCATAGGCCACATGCATGGCCACTTGGCTGTACAGCGCGTGCGACAGCAACGTAGGCACAGCCTGCCCGTCCGCACGGACCAGCGCCACACCTGTTTCGTCGCAAGAAGATTCAATACCAAGGATCAACATAAACGCTAAGTTTATGCGCAGGCCGCCTCAAAAACGCACTTCTACCGTACGCTCGACACCGGCAAGAGCTCATTGTCAAACTCGCCCTCAGCGTTTGAAATGGTCGGCACAAGCACAGGCGCGATCAAAAGAGGGCCAATCACTTCTCGACGCTTCAACCCTTGGATCTCAATCGGCGACGCAAAAGCCAAGGTCATACTGGCGACGATCAGTTGCACATACACGAATCCGCGTCCACGCCAAAGCCACCCTTGTGCACTCCCTTGAGACTTGCGCCGTGTTGAATTCGCAACCTGCATCAAAGGCCTGGCCGCCGTCTGGCTATTCACCTGATCATCTGCATTGGCATCTGCAACTGAATCAAGTTCGGTTGGCACGTCGTCATTACCAGACTCAGAAACAAGCACGGCCTGCGGCTCTTGCTCTCCCACGAAGTGCACACCCATGCGAAGGTAGGACGCATCGACCAACTGCCGGTTGAGCCCCGAATCGTCCTCCTCAAGCAACGCAAACGAATCAGAAAACTTGTACGCACGACCAATCTGCAAAAAACGAAAGTGATCTGTCTCAAAACGATCGAGTCGATCACTGACCACTTCCACCACTTCGTGAATGTTTTGCAGACGCTCCTCAGGCGAGAGAGATTCACGATGAGGTGGCTCCACATCCAAGTCCATCGTTTGTCGATTGACCTCTGACGCAGCACCCTCCAAGATTTGTCGATTGGATAGCCCACCATCTACATCCAACTTTTGGCGGTTAGACACATCTACAGACGCTTCTAGCGTTTCCAAATGCTGCTCTGCATTTGCCAGATCGATGTGTTGACGATTTGCAGCAGCCGCCTCGTCACCTATTATTTGCAAATTCAACCCATCCGTCGCATTGAGGCCAATCTTGACCACATTGCTTTGCTCACCAAAGTCACCTGACACACTTTGGATGTTGTCGCTCATGGTGCGTTCGATGAACTTCCCCATCGCAGCATCACCCACCTCACCATGCCACGCACCTTGATTGGCGGCATCAGACAAGTCATTCGTGAAACTGATGCCGTTCTCGTCGCCCGAGCCAGTGACACGCTCATGCGTGACACGGTTTTTAAATTCACGGGTATCAAAAGGTTTGATGTTCTTGGTCTCTAACACCTGCCAATAACGTGCAAACGTTTTTTCTGTGAATCCAAACGCTGCAAGCACATTCAAAAACAACTTATCTTCTAAGTGGGCCACCTCGCCATCCGACAGCATGCAATCGCACACATTGACCAGGATGTAGATTTTTTGCTCAGGACGCAACAAAGCAGAAGACTCATCCAAGAACTGCTTGAGCTTGACCTCACGGACATATTTCAAGGCAACGTTTTGCAGGCCTTCAAACTCTCCGATCACAGCCTCGAGTTGTCCGACTTCTTGCGCCCCAATCGAACCATCCGCCGTCAACATGTAAAGCAAGGCGATGGCCAGCGCAAAGTGCGGCGTCATCGGCTGTCGATCTTCACGCACGCCTGCGTACTTACCTAAAACAGACTTGTCATTTTTAAGCGTCAGGACTTTGAAATACGATTCGAATTGCGATCGACGCACCTCAAAGGCTTTTGCCATTTGAGAAAACAGCGCCAATTCAACCGCATCCGCTCGTCCATCTGAGAGCAAGGCATCGCACACGTTGGTCAAAATGCACCACTTGTCTTTGACGCTCAAGACTTCTTTGGCTGCGTCAAAAAACTGCTCGACAGGTGTCGATTGCACATATCGCAAGGCATAGGCAAGTACCGCCTGATCTCCGCCCAACACAGCTTGCAATTGACTGCTTTCTGCGGCCTCCAACTCACCATCGGACGCCATCATGTAGAGCAGCGCACAAGCCAGAGCCAAATAGGGCGTCAAAACAATGGGTTCGCCATTTGCCAAATCGATACCCGCATCCACATCGCTTTGGAGCGCTGTCAGCAGGTCAGGTTTGAGATTTGTGGCGGCCATGCGCCACGTTAATCAAGCTAACCTAAGAGATGGGTGACAACTGCGTCATAGAAGCGCCAGATGACAGCATCGTCATCCAGCACAAGCGTGTCGTAGGCGTTACAAAGCAGCCGACAAGGTGGCAACGACTGTTTGCTTTTCAGTCACGCGCAGCGACAAGGCGGCTTTGTGTAATTTGGCGATCTCTAAACAAATACTCAAACCTAAACCCAGGCCATCAACTTGACGAGCATGTGACGCATCGCCTCGGTAAAACCGGTCAAACGCGCGCTCACTCAAATCAGCAGGCGCGTTCGAGATGGGATTCTCGACAGACAACTGAAATGAGCCATTCGACTGTGCCAGCGTGAGATGAATCCAACCCTGCGCTTGGTTGTAATTCACCGCATTCGCATACAAGTTAAGAATCAACTGATGCACCAAGGTTTTGTCACAGTGCCAAATCACATCGGGCGCAATGGCGCTGGTCACTTTCAAACTTGACTGAAACGAATGCGCGTCCTTGACCAGTTGTGTCAGCAGCTGGCTCACATTCACATCCGTCAAATCCTGCTTCAAGCTGTTGGCATCTGCACGCGAAAGCAGCAAAAGTTTTTCTGTGATTTCGATCAAACGCTCAACCTCATCACCCATGCTTCGCATCCGCACCTGCGCATCGGATCCCAAAGGCAAATCGTGAATCAAACGCTCGACGTTGCCCCGCAAAATGGTGAGCGGTGTTCGCAACTCGTGCGATGCATCAGACGCAAAGCGACGGGCTTTGGTGAAGCTGTCGTTCAGCCGAAAGCGCAAATCATCAAACACTTTGACCAGGGTTTCAAACTCTCTAAACGGTGCCTGCAACACAATCGATTGATCCAGCGTATTAGCCGTCAACTTGGCCATGTTGTTTTGAACAGAGATGATGGGGCGCATCACCACATACGTCAAATACAGCGTCAAGGCGAACAAAGTGAGCAAAATCGTTGGCAACGCGTAAATGGTGTTGCGGTCTCGCAAGGCCCACACGCGAAGCATCAACAAATCAATTTCCTTGCCGTCTAGCCAAACCTCTGGACTGTTCAACCGATCCTTGAACCGAACCGCGAACCAACTCTGCGGACCGACTGACCCATGCGAAAACTCAATCGGACCTTGCGTCACCACAGAGTCGCCTCGCCAAAATTCACCATTCGCCAACAAAGGTTGACATACGGCAAGCGCTTTCGCAGTGTTGTGAGGCCTGTCACACAAGACGTAAAAGTCTGACATATTGCTAAACAGCCCTCCTTTCTCAAGCGCTTTGAAGCAACTCAAAAACTCGCTGGGCTGTTGAAAATGTTCTTCACACGTTTGCAAAGCCACGCCCATTTCTTGGTGGATACGTGTTTGCAACTGGTTCGTCAGAAAGTGTTGCGCTGTTAAGCGGTTGAAACCAATTACCACGGCCGCGATTGACACAACATGAAGAAAAATTCGGAGTTTGAACGACTTTTTCATGCGTCAAGCCTCCAGACGCAAGCGATACCCCACGCCGCGCACGGACTCAATGGGCGAGGCTGGACCACTTCGCCCACGCTCCAACTTGCGTTTGATGCGGCGCACACACACGTCCACCACATTGGTTTCAGGATCAAAGTTGATTTCCCACACATGCTTGAGAATTTGTTGGCGCGAGAAAATATGATCTGGCGATCGCATTAAAAATGCCAACAAACTGAACTCACGCTGGCTCAGCACAGCCGTCACATCAAACCACTGAACTTTATGGCTGACCACATCCAACGTCAGGTGACTCAGCGAAATTTGCTGAACTTGCTCTGGCAACTTGCGCTGCATGACGGCCTTGATGCGCGCCACCAACTCTTCTACAAAAAATGGTTTGGGTAAATAGTCATCCGCGCCCATCTCAAAGCCCATCAAGCGATCAGGCAAGTCAACTTTGGCACTCAAAATAATGACAGGCGTCGTCACCCCCGCAGTTCTCGCTTGGTGCAGCAAGTCAAAGCCATTGAGCTTGGGCAGCATCACATCCAAGATGACCAAGTCATGGACTGCGTCTTGCACGGCAGCAAGGCCTCGCTCGCCATCGTCCACATGCGTCACCTCATATCCGGCGGCGGACAAGCCTTTGACGACGAATTCAGCAATCTTGGCTTCGTCTTCAATCAACAAAACTTTCAAACCGACCATCCTTTTTTTGATTTGATTTCATTTTGAATCGATAAGTTCAAGTGGAAGCCTTGTCCAAAATGACATATGCGTCATCGACGCGTGCATGACATGCATGTCACTAATTTAGCGGCAATGTCCGCCGATAGTTCAGGTGTAAACGCTCACAGAGAATCGCCATGTCACACCTTGCCCCCATCACTACACCACCAGCACGGCGGGAAGACCCCGTGGCAAGCCCTGTGACATCCTTTGCTGGCAAACAAAGCACGCAAGTTTCACCGGCCACCTCGCACACAGTCCAAATCACCAGCGCCTTGGCACTGTCTTTTGCGTTTGACAGCGTCGAGAAAAAGCTGAATGTGGTGATTCGCGATGAACGGTCCGGCGAAGTTGTGAGAACTATCGAATACAAACACATCCCCGCAAACCTGCACAGCAACGACAAACTCCACGGGCTCTTGCTGAATCAATTAGCTTAACTACCCTCTGGCCTAACCACCGAAATTGACCATATAGCCATAAGTTATCAAGCCTGCGAGACAATCGCAGCATGAGCATCAGCCACTACATCAAAGACATCGGACGCGGACGCGATGGCGCGCGCTCGCTCGACCGTGCGCAAGCCGCCGATTTGATGGGCCAAATCTTGGATGGCCACGTGAGCGATCTGGAGCTGGGTGCGTTTTGCATTGCCATGCGCATCAAAGGCGAAACAGACCAAGAAATGGCGGGCTTTCTCGACGCCACCCATGCCCGCTTGCAAGCCATCCCCGCATCCAGCCCCGTGGTGGCTATCCCCAGCTATAACGGTGCGCGCAAATTACCAGTGCTCACGCCTCTGCTGGCACAACTGCTGGCACGCGAAGGCTTGGCCGTGGTGATGCACGGCACGGCCACCGAAAGCACCCGCATCACCTCCGAAAGTGTGTTGAACGCCATGGGCATCCACGCTTTGCAACAAGCACGCACAGTCTCCGCTGGCGAAGTGGTCTTTGTGCCCACAGAAGTGCTGCACCCTCACCTCAAACGCTTGCTCGATGTGCGTCGCGTGGTTGGCCTGCGCAATCCTGCGCACAGCTTGGTCAAGCTGATGAACCCCACCACCGATGCGAACGCCTTGCTGGTCAGCAGCTACACCCATCCCGAATACGCGGTGTCGATGGCCGCCACCTTCACGTTAACCGGCGCACGCGCCCTGTTGCTACGCGGCACCGAAGGCGAAGTGGTGGCCGATGCGAGGCGCACACCGCAAATGGATGCATTTGTCAAAGGCACGCGCGTGCCGTTGGTGGAGGCCCAAGCAGGCTCGCTGATCAAGTTGCCAGATCTGCCCACAGAGATTGACGCACACACCACAGCACGCTACACGCAAGCCGTGCTGAGCGGCGAACTGCCCGTGCCTGTGCCATTGACCGCGCAAGTACACGCCGTGCTGAAAGCTTTGAGCCTTTGACCATGACGCAACCACTTCAACCCCATGTCACCCTCGTCGGCGCAGGCCCTGGTGACCCTGAGCTGTTGACGCTCAAAGCCGTCAAAGCCATTGCAGCTGCCACCGTGTTGCTGGTGGACGATTTGGTGAGTGACGCCATCACCGCACACGCATCCCCCGCCGCGCGCATCATTCACGTGGGTAAGCGCGGGGGTTGCACATCGACCCCGCAAGCCTTCATTGAAAAGCTCATGGTGCAAGAGGCACTCGCCGGTGAAACCGTGGTGCGCCTCAAAGGCGGCGACCCCTTCATCTTTGGTCGCGGTGGTGAAGAGGTGGCGCACTTGCACGCGCAAGGCATTGCTGTCACTGTCATCAATGGCATCACCTCCGGTTTGGCGGGTGTGACCTCACTGGGCATTCCCCTCACGCACCGCGAACACGCGCACGGCGTTGTGTTCATCACGGGCCACGCCAAGCAAAACGCGGCAGACAGTGTGGACTGGGTGGCCTTGGGCCAAACCGCTCAACAAGCCAAACTCACCTTGGTCATTTACATGGGCGTGAGTGGCGCACTGCATTTGCAAGACGCGCTGTTACAAAGCATGCGTGCTGACACTCCCGTGGCCGTCATTCACCAAGTGAGCCTGCCCACGCAGCGCCATGTGGTGTGCGAATTGCAGCATCTACATGACACCATCGTTCGCGAAGCGTTAGCCAGCCCATCGGTCATCGTGGTGGGGGATGTGTTCAAGGGGTTGCTGGCGATGCAAAACCACGCGGAGTTGCAAGCTTCTGCTGGATGAGCGCCAACTAAACTCGCCGCATGAAAAGTTTTGACGTTGTGATTGTGGGCGCCGGTGCAGCCGGTTTGTTTTGTGCAGGCGTCGCGGCGCAGCAAGGTTTACAAGTCCTCATCCTCGACCACAGCGCAAAAGTGGCTGAAAAAATCCGCATCTCTGGCGGTGGCCGCAGCAACTTCACCAACCGCGACATCGATGTGCGCGCCCCACACAAACACTTTGTGGGCGACAACCCGCAGTTTTGCCGCAGTGCCTTGTCGCGCTACACGCCGCAAGACTTCATCGGCTTGATGCAACAACACAACATCCCGTTTGAAGAAAAACACAAAGGCCAGTTGTTTTGCCAGCGCTCGGCCGAAGACCTGATTCAAATGCTCTTGGCCGAATGCAATGGCTCAGCCAATGGTGGCAGCGTGACTCGTTGGCAACCTTGCAGCCTGCAAGCCATTCGCTACTCAGACGCGGCCCCTGAAGCCCAACGCTACGAAGTAGACACCTCGCAAGGCACGGTACACACCGCCGCTGTGGTGGTAGCAACGGGCGGACTGTCTATCCCCAAAATCGGCGCCACCGACATTGGCTACCGCCTTGCCAAACAATTCAACCTGCGCGTGGTTGAACCCCGTCCGGGCTTGGTACCCCTCACCTTTGACGAGCGCGCTTGGGCACCCTACGCACAGCTTTCTGGCCTATCGCTACCCGTGCGCATCGAAACCGGCACCAAGAAAACCCGTCAAAGCTTTGACGAAGACTTGCTCTTCACCCACCGCGGTTTGTCTGGGCCGGGTGTGTTGCAAATTTCTAGCTATTGGCAAGTCGGCACGG